>Ga0115031_1003671_pt1 | contig 11377 bp, 6 predicted proteins | sample Maine_Asex4_meta_FD_87301 | JGI IMG/M metagenome (GOLD analysis project Ga0115031, IMG submission 87301) | Marine algal microbial communities from Maine, USA - Maine_Asex4_metaG | ecosystem: Host-associated > Algae > Red algae > Unclassified | place: Maine, USA | collected 2015-01-05 | reverse complement strand
TCAACGCGATGTCCAACAAGGTTATACACATGGTCGTAGCCTGCCAGCGAAAAGGTGTTATGTATGACGAAAATTTTAAGTGTAACCTTGCATAGGTCATAGCAATCCGCGCGTGAACGGGCTAAGTACACTCCGCGTACGTGCCTTGTTGGCCTGGGGCCTTAGCGCGCGGAGCGCGCCAGGTACGTTCACGCGCGGGAGCGCGTGGTGGCCGGGCAAAACCCTGCACCTGCGGACCCGCGCCCACCTACTCCAACTCATAGATGTACCACCAGCTCATCCCGTCCAGCCAGCCCCCGAAATTGAAGGCTTCAGCCCATGTTGGACGGTTCGAATACACCTGTATTGCTCCGGGCGGAGGATTAGGAGTCTTAGTTTGTTCCGAATAAAGGCAATGCGCCGTTTGGCAGGCTGGCCATTCCTCCCGTTCCCCGTTGATGATGCGAACGCCGTCCGGCCGCTGGTAAAACCGGATGATGAGGTTGGCGTAGGAAAAGGCATGCTTACCGTCGGCAAATAGCGTTACCGGCTCCTTGTAGTGGTTGTATATATAGCGGTTGACGAGTACTTCCGTCGTAGCGGGCCGGAAGGCGACGGAGGCGAGTAAGAGTACGTTGATCAGGGCGCAGAGCCCCACCGCCCGCCTGATCCAGCGGCACTCAAAAAAGGTAGCTCCGTAAGCCTCCCGCAGGCCCCGGGCGGCGGCGATGATCATCACCGGCAGGAAGGGTAGGAGGGGATACATGAAACGGACGTCCTTGCGGGACAGCAGACAATGCACTACGAAAAAGGGAAAGATCGTCCAGCTGATCGGATCCCGGCGATAGCGCCAGAGGAACCAAAGTGAAGCCCCCAGATAAATCAGGCTCAGCGGCGGCACTCCCCGCTCGAAGATTTTCTGGAAGTATCCGTACCAGGGCAGGGTGCCGAAGTCGGCGGCCTTGCCCGCCACCAGGTTTTGCTCCAGGTAATGCCAGGGGGCAATGACCCACTCGCCGTAGAGCCAGTGATCAAGGACAGTACCTATGGCCACGGCCGTCAGCCCACCAAGTATTAACAGGCCGATTCGCTGCCATTTTTCCCGTTCCATAAACAACAGCCAGGCACCGAAACCAACGACGGCCAGCGCCATCTGGTAGCGGAAAAGGAAGGATATCCCGAAAAGGAGCCCAGCGTAAAAGGCCGGAGCGGATGATGTCGCTGACTTGCCGGGGGTGAAGTAATGCTCCGCTGACTTTTCCCCTGCCATCGGGTACAGTAGAAAGCCAGCCGCCAGGGCCATCCCCGACCAGTTTTCGCCAGAAAACCGGATGCCGCTATAGATTGATGCCCAATTGAATAGGAGGATCAGCGCGAACCATTTTATTAAGCGATCTGAAGGGAGTTGCGGTGAGTAACGGCGAAACAACAACACCGCTACCCCAACGAAGAAACCGGCTGAAAGCAACCGCAGAAAGAACGCCAGCCAGTAGGGATGTGCCCCACCGAAAACATCGAATAAACCGTAAAACACCCAGGCAATGGCTGGTTGTGTAGCGGGGCGCATGCGTTCTTCGAATTCCCAGGGCAAGTCTTCCGCATCAACGTTGCCCTGTTTGTGGGCTGCGAACTCCAGGATCTGGAAGTGCTCGTCTCCCTGCAAGAAACCTAGGGCGTTCCAACAGCAAAGGGTTAGCAGGACGGCGGCAACTATGAGGTACTTTACGGGCATCATTGCTTGTATAAAGGGTGCTGGTGAAAGCGGATAGCAACACTAACTGTGTAGTCTCCTTTGGTGGTTCAAAAGCTTATTCTCACGGCGTCCCTTAACGCTGTGTTAATTTGCAACTCAAAGTTTGGCTTTCCGCGAAGGTAGTGGCTACTTTCATTTCCTGAACACTAAACTACCCGGACTTGAAAGCTTTATTTCTTTTTCTTTTCGTCTTTCCCTTGTTGCTCACCGGACAAGACTCCCTTGCGCATAGTGAGGCCTTTTCGTTGCTGACACAATTGCACGATACCATCGTCTATCATCACCCCATCGGATACGAAACGGAGAGCCGCCAGCAGATGAAATCGACGCTGGAACGAGTGAGGACGGAGCTGGAAACCCAATTTTCCAGCCAGGCTGGCGATTCAATGGCGGTGCCGGATTTCATTTACCATGCAGCGGCTTTACAGACGGCTTCAGGCTGCGGGCATTTGCAGTTTCAGCCGGTGTTGGACACCGCAAGGCTGGCCGCTCAGCGCAGGCACTTTCGCCGCATGGGGGTTTACCCCGTGGGAGATGGCAGCCGTTATGTATTAACGGATTCCATTCGCACAATGGCAAAAGAATTACTGGATCGGGGGACGGAGGTTATTCGATTTGAAGGAGAGCCCATCAATCAGTTGATTAGCAGGTTGTCCGCTTTCCGGGGGCTCAACGATCTTGGGTATGATCGGGCGACGCACTATAAGTTGGGGACTGGCCTGTGGGCTTATTATCAAAACTATTACGGCTATCGTGATAGCCTTCAGTTTACCATCGTTGATCCGGAAACGGAAGAGCAAAAGATGGTATGGATGGATACCAGAGTTAAGTACGTGAAGCCTAAGCCTGTCCCTAAAAAAGAGCGATACAAGAGGTCTTTTAACCTGAGAAAGAGTGATGACAGTTCTGCCTGGATTCTGGCCATAAGATCTTTTTCCGGAAGTGCTTTTAAACACGTCAACGAGGCTAAACTCTTTAGGGAAACGTTTAAGGCCATTCAGGAAAGCGGTATTGATAAACTGATCCTTGATTTGAGAGGAAACGGAGGGGGGAGCCTGGAACGAGCCAAGAAATTCTGTCGCTATCTGGCAAAGGAAGATTTTCAGTTCACAGAAAGTATGTATTCCCAAACCCCGACGGCACCGGGAATAAATGTGTTTAGTAAAATGGGCTACTTCATCGTGGGTGGGGTACGAAAAAGGGGGGATCATTTTGAGCAACCCGGGAAGGTGAAAGTGACGAAGGCGCGCAAGGAAGGGTTTAAGGGAGAGCTGGTTATCATCGTCAATGAACGGAGTTTTTCAGCCACGGTGATGGTGGCGCACGTACTTAAGGAAACGGGGGCCGCGACGGTCATCGGAGGAAAAACGGGTGGCTCCAGAAGGTACACCTATGGTGGAAACATAAGAGAGTACATTCTTGGGGAGCGCCTCAAATTCCGAATAAGAATTCCCAACTGGCGCTTTGAGCAGTATCGCCCGGGGGAGGGGACTTTTACGCCCGACGAGATTGTACTGCTGAATGCGGAGAGTTTACGGGCAGGGGGGGATGTGAGAATGGAACGGGCTTTGGAGATTTTGGCAGGGAAATAGATTGATAGTAGCTGCCGCGCAGCTTTGATCTCCAGAACTCATGCCAGGAACAGTCCCTCCAGCCGTCGGACCGACCCTCGTTCCTCGGGAATCGGGCCGACGGCTTACCGATTTGCCTGTCTTGTCACGACTTGACGGCATTGACTCCCTGAATAAAAAAGGGGAGAGCAGACCGTAGCCTACTCTCCCCCCTGTACGGTGAAAGTTAGAATTCGTCAGGATGTACCTGATTAGTTCGCTTTGCGCTTACCCTTTTTGATGAGAATTTTTTCCAGCTTGGAGTCAGTAGCTCCTTTGTGATCCTCGTCAACATCGTGGTACTTCTGGAACTCGATCATTTCTTCCCACTTGCCATCAGCGGCGAAGCCAGCCTGTGTGGGCCAGGAAGAAGGATCGTGCATTTGGAAGCGTGGACCGGCATCGGTGAGGATCTTCTTCAGTCGATCGGCTTTAGCCTTGGACAGCTGGCGCCAGGTGACGATGCCATCGGCGATAAGCAACTGGTTGATTTTGGGGCCGATACCTTCCACTAACTGGAGATTGTCGGACTTGAAACCATACAGTTCGTCTTTATAGACTTCGTCGGTTGCCTTTGCCTTCGATTTTGGAGCGGGCTTCGCCTTAGCTTTTGGCTTCGCTTTAGCCTTTGGTTTTGGCTTAGGCGCAGGCTTCGCTTTAGCTTCTGCCATTTGCAGGCAGCCGCGGGCGATTTCATTGTCGTCCTCATTATTAAGGATTTCCATGAAGTAATCTCCCTTCTCGATGCGGTCAAAGAAGATGGAGTCGTCCTTCAGGCGTAGTACATGGCTGAGGCGATCATCGCGATCTTTGGCTTTTGCGAAACCTTCACCTCGGAGGAAGACACTTCCTTCGGGATGGTAGAGAGCGAAGTAGTATTTGCCATCCTTGTGCTTGAACAGCGCGGCATTGTTGGCTTTGTCGTTGATGGTGCGGCCTTCGTAGCCTCCACAGGGCAGGTAGCGGTCTTCGCGGTCAGCTGCTGCGGGAATGATCTCAGCGGCTTTGCGGTCCATCTCTTCGTAGCGGCGGCCGGTACGGATGACGCGCTCCTTACCGGAACGGTAAGTTTTCAGGTTCGGACGGTTAACAACAGCCCGGCTGATCTCTTCGCCTTTCTTCGTGACGTGAACTTCTTTGATGACTTCGACGGGGACTTCCTTAATGACTTCGATCTCACGGATGACTTCGACTTCCTTAATTCTATCCACGGGCACCTCACGGATGACTTCAACGGTCTTGATGACTTCCTTGATGACCTCCACTTCTCTGATAACCTCAACTTCGACTTCGCGAACGACTTCGACTTCTTTGATGACCTCTACGGGGACTTCGCGGACGACGTCCCGGCTCGTTTGGATCTCGCGGGAAACTTCCACGGGGATTTCCCGGGTTACTTCCACTGGCTTGAGCACCTCGATGGTATTGACCAGCGTTACGGGAACTTCCTGCATCATGGGGACAGTCTTGATGACCTCCGTCTCCTGAATTACGGGAACCGGCTTCTCCCTGACAACTTCCACTTCCTGAAAGCGGGTTTCTACGTTGGTTACTTCAACGGGAACTTCCTGGATGACCTCGATTTCCTTGATCACTTCCACTTCGTTGGTGGCAAGTACCGCTTTTTCACGGGTAACTTCCACTTCCTTAATCACCTCCTTGGTAGTATTCAGGACGACGGGAACTTCAACTTTAAGGGTTACTTCCTTAATGGTCTCGACGGTATTGTTGGTCACCACGGGCATTTCGCGGGTAACCTCCACTTCTTTGATTTTTTCGATGCGGGTTTCTACGGGAATGGGTACTTCTTTGAAGACCTCCACTTCCTTGATCTTCTCAAAGACGGTTTCGACGGGAACGGTCTTGTCGCGGAACATCTCGACGGGCTTGAGCTTCTCGATGGATTCGGTAACCGGAGTGGTGACTTCCTTCGTAAGGTGGACGATGTCTACTTTATGGATAATCTTTTCAACGGCCACGGGGACTTCGCGGATGACCTCAATCTCTTTGATTTTAGGAACCTCGACGAATACTTCGACGGGAACTTCCTTGATGACCTCAACGGTCTTAATTACCTGGACCTCCTTGATCATCTGCACGGGAATCTCCTTGATGACCTCAACGGTCTTAATCACTTCAATTTCCCTGATCACTTCAACGGGGACTTCCTCCCGAACGATGACCTCCTTGATGACCTCAATTTCTTTGATGACCTCGACGGGCACCTCTTTAATGACCTCAACTTCCTTAATGACTTCGACTTCCTTAATGACTTCGACGGGGACCTCTTTGATGACCTCGACTTTTTTGATCACTTCCCGGTCTCGGTAAACGGGTACGGGAACTTCTTTGATGACCTGGATTTCCTTGATAGTTTCCGTCTCGCTGTTCACCGTTACGGGAACTTCCTTAACAACAGAAACTTCTTTGAAGATTTCTACCTCGTTGGTAAGGGGGACGGATACTTCTTTGATTACTTCAACTTCCTGTACTGTCGTAAGTTCTTTGACGGCCTCTACTGCCACCTCGCGGGTAACATTGATGGGTTGGAAAACCTTTACCTCGCGAACGACTTCAACGGGAACTTCCCGAATCACTTCTACTTCCTTAAAGCTGGTGACTTCCTTGATGACTTCCACCGGTACTTCCCGAATGACTTCCACCTCTTTGATGACCTCTATGGTTTTTAATACTTCAACCGGAACTTCTTTGGTTACTTCTACGGTTCGCGCAATTTCCCGGGAGGGGAGCATCCGGTCATTGGACATCATCTCGAAGACCTTCTCGGCCTGCTTAGCCGATAGCCCGACAACCTGACGGAGGCGATTAATAAATTTTTGTTTAGTTAGTTGCATGCGGGAAAATGAATGTTTTGGTGACGAAGAGTTAATACCGTCGCGAACGCCGGAAAGTAAAACAGCCCCGTAAACGGTTCGGGTGAACCCTTAAAGCAGGCTGGTTATGGATAAAATGATTGATTCTCAGCAAGGAGAATATATGATCAGCTTAAAGCATAGTATCCCGGGAAAAGGTGAAAAGCAAGTTGCAGTGTGCACAATTGTTTGCAATGTTTTCTGACGATATTTTTTGTTGCTAATTGTTGAGGTGGTACAAAGCAGATGATGTACCTTCGCAACAGCAACTCATCTTTCAGACTGTCGGTATTTGGACGTGTTACGCGCTATTTGTCACAGGTCATCACCCTGAAAATTCGCTTTTGGAGCATTTTTTCGGTGAAAACATAGGAGGACTTGTTGTTGCTGCTAATATTATTTTGCGTAAGCGACTGAATGCCAAAGCGAAAAAGCATTCACGTTATTTATCCGGCTGGCTGGTTAAATTTATGCGGGGAGAGAAAATTCTTTCCCAAAAGGATCGATGATGGATGAAAAAACGGATCGGAATCGACGTGCATTAGTTACCCAGAACCGGGCGGTGGCTGAGTTTACCTCGCTACAGCTTGGGCTGACGGCAAAGGTTATCCGTCGGGATGCAGTTAACTGGGTAGAAAGAGCCTATGCGTTTTTGGGTAAAAGACAATTGGTTGAAGCCATTGATGCCTGTGAACGGGCCATTGTGTTGGTTCCTGATGATGCTGATGCCTACCACTGCAGCGGACTGGCGAGACATTTGCTGCAAGACACCGCCGATGCGCTCGCTGATTTTAGCCAGGCCATTTTACTGGACCCCGGGAAAGTAGACAGTTACCTTGAACGTGGTTGTATGTATTTTGAAGAAGAACGGACACAGGAAGCGGTGGCTGATTTCAATAAACTTTTGCAACTGGAACCAACGCACGCCGAGGCATTGTTCTGCCGCGGTTTTGCTTTCCATGAACTGAAAGAACATGAGCGTGCCATCGAAGACTTTTCCGCTTGCATTGCCGTAAAACCGGACCATCTGGAGGCCTGGTACAATCGAGGATTTACGAGAATGGACATTGAGGATTTTCGAGGTGCCGTAACGGATTTTACCGAGGTCATTCGCCAGCACCCCAATCACCTCAAGGCTTACGCCAGCAGGGGAGAGGCTCGCTACCAATTGCAACGCCATCGGGGTGCCATTGCTGACTTTACGACCGTTATCCGGGGAAACGCAAAAGCCACTAATGCCTGGTATAACCGGGGAGTGACCTGTTCTGATTTACTGGATTTTACCAGCGCTCTGAGCGATCTCCGGCAGGCACTTGAGCTCGGGCATCCGGCAGCGGCTTACGCCATTGAAAAAATAGAGTCGCTTACGTCCACAACATCCTGAAAGGAGCATGACGCGAACAACTTACCTCGAGGCTGATATCATCCCCGCTTTGGTGGCGGCGCTTACCAGCGCCAGAGATTCCATCGAACTGGCCATTGGCTGGATCTCCGAGCCGGGCATTCTTGGTCTTTTGCAGAAAAAGGCGCTGGCCGGCGTCAGAGTAGAGATCATTCTCTGCGACGATGCCGGAAATCAGGAGAACCTCTTCGGTGGCCAGACCTCCGCTGAGGGAGTGCGCTTGATTAAGGCGGGAGATACATTGAGGGAGCAGTTAATTGACGCAAAATTTGGACTCATTGACGGTGGCAAGACGATCATTGAGGGGGATTATCGTTGGCGCAAAGGTGCGGCTGGTGAAGGCCGTACGCTCATCCTATCCGCTAATGCGGTGTTATTGGTACAAACCTACCGCCAGGAATTCGACTTCCTCAAAAACCACGGAGAGATGGCTTCCGGCACCTCCAGGCCCAAAGCCGGACTTCCCGTATTGATCAAACGGCTGGAGGTAATGGAGACGCTTTTTAAGTTGGACGACACCGATTTTCTGGACTTTCGCCTTGACGGGCTACGGGAGTTTAACGAAGACCCTGACGTAGTTGCCATCATTGAAGACATCGAAGAGGAAGCATTTGATCAAGCTGCCGGAAAGGTCACCAGGTTTCTTGAAAATCATCGGATGGCGCTGGCCTGTATCAATCCGCCAATCGACAATCTGCTACACGAGATTCAGCAACTGGAAAGGCAGATATCTGAAGTGAGCCAGGAAGTAGCGGATACTCAGAAGCGGATGTCAGCCTTCAGTAAGTTACACAGTGAGCAGCTTGGGGATCTGCTGGAAGGCATCCTTTTCGAAACTAAAGTCAAGGCAAAGAGAGTTGCGGAGGGGGACCCCAGTCAACAAGAGGTCTACGAGGAGGCGGCCAGTGACCACGAAAAATACACCAACAGCCAGGAAGCCGTTCGGAAAAATAAAACGCGTACACTCGATGCCCGCGAGCAGAAGGAGCTGAAAAGGTTATACCGAAAGGCCTCCATGAAGTGCCACCCCGACCGGGTTGTTGATGAATTACACGACCAGGCACAGGCAATTTTCCTGGAACTTAACGAAGCCTACAAGAACAACGACCTGGAACAATTGCGTGCCATTACGGAACAGCTGAACAGTAATCGTATGGCCGATAAATCCGAAGTGCTGACGGAGCGTAAGAAATTGGAAAGTACCCGCAAGGGCTTAATTGATAAGCTGGCGGAATGGACCGCACAACTTGAAGAGCTGCTACGACAACCCAATAGCAAAACCATCAACGCCATTGATTCCTGGGACGATTATTTCGAGGAGACGAAGGTCTTGCTGGAGGACCAGCTCTTCCGCTTGCGAACGGAAAACAAAGCGGCCAGAATTGAGTTGGACGACAATTCCGTTAAGCGTTTGTCTACCTGAATTCAAAATGGATAGTACATCGGTTGAAGCCAACCTTACAGCCGCTCCCGAATCCGCATTACCATAGAGATCAGTAATCCGATCAGCATCGCGATCGTCCCGAACCAGAAAAGGTTAATGCCCGGGAACTCGATGGCCTGCAGGGCCAGCCAGTCGGAGCGGGAGGAGTTAGTGGCTACGGCCACCGGAATCCTGAGTTCACCACGGGGCGGCGCTTCGGCTACGAGTAGGGTCGCCTCACTGGTTTCCGGATTAAGGTTGACCAGGTTAGAGAACAAGCCCAGCTCCCGGTGCTCGTCCCGAATACGGCTGGGGGTTTTGTCGCGGATGATGAAGACGGGCTCCATCATACCGGTGGCTCCATCGGGCCCGGTGATGTCGATCACGGCACTGACGGCAATATCTCCCTCCCGGGGCGCGTAGTGGTCTACTTCGGGCTGGGGCTTGAAGCTGCGGAAAGTGAGGCGCTTACCGCCAACGGTAAAGGTTGATCCGGGCTTCAGGACGAATTCCTTATAGTCCAGCTCTTCTTCCGCTACGAGCAGCTGATCGAAGACCGATTCGTCGATCTTAATCCGCGTAGCGATTTCATTGATCTGAGCGGGGTAGTGGTAGAGCAGGCCTTCGCGTAAGACGAGGGCGACTTCTTTCTCGTAGGTTTCCGTGTCCCGCCCCCGCTGGATGAGGACCGTTGCGCCAACGCCGATGTCTCCGGCTTCGGCGACGTACTCCGGGTGCGTAGGCACCCGCTTGAAGTCGGTCAGGCTAAGGGCAAAATTGCGAACCATGAAGGTGTCTGGCTCCCGAATCTTCAGGGTATCCTTGAAGGTGAAGGAATCGCCAACGGCCATGGGGTAGACCCGATACTTCAGGCTGTCTTCCTTGGCTTCCTTGGCCTTGATGCTCTGCTCTTCTTCGGGCAGGCTCATGATGACGGTGAAGACGTCTTTATTCCAGTAGTGTTTTGTGCTGGGGTTGGTGATGGCAATCTTCTCAAAGGTCTTATCGTAAAGGAGGTTGGGTTCCAGTTGGAATTCCTCGAGGATATTACCGGCGGCATCCCGTTGTTTGTAATCTACCTGATAGGTTCGGTTGTAGCCATCGATGCTGTCTTCCCGGAGGGTAAGCTCATAGTTTTCCATCACCATGGGTTCATCCTTGATGAGGATAACAGTGGTGCGGACGAGTTCTTCGTCGTCGCTAAGCCCCTCCATCAGAAACTGATTCTGGCTGATGATGCGTTTGTTGGCACCGCTGGCGAGAATGCCGATCAGCATGACCCCGAAGCCGATGTGGCTAAGGCTGCTACCGAAGACCTTAGTGTCTTTGCCGACGAAGCGGATGAGGTAGTCCGCATTCGTCCAAACGGCGAACCAACCGGAGAAGAGCATGAGCTTCCATTGCCAGGGACCGGCGTCAATCCAGAGGAGCGTGAGCCAGGAACAAAACAATGCACCTGCGACCGCGCCCCCTGAATGCAGTAAGAACGAGCGAATGTGCTTGCTGAAATCCCGCTCCCGCCAGCGCAAAAAGTGCGCGATGCCCGAGAGGATGCCGATGAAAATACCGATCCAGATCTGGAAACGGTTGTGGTGGTCTTCCGGGTCCGTGAGCGATAGCCCGTCAAAGAGCGGATTGAAATATTCCCGGATCTCATTGTAGACCGGCAGGCTCGTGGAACCCGTAATCAAGACGGCCGACATGAACAGTACCAGGCTGCCGATGAACATCCAGAACTCCCGGCTGCTCAGTGATTCTTCTTTCTCCGGAACGGGAATGCTGCGCCAGCGCCAGACCATGAGTCCGAGGCTGCCCAGCCCGTAAAAACCGAGGAAAAATAACAGTTGCGCCTCCAGGCCCATCTCCGTGAAGGCGTGGACGGAGGTGTCTCCCAGCACGCCCGATCGGGTCAGGAAGGTGCTGTAAATGATCATCACGAAAGTGAAGAGATAGAAGAGGTAGGTCGCGCGGATTCCCTGCCCCGTTGCCCGGCTGATGAGGTTCGTATGTAGGCCGGCCACCAGCAGCAGCCAGGGAACGAGACTCGTATTTTCCACCGGGTCCCACGCCCAGTAGCCTCCGAAGTTAAGCGCTTCATAAGCCCAGGCGGCACCCATCAGGATGCCGATGCCGAGGATGCCGGCGCTGAACAAACTCCAGCGCAGAGCCGGTTTGAGCCATTCCTTGTGCTGGCCGGTCCACAGGCCCGCTACCGCAAAGGCGAAGGGCACTACGGTGCTGGCAAAACCCAGGAACAGGGTAGGCGGGTGGATGGTCATCCAGTAGTTCTGGAGGCTCGGGTTAAGGCCGCTGCCCTTGAGCAAAGAGACGTAATCC
>Ga0115031_1003666_pt1 | contig 11385 bp, 8 predicted proteins | sample Maine_Asex4_meta_FD_87301 | JGI IMG/M metagenome (GOLD analysis project Ga0115031, IMG submission 87301) | Marine algal microbial communities from Maine, USA - Maine_Asex4_metaG | ecosystem: Host-associated > Algae > Red algae > Unclassified | place: Maine, USA | collected 2015-01-05 | reverse complement strand
GTGACCTTAAGTTAGATCCTCTAGGGAAATTCCATAATAAGGTCAGTCTACCAGAACTAGAGTTAAAACCTCTGGAAAAGATGGATACACTTACTCCAGTTGCTTCTGCTGAGACAATAAGTCCGCCGAGCATCGCTGCTAAACCTGCTGCACCTGCAATTGCTTCAACTGGAGCAGGAATTGCGACAGCATCAGTAAAGCCTTCAGTGCCAGCTAAGCCTTCATCACCATTGCCACCAACAACTTCGGTCCCACCACCACCTATTGTCTCAAAGCCGATACATGCAGCAGTGCCTCCGCCATCCTTGATACAGTCAACGCCAGCAGTAGCCCCAAAGCCCGACCAACCAGTGCCGCAGAAACCGAAACCTATCGCCACAAGCCATAAGCCTCAGGTCAAGGAACAGTCTTTGCAATATAAGACTGACAAGTCTGTTAATCCAAGTTCTAATCCCAAGCCGATGAGTCTCAACGATAAGCTCTCAAATTCTTCTGCGTCAAGTGGGTACGCAGCTAAGCCCAAATCCAGCGGCCCAAACTCGATTGCTGATTCTTTAAAAGAATCCACCGCCTCTAAAGCTAAGGTTCCTCCTCCGTATGCTTCTCCGCAGCCAGAGAAAGAGGGCTGCTTAGGACCGCTTATGGCAGTGTTGGCCTTGGTGTTACTATTAGCCTTGTGTTACAAAGGTTGTTCCTATGCAATGAACAGCTACAAGAAGTCAAAACCTTCTACAGTTACAACTGAAACTTCACTTAGTCCAGCTGAGATGGATGATATCGAGAACTCAGATACCATCAATCAAAGTGTTGCGGAATTGAATCCAGGAGCAGTATTGAATGGAGATAATCCGGAAACCTGCGTCATCATTACTGGTGTCTTTTCTGATTACAGAAATGTCAATAGGATGGAGAAGATGCTGGAAACCAAGGGTTATAAAGTCTATCAGGAAGAGTATGGCCCCTATACTCGAGTAGGCTTGGAGTTTGACTGTAAAGAAGAGGACTTAGTGGACTACATTCAAAAAATAAGAAGCTCCATTCCTCATGCAAAGAAGGCTTGGTACTTGAAACCAGAAATGCATGTGGATTATTGAATAGCTTAGCTTACCACTTCTAAGTCGGTAATATTTGTTTTCGATTGAGGTAAGTATTTCTTTAAGAAGTGGCTGATGTAGTGATATATCACTGCAATCATGATACCCATAAAGTTAGGTAGAAAACAATAGCAAGCGTAACAAACACTGAAATTTTACTCCTTTGCATTCAGGATTAGAATACATTTCCAAGTTCAGAAATAAGTAATTCGGTTCAGCTTAATTACAACCCAAATCCAATCTTGATTCGGAATCATTATTAGGGTAGCACTGGCCTGACTTTATGGAAGTCGGCTTATATCTCAACAAATCTGGATCTCTTAGGCTCTTTCTTAAGAATAAGACTAGTTGTTGCTGCTCTTGTTCTGTTAGATTAAGAGGTAAGAATTTATCTGAGATTCTACTTTGATCGACTTGGTCATTTTCAGTGACAGCTGAGTTTTTGTATTGAATGACATCTTCCAGAGTCAAAGCACTCGCTCCGTGGAAGAAGTGATCTGAATCACCTGAATTGTACAGTCCTGGTACTTTGAATTTATATAAATCTTCATCCAGTCCCGTAAATGCCCCTCTCCCCAGATTTCTGTCTTGCAGTTCTGACTCTGTAGTGCGGAAGAAAGGTCCATCATCTATGTCCTTCACACCTAAGGCATGCAATTCTCCAGATCCTAGATTCTCATTGTAGTGGCACTTGGAGCAATTGGCTTTCCCAAAGAACAGCAAAGCGCCATTTTTTTCTTCTAAACTAAGAGCAGACCGATCACCTTTGAGCCATTGCTGGAAGGGTGCTTTGTTTGATATGACGGTCCTGATATAAGCTGAGATGGCTAGAGAACCTCCAAAGTTGCTGTATTTTTGATCATCTGTGAGCTCCGGAAATGCTTCGTCAAATAAATCGGTATATCCGAACTGATCGATCAAGTCCTTAGTCACTAGAATTCTGTGGGTCTCTAGACCTTTGAAGTTTTGTGTTTCTATGGCTTTAAAACCAAGGGCATTATCTGAGGTACCATCAGCCTCTATCCAGTATTCCTCAGTACCTGTATTTTCATCTTCTGCACCGAAACGGCCATTCCAGGTTGTATTCTTTACAAAACCTACATTTACCAGACTGAGAGGCCTCGCGCTTTGGACGTCGAGTTGTGGTATGTCGTATTCATCACTTCTTCTTCTAGTCTCTCCATTCAAACCAAATCCCCTGCCACCATCAGCAATTCCTTGTCTTGTGTTGGATTTGAATCCCGCTTCAGGTATGTGACAAGATGCACAAGAAAAAGTACCCATCCCTTCGGTTTTTATGGCCTGAGTGGCAAAACCTGTCTCGAAAAACAGAAATTTACCTAACTCTACCTTGGCTTCGTTAAGCGGGTTGTTTTCTAAATCTTGGGGAATTTTAGAGAGATCAGAACCATCTGGTAGAACATAAAAGTTCATGCCATCATTATTTTCGACCGGAGCCCTGTCTATGAGCGCTTGTAATTCCAAATCTAAACCAATAAGCTCAGGCATTCTGTCCTGTGTACAGGCACAAATCAATGCAATTCCAAGGAGGAATGTCCAATAACGTTTACTCATAGTCCTTATAAATGCTTAGCAGGTGCAAAGTTAACTAATTCAGTGCATACTTTCAAACTCAAATATATCATATGTTAAATATGTCATATGTGTAATAAGTTATAAAGCAGATGATTCTATAACAAGCGTCAATTTTTTTTAATCTTTCTGATTATTGAAGTGATTTCTGAAATTCTTCGTATGATTATATCACAAAGTACATGAACGAATATGAAAGCAAGTTTATTGGTTCTTGCTGCCGGAATGGGCAGTAGATATGGAGGGCTTAAGCAAATGGATCCTTTTGGTCCCAATGGAGAGACGATAATTGATTATTCCATATACGACGCCAAGAAAGCTGGTTTCGAGAAAGTGGTATTTGTTGTGAGAAAGTTCTTTCGCAAGGATTTTGAAAGCTATTTCAGAAAACGGATAGGGGATGCCATAGAGATGGAGTTCGTAGAGCAGGAAATATATAAGGTGCCAGCGGGCTCCAAATACCTAGCTGCCAGAGAAAAGCCTTGGGGTACTGCACATGCCGTGATGATGGGTGCTGAAAAGATAGATGGACCCTTTGCGGTCATCAATGCTGATGACTATTATGGTGTGGAGTCTTATGCGACTTTGATCAATTTTTTTAAGAAGAATAAAAAACAAAATCAGTTTGCCGTAGTAGCCTATCTACTGAAGAATACCTTGTCAGATCACGGTACTGTGAATAGGGGAGTCTGTGCCAAAGACAGTAAAGGCTATCTCACTGATATCGTAGAGACACTTAAAATTGCCGAAACCAAGTCCAAGATAACGTACCCCACAGGAGACTCAGAGACAGCTGTGTTATCACCCGACACCTTGGTATCCATGAATATGTTCGGTTTCACACCGAGTTATTTTAAGATGACAACTACCTATTTCAAAAAGTTTCTCAAGGAGGAGGGATCAGAATTGAAGTCTGAGTTCTTCATCCCATTGACTCTGGATATGATGATCGCAGAGAAAAAAGCCAAGGTCAAAGTTCTGACTTCGCCTTCCAGTTGGTTTGGTGTGACATACAAAGAGGATAAACCTCACGTGGTCAAGAAAATCAACAAGTTGATTAAGGATGGAGTGTATCCTGAGAATCTATGGGAGGGGCAAGCCCTTTAAGCTAGAATAATTCATCTTTCGCTGTTACTGTTATATTATTTACAGTTAAGATAAGATTGTGATATCTCATCATTATTAGGAATGCAGTTTCCTGACATGACGAAGTCCGGTTGATGTCTAGTGATTTCTGGATCTTGCAAAGCGTTCTTGATGAAAGCCGCTTGTTGGCTTTTTTCTTCTTCAGTAAGATTCAGAGGTATGAACTTAGGAGACATATTATCATCACTTACTCTTTCGTTTTCCTTGGTCGCAAGATTTTTATAATCTATGAGTTCCTCAAGCGTCTTGGCACTAGAGCCATGGAAAAAGAAGTCTGAATCTCCTATGTTATATATGCCTGGTACTTTGAATTTGTAATAATCATTATGATCTTGAGTAAAACCGCCTCTACCCAGATTTCTTCTTGCGAGTGGATTATTAGCTTTGACAGAACCGGGATGCTGATCCATGTCAGATACACCGAGTGCATGAAATTCTGATGATCCCAGGTTCTTCTCGTAGTGACATCTGTTACAATTGGCTTTCCCAAAAAACAACATAGCGCCTTTTTTCTCCTCAATTGTCATAGCGGCGTTTTCACCTCTCAGCCAGTCCTGGAAGGGCGCCCTGGTGGCCAGGACTGTTCTCAGATAAGCCGATATGGCCAGGGAAGCAGTAATAATGCTATAACGATTAGCCGACTCATACTCTGGAAATGATTCATCAAACATTTCAGTGTAGCCATATTGATCAGTCAAGAATTTATTGACGAGCATTCTATGTGTCAATAAGCCTTGTATATTCTGTGTCTCCAGTCCCTCGTAACCTAGATGATTTCTTCGGGTATCCAGTCTGTCACCCCATAGATGTTCAGTGCCCAGATTTGATCCACCATATCCAAATTGGCCATTCCATGAGGTGTTCTTGACGAAGGCCACATTGATCAGATTAAGTGGTCTAGCTTCCTGTACATCCAGCTCATCTTCTTCATATTCAGGATTCATACCTCTCTCGTGGCCGAAACCCATTCCACCATCTGCGATACCTTGTATATTATCAGGTCGGTAGCCTTTTTCTGGTATGTGGCAAGAAGCACATGAGTATGTGCCTTGACTAGAACTATGTCGTGAATCTATACCAAAAGCTGTTTCAAAAAATAGAAACTTACCGAGTTGCACCTTCTCCGTAGTGAGGGGATTCTTAGGATCTTGCGGAATAGCTGCAAGTTCTTTTTCATCTGGTAATATATAGTAGGATGACTCTCCTGTCATCGAATAACGGCTTATAGCCTTGTTAAGCTCATAATCCAAACTTGCATTAGTATCTACTCTATCTTCAGTACAACTAATTACAAGTATAGTCAAGCACAACAAGCAGCCTAACTGCTTTGCAAAATGTTTCATTCCAAGTTAATTCTCATTGTAATCTAAAGCCGGGTGCTATATCTTACGCTGTCAAAGAATCAAATTTAATGCCAAGCGAGATTGGATGCTAATCTCATGGCTCATAACAAGCCAAGTGTAAAACAATAATCAAAACCTCTTATAGTGGGAAGAATCATCATAATAATCGGAATTGTCATAGTGGTCATAGGGCTGCTCTATTCCTATTTTCCAGCGGCGATCAGTTGGTTTGGCAATTTGCCAGGAGACATGAAAGTGGAAAAATCACAGACCAAGGTGTTTATCCCAATTACGTCGATGATCGTCTTGAGTCTGATATTCAGTGGGGTGATGTGGATGCTGCGTCAATTCTGAACTGGGGTCCAGAGCGACGAGATATAAGTGATGAGGTAAACGTGATAGGATATTAAGTGATGAGTTATGAGTGGGTACTTGAATCAGGATATTTAGTTTGAATGCTTAGCGCATAGCTGTTTTAAATAATATATGAGAGGATTTTGACAGAAAGAGATGACTCTAGTTTTGACCAGTTGGTAGAAAACAGGTACTGAGTATCAGTAGATTTTGACAATGATTTTTGTTTGAATTAGAATGCTGTTTTTATTTGATCCTTTAAGTTCTAATGCAGATAGAATAGTAGAATCCTTAGCGTAGTGATCGCTTAAAATAGAAATTCAAGCAGAGACTCATATTAACTCCAGCGGGGGTGATATAAGCGGGGGCCATACCCCATAAAAAAAGAAAAGCCATCCAGGTGGAAGGCTTCTCATTATCGAACCAGTATGAAAAAAAACTACTCTTTACATTTCTTAAGACGGCGTACTCTCTGATAAGTCATCTTTGCAAAAGTTAAAATTCTTAATAGAGTCTGATATCTGTCATTATCACCAAGAAACGAAGGGAATTTGTGGTGAGTTATCAGCCCAGGAAACTGATAAGTATACCTGCTGCGACTGCAGATCCTATCACGCCACTGATGTTACTGGACATGGCGTACTGCAAGATATGATTAGAGGAATCTTCTTTCAAGGCTATCTCATTGGCCACTCTGGAAGCCATAGGCACGGCACTCAGGCCAGTAGCGCCGATGAGCGGGTTTATCTTTTTCCTGCTGAAAAGGTTGTGGATCTTGACGGCAGTAATACCACCCAAGATGCTGAACGCAAAGGCTACAAAGCCTCCGAAAATGATCCCTAAAGTCTGCACGTTCAGAAAAGTTACAGAAGTCATGGTAGCACCGACGGTCAGGCCTAAGAATATAGTAGCAGTATTCATAATCGTATTAGAAGCTGCTTCAAAGAGCCTGTTGGTTGTCGTACCTATTTCTTTGACCAGATTCCCGAATAACAACATACCTAGAAGTGGGGTGGAGGTCGGCACTATCAGGGATACGACCATCACTAGCAGGATAGGGAAAAGGATCTTGACGAGTTTCAGGTTCTTGATGGTGTACTTATTAGGATATAGCCTATCCTGTTCTTTCATATTGATGGCCAGCTCTTTTTTAGTCACTGTGAACTTGACAACCAGTGGAATGATCACAGGAACCAAAGCCATATATGAATAGGCTGCTATGGCTATCGGACCCAGCAACTCTGGAGCTAGTTTGATTGCTGTATAGATTGCAGTAGGTCCGTCAGCTCCACCTATGATAGCCAGCGCTCCCGCTTTCTGTGGGGAATACCCGACGAATATGGCACCAAATAATACTATGAATATGCCTAGCTGCGCCGCCGCCCCAAAGAAAGCCAGTTTGAGGTTTCTGAGTAGTGGACCGAAATCTGTCATGGCACCTACTCCCATGAAAATGAGAGGTGGCAATAGACCAGTCTTTATAAGAGCATAATAAAGCATGTTCATGATACCAAAACCATCAGCTATTTCGATCAAGGTCATATGTTTGATCTCGGGATTGACCTCTGAGGAAATGACATCCATGCTGCCACCAGGAAAATTAGCCAGCAAAACACCAAAACCGATAGGGACAAGTAGCAGAGGTTCAAATTTTTTGAAGATGCCTAAGTAAAGTAATACCCCTGCCAAGGTCAGCATAATCAAGACTCTAGGATCTTGAGCCAAGTCGCCAAAGGCGGTCATCTCGTATATCTTCTGTAGTACTTCCACTTACTGGTTCTTCACTTGATCTGATTACACTATTCTGATGATGGGTTGATCTTCTTCTATGTCATCTCCATGGCTAACGGTTATCTCGGCCACTGTTCCCGCAAAGGAGGTAGTGATGGCATTAATGACTTTCATCGATTCCACATAAGCCACTGTATCTCCGGCACTTACTCTGTCTCCTACTTTGAGGCCTTGCTCCCCTGCAGTCTTAGTCAAGAAAAACTTGCCTTCGAGTGGTGAAGTCACGTAATTACCTTCACTGCTGGATGCAGTTGCAGGTGCGGCGGCTGGTGCTGCTGCTAGGGCATTAGCAGCGCTATCTCCATTTTGATCTGGGTAGTCTATATGAACTTTGAATTTTTCACCGTTGACATCAATGACTAGAGACTTGGGTTGATTGCTAAGGGCTGTGCCAGCTGAGCCACCCACCGGGACCGGTATAGGAGCGACGCCTGCATTTGCAGGAGTGCCAGCTCCGCTTTGAGCTGCTGCTTTACGCTTAGCGAGGTCGGCTTGGAATTTTTTTAGAGCATTACCGGATTTGAAATCTTCGTACTGAGCGGGGTGCATGGCATATTCAAAGAGCTCTTCATCATCTGGTCCTGTATCCCAGCCTTTTTCTTTCATCTTGGCTCTATAATCATCGAGCACATCTGGATAGAGTTCTTGTGGATCATCCTCAAAGAATTCTCTGCCTTGCTGCTCTGCAAGTTTGATCAATTCAGGGTCGAGCTTACCGGGTAACTGTCCAGATTTTCCGAGCATCATTCCCCAGGTGTTCTCATCGATCATGGAGAACCGCTCCTTACCCTTGATCACCTGTATGACATTCATCAAGGACAAGTTCTTGACATATTGGCTGAACGGTGTAACCAGTGGCGGGTAGCCGACTTTGGGCCAGGTATGTCCGACTTCATCGAAGAGCTTGATCAATAGATCATCTTGTGTCAGAGTAGGTTTGCTATTCTTGGTCAACCATTTATTGATGGAGGCCAGGTTTTTCTCCAGATCAGCCATGAGACTTCCCATCATTCCTCCTGGCAGACCAGGTTTGATGAGTAGGGAATTCATGAATCTGTTCTTTTTATTGATATAATAACCGAGTGACTCATCTATGAATTTCTGTGTCAAGGCTCTGACTTCCATATAGGCATCCAGATTGATGGGCTTGAGTTTGAAGCCTGCATCTTTCAGCATCTCATGCGTAGTAAGCAGGTCGGCATGTCCTGTCCCCCAGGACAAAGGTTCCATTCCACAATCAATGACATCCACACCAGCGCGGGCTGCTTCCAGAGCAGAAACGATGGAAAATCCAGTAGTGGAATGCCCATGGTAACTGATGATGATGTCTGGATGCCGCTTTCTGATTCCCTTGATCATCTTGCCTATGGATACGGGTCGGCCTATGCCGGCCATATCCTTGATACAGATTTCCTGGGCACCGTGGTCCATATATTGATCCGCTAGATTGATATAGTACTCTACGGTGTGGACTGGAGAGTGGGTGATGCTCATGGCACCTTGGGCGATCATGCCGCCTTCTTTGGCGTACTGGAAAGAGAGCGCCAGATTTCTCGGATTATTCAATCCATCGAAGGTTCTGGAGATATCTGTTCCTTGGATTTTTTTGAGCTTGAACATCAGCTTACGCAAATCTTTGGAACAAGGGCTCATCCTGATGCCATTGAGACCTCTTTCCAGCATGTGGGTTTTGATACCGGCCTTATTGAATGGGGCGGTCCATTTTCTGACACTGTGGTTGGGGTTTTCACCTCTGAGGAGATTGATCTGTTCGAATCCTCCTCCATTGGTCTCTACTCTGTCAAAGCAGCCTATGGCAATAATGGGCTCAGCTACTTGGCATAATTCTTCCATGGTCGGCATGTATTTACCGGAAGACTGCCACATATCTCTGTATACGAGACCTAATTGAATTTCTTTACTCATAGTTTAAATAATAGAATTACCGATGAGAGATTTTCTCAACAGACTTGATGACGCCACGTTGTTGTGTGATCACATCCACGACTGCTGTCAATACGGCTACTTTCTTGGAATCCAGTGCTGAGGCAGTTCTGCGCTTAGCGATGGGTTTTTCCACAACTGGGCTAAACCTATTGACCAGAGATATGAGAGAACGACCTACTAGTACAACAATACCCAGAATGATGAATACAGAACCCATCCCGACCAGGAGTAATTGCAGTGCTAGATTGACGTTTTCGTTCATATATAAGGTGCTAATCTTCTTTGTATAAAAATTCGTAAAGCTATAAAAGTATGTTTTTAATAGGTTGTCAAAGAAAGGAAAACTTTATTTGTCTCAAAGCGGAAAAAACCGAATAAAATCGTGAATTCAAATATTTCAAAGCCCCAATAAGAATAAAAGTCAATACCGAAATATGTCTCATCTTTGATACACAAGATATCAAATTGAGAGTATTCAAATTCGGAGGGGCAGCGGTCCAGGATGCCGCCCACATCATCAATACCGCATCCATCCTCAAGCAGCATGAGGGAGAAAACCAAGTTGTTGTCATATCAGCGATGGGTAAAATGACCAATGCTTTTGAGCAAGTGTACGAGCGCTGCAAATACAGTAGACCATCAGTCACTTCACAACTATCAAAGCTCGTCAGAGCCCATCTCAAAGTGGCAGAGCAATTGGGTGTGGAAACTGATGTCTTGCTGGGTAAGTATGAGCAGCACATTTTTGATAATATGTTTGTGATTAAGAATAGGAAGAGTGTTGCATCTGACCTATTCTATGACCAGGTGGTATCATTAGGGGAGCTGTTCTCCACAGAACTGGTGTATGCTTATCTGAAGAGCCTGGATATGGAGGTGCGGTGGATGGACGCCAGGAAAGTGCTGAGAACAGATGATACTCATAGGGAAGGCAAGGTGGATTTCCAAGTATCCTCTCAGAAGATCAAGAAGAAAGTGAAGCAACTATATAAGTCGTGTTCTGTCGTCATCACGCAGGGGTTCATCGGTGGGACGGCAGAGGGTCTGACCACCACGCTGGGTAGAGAAGGCTCTGATTATACAGCGGCGATCATGGCTTATGCGCTAGGCGTGGAGGAGCTGACGATATGGAAAGACGTGCCTGGCATCCTGACTGCAGATCCCAAGAGATTCGAGCAAGTGGAATTACTGAAGAATCTGTCTTACCGAGAAGCCATAGAGATGACTTATTATGGTGCCAAGGTCATCCACCCCAAGACGATACAACCCATCCAGAACAAAAACATAAAGCTTCGTGTCAAGTCTTTTAAAAATCCCAAAGGCGCAGGTACTGTCATTTCCAGTAAAGGCCAAGCCCATTATCCGCCCATAATTGTGATTCAAGATGAGGTTATCCTACTCCAGATAGCGAGTAAGGATTTTTCTTTTATTTCTGAAGATCACCTGAGTTTTATTTTCGATAAGATGAAAACGCATAAGATCAAGCTCGGGGTAATGCGGAATTCTGCGATCAGTTTTACCTTGGTTATACTGGAAATAAATGAGAAGGTTTTGAAAGTTTTTGTCAAGGAAATCAGTTCTCTGTTGACGGTAGCGATCACTTCTGGATTACAGATGCTTACAGTGCGGCATGCACAGGAGGAGGGTCTGAAGAGCTTAGTGGTCGGTAAGGAAATATTATTTGAGGAGACGCTTGATGATACGGTAACGATGGTGCTGAAGTCTTCTTTGGCGTTTAAGGAGTAGGCGAGGACTAGGTGGGTTAGCCCTAACTAGTTAAGAGGTGCTTATACCTGGTATGACGAATTCTATGTGAATTATATGACTCTATCGTAGGAAATCCTTATGGATTTTAGAAATTGTAAATATTAATGTCACATTATCCTAAACCAATACTTAATGATACAGAGAAGATGGTTTGCTTTAGTACCGAGTAAATAGAATAATTATTCCCAAGTACTCTAGAGTTAATTTTAACCCTTCTTGTAATGGACACAAATTGTTAAATAATTAATATAATAAACTTCTATAAGTCAATGGTTCGGTAAAAATGTGTGATGATACATATTAATAAAAAGTAAATGCGTAGGTTGGCATGACCAACCTGTAATCAAGCT
>Ga0115031_1003663_pt1 | contig 11395 bp, 18 predicted proteins | sample Maine_Asex4_meta_FD_87301 | JGI IMG/M metagenome (GOLD analysis project Ga0115031, IMG submission 87301) | Marine algal microbial communities from Maine, USA - Maine_Asex4_metaG | ecosystem: Host-associated > Algae > Red algae > Unclassified | place: Maine, USA | collected 2015-01-05 | reverse complement strand
TTTCGAGCGACCGAGAACGGGCCCATGATCTCGACCGTCGGACCATTGTTCAGGGATCAAAGCAGGATCGAGACATGCTGCGATTTCTGATAATTTTGCAATGGACTTGCCATCGTCCCAAAATAGCGCGCAAGAGAAGATCTGCTGGTCTCTGTCCACCTCGCACTGCGCCGTCAGCCAAATTGGTTGACGTGCCCGCCTCCGCGCTCTGAATATCCAAGCGGGTTGTGTGACCCCTGGCACGCCCGCCAGTGGGAGACCAGCCAGAATGGCCGACGGGCCCGGCTCCACGATGTGGAGAGCCAGATATAGCGATGGAGGGCTCATTGCTGTCATGTGCTGCCTCGTGTGTCTGAGCACCCGAAGTCTTTGAGCACAAAAGCGGCTTTGAGATTTCTTCGTTGACACGTCACTGGTTCTCAGCCACGTTTACGCGAAACGAGGAACATGTGGGTGAAACTTTCGATCTCGGCTGAGTGCTAGGTCTTTTGTGGAACGAATGCACCCTGAGAACAAGACGCAGGACGTGCACAATCTCGACCCAGGAAGAGACAGTCGTAGGTGGGCCGGGGCCCGGCGGGCCACGATCCCTAATGCAGGGTCCTGGCGGCCCCGGCCACAGATCAAGGGACCCCCTTCCACTGGGAGAAAAAAATGGTCCCTGGATTTAAGCCAGCTTGGACTAAAAATTGCCAAATACATCACTAGGGACTTATTCCTTGATATTCAAGTCTCCGGTCGAAGTCCTCGTGGGATATCGACAGTGGCCGAGATCTTGTCTCGGCCTCGGGCCTTTTCCCGGTCAAAAGAGCTGCCGCAAGATTCGAGGCCCTTCTAGGGGGCTCGGATCGAGGGTTCGCATGGCCCCTCGTCCGTGTCAGGCCCTGCCCCACTTGGCCTCTGGGGGAGGAGGATGTCAGTCTCGAAGGAGGCCCTAAGCCCCACCTGGCATGCGCCCCGAAAAAGCGCCGCACACCGCTCCTTCTAGTGTCTATTCTACCATGAGCGAGGATCAATTGATCCAGCAAAAAAGATCATTTGATCCTGTCTGGAAATCGTCGATTTCAGCGTTTCTTCTTATAAGAATGGATGATCTGGCGCCTACAAACTCGTTTGGTTGCGCTTCCGCGCGAGACCATGCGGATTTAAAGCATCAGCCCAAGCTTGGTGGGGGGGCAACCACCTCAGCCTAGCTGCTACAAAGAGACACCGCTCTTTACGAACCAGGAAAGCCCGTTCTGGCTCGCCCAACGTCGACCACCTCCCTCCCCGCCCCTCCAGAAGACCTGTAAACAGCGATTTCGCCGTGCAACACCGCCCAGTCGCACTCCACGGCGACCCTTTCTGCCAGTCTTTTCTTCAGATGCGGGTGGAGACGAACATGAAAGGCTACGCGGACGCTCTTCAGAGGCTGTTGGCACCCACAAAAGTGAGAGCACTCCAAGCGTTGGGCGCCATGAGAAGTCCAAAAACAGCTGATGCAGGACCCCTCTGACCCCGCCGTGTCCCCTCCCCCCCCCCCTTCCCCCCGTCACCTTTCTCTGCCCATCCTCGCATCTGTTTCTGTCTGACCCTTCGGCGATCTTCGTACAGTTTGGTGCTCCCGGCACTGCGCTTTGCCCCCCCTGCTTGCCCACATATGCATTCTCGGAGGCGCTGGTCACAACCCTACTGAAAAGCGGGGTAGTGGCCGGAACTGAGCTGGCGCGGGTATGCTGCGTCCTCCAGGGGTTTGCCATAGGTACTTCCTCTCTCTCTGGGGCAAAGCGTAACCCAACGCCTTCTAGGAGACGACCCACCCCCCCCGCCGTGGACCTCCTGGGCGTGGAAAACATTTACGCTCCCTGGCCTCCTGAGGACATTTGCCCAAGAGTTAAAGCTTCATCTGCTCGCCCAAGACTAAACCGGCACCGCTGATCCCACTTCTGCCGTCAGAATCGAGTTGCGCTCAGCGATTTCTTCAGCACAGCCCAGCCAAAACCAGGATCAATTGATCCTTTTAGGATCATTTGATCCAGATGGTAGAATAGACACTAGGGGCTTTGCGTGTGTGCCCGCGGCCCCTCCCCGGGCTCATACCGGGGAGATCGCGTCATCAGAGAAGAAGGGGTTTCCCCCACGTATACCCCACCGCAGGGCCTGCGTCTCGCAGGACCAGGGCAGTGTCCAATGGCCCCACACTGGCCACTTGGTCGACCAGTGCCTCTTCCTTCTCGGCGGTTGCCTTGTTTCGGTCGGCGCGCGTGCGCGATGTGCGCCTTTGCGCGACCCGTGGGGCTGCTGTGGCAGCGCTGGCGCACGCCTGGGTGGACCAAGTGACTGGCTTCCTCCGTGCTGTGGCGCGGGCGAATGTCCGACGGGTTGAGTCGTCCTTGGCCGTTATTGGGCAGGCCGTGACCCGAGCGGTCAATGACGATGCCAACTACGAGCGCTTTGCTCAGCATCTCGAGGCTGTTCAGCCGGAGGAGGTGGCGGCGCCGACACGCTCAAATGCTCAGAGCGTTCTGGGGCGTCGCGCCCATGCTGACGCAGGGCCGTCCGTCGTAGTTTCGGCCTCGGCCCGCAATACGCGTGCGCGTAGTTTGTCTCAGGAGTCGGGAGCCAGCGTTGGCTCTCGCCACACTGGTCGTTGCGACTCGCGTCGTAGTGCTGAGGAGGAGTAGTAGCGGGATTCACTGTTAAGTGACTTGCTCTGTTGACTCTGGCGGGAGGAGGTGCCAATGTCGGGGGCTTACGCCTTGAAGGTGTTGATGTTTCTTCGTCTTTTGATTGTTTGTCGCTTGACATGTTTGTATCCACTTCTCATTCTTTCTGTTTATCGTCATAGCGATGAAGGAAATGGCAGGACATTATGGCTCATATGGTGGGATTCGTATCCTTTGCAACTGTTGAAATAAGAACGTCGTGATCAAAACATGCGCGTATGGCGGTTGCGTACCACCTGGTGTTGATCCATTGTGGTATGACCACTGTTGCCCGCTCTAATGTTGCCACCAACCGTCACAGGACTGCGTCCAAGTGCGGCACCGGGGGTACAAGAAACCCGTTGGAAAGCACTGGTACAGAGGGATCGCTCCCAATCAGTGTCGCCTGCGCGGATCTCGGCCACACATATGTGTACGAACCGTGCTCACGGCTCAGCCGAGGGAAATGTCTCAATGCAAGTTGGGAATCATGCGCAAAATTGCGCGTCATGGAGGGCAGAGTCGACTTAAGCCACGCGACAGAAATCGCTTCCTTAATTGCGGCGGCTGTACTTGAATCTGTCCACGAGACATCGGCATGGATAACTCCGTCACCAGTAACATGGGATTGTTGGATAGTGGGTATCCACGTGGAGTCCATGACGATGTTGGCCACGTTTGTGAGCCTGGTTTGTCGGCGACTTCGTCGCGTTGGCGTTTGCCTTTCGTACCCGGGTACATGCTTCTTCTTCTTCCGCAGAAATCGCACGACCAGGTTGCGTAAAAGACTCTCCAGGGGTTCTCAGCAGTCGTTTCTCGACCCGTAGTCGAACCAGCGCACCTGAGCGCTATGGCTGTTGCCAGTCTAGCGTAAGCCTAGAAGTTTGTCGACCACATCCTCATCGGTAGTTGCCGCCGGTTGCTTGCGTTGGTCAAGACCATCTAGCAGGGGGTGTGGGACCGTGTCCTTCGTCGTAAGACGAGGAGCTGGGGTAACATGGACACTGCTGACACGTTTTTCCTCCCCGTCAAAGTCAATGACAAACGTGGAGGCATCCGCAACTGCGTCGATGACCACGAAGGGTCCAATGGCCTTGCTTTGCAGCTTGTTTTGCCGATCGCGGTTGGTCGTGTATACGTAGTAACCGATATTGACGTCCGCATTGCGGGTTGCGACCCGATGGTAGAAGTTACGTTTGTATTGTTGTTGCGTCTTACGCAAGGCCACAACTACGATGGGGATCTGCTTGCGAAGGCAGGCCATGAATTTGCGTTTGCGAGCGAAAGGTGTCCCATCCGTGAGCGTTCCCTCATTGGTGAGCGGGGTGCCCGGGGGCAAGTTTCGAACCCTGAGGTTGGGGATCCGCCATGGGATAACCAGCTCAAATGGAGCGATACTCGTGGACCGGTGTGATTGGCTATGATATGCCATGGCGATAACCGGTAGTAGCTCTTCAGAACGTGATGGGTCGTCGGCGACGTAGTGTCGCAGCTGAGCAGCCATGGTACGGTTGTACCGTTCAACGTGCCCATTGTTTTGGGGATGATACGCCGTGGTGCGATCCGTTTCAATGCCAAGCATTTTCTTCACAGCGATGAACAAGTTCGACATTGATTGGGGCCCTTGGTCCGAGTGGGTCCAGTCCGGGGGCCCGTAGGCGGACACCCACGCGTCGATGATGGCTGACGCCACGGAAGTGCCCGTAATTCGCCGTAAGGCGACGCGCTTGGTGAGCTTGGCAAAGCGGTCGGTGATAACCAAGATGAAGCGATTGCCCTTCTTGGAGGCCGGGATGGGCCCAAAGATGTCAACTGACAGCTCCGTCAGAGGCTCAGTGGCCGGGAACAGCGTCAAGGGCGCGGTGTGCCGCCGCAAGGCGAGGCGGTTTTCGGCACAAGTTGTGCACTTGGTGATGGTGGTGTGGATGTCCGTTACGATCGCAGGCCAGGCATATGCCTTTCGCATGGTTCAATACATTCGGTTTATACCGGGATGGGCTGCCACTGTGGCGTCGTGCACGAGCGGCAAGACGCGTTCGCGTAAACATTTTGGTATGACCAATTGATTGCCGTAAGGCGTCCAGCGATACAGAGCGTGATGCTCGCTGCGAAAGAAGTCCTTGGCCGTTCCGCGCTCCACATGCGTGGACATCAGGGCCTTTCAGAATCCGGGTTGTTCAGCAGAATCTGCGATGTATCCGGATATATCCGGATACATCCGTCGGAATGTTTTCGCCATCGAATGTGAGAGCAAAACAGAAGACCCTGCTGGAATGCTCACCGCGTGCTCGGGCTCTTTGAGAAAGGACTGGTGAACATAAGATGTTGCTGCGAGCGCAAAGCCGCTGCTTACAGAACTATGCTTTATCCGAATCATTATTCTGAAGCCCCTGGTGGACATCTCGGTACAGGAGTCGTCTGTTTGCTGTGCTTCGACAACATCTTCGACCTTCACCGGTTTCGACGTGTCGGTACTAGTGTACCTCGCCGTTCTGATGCCGTTGGCCGTCTCGGCTAATGTCAGGCAAGGTATATCATCATGGATATCTTCTGGCGGCGCCACCGTAGACGCGCGCGACAGCAAGTCGGGAAAGTGGTGCGATGCACCAGGTTTATAAACCATATCGAATGTGTATTCGGAGAGGCGAAATCGCCAGCGCATCAAGCGTCCGCTTGAGTCGGTTGTGCTGTAGATTCAGCTGAGTGCTTGGTGATCCGTTCGGACGAGGAACCGTTGCCCGTCGAGGAAATGCCTCGACTTGAGGACAGCCCACACGACGCCGAGGCATTCGCGCTCCGTGGTGGAGTAGTTTTGCTCTGCAGCAGTGAGTCCTCGGCTCCAATATCCGACAGGATGAAGCAGTTCGCCCGGTTCCTCCTGGAGGAGTGAACCACCGACTTGGTCAGCCCATACGTCAACATCGACGACGACCTTCCGATTGGCCTTTGGCAGGGAAAGTACCAGTGGGCACAATAGTGCGTTGCGGAGGTCTACAAATGCGGCGATGGCCACGTCCGTCGGAGGTTGTAGATCCGGTGGGATCTCGGCCCTAGTCAGGGCGTTCAGGGGCTTTGCGCGTTTGGCAAAATTCTTGACGAAACGTCAATAGACGTTGCACATGCCGACGAAACTTTTAAGCTGGGTCTTCGTCGTTGGGAACTTGGCATGCTGAAGAGCATCCACGTTCTTGTTTTGCGCGTGCAGTTGCCCGGGGCGGGCAATGTGTCCGAGGTACTCGACTATTCGAAGAACCATATGCAATTTTCCAATTTCAGGGTCCTCGCGGCTTGCGCAAACGGTGCAGAACCGTGTACACGTTTTTAACGTGTTGTTCCGCGTTCATGAAGAAGATGATGACATCGTCTCAGTAGACAAGGCGTATCTGCCACTTCAAGCTCAATAGGATAATACCCAAAGCATGCTGTAGGGTAGCAGGCGCGTTCATCAAGCCGAAAGGGATTGATACGCAGAGGTATATACCACAATGCGTTGTGAAATCCGTCTTCTCTTGGTCGTCCTTGCGTTAGGGCACTTGCCAGTACCCCGCGGTGCAGTCGAGAGACGTGAACACCTGGGCATCTCCCAAGGAGTCGAGGCAGTCCTCCATCCGAGACACGGGATAAGCATCCTTCTTGGTGATGTTGTTCAACTGACGATAGTCGACACACAATCGGGATTTGCCGTTCTTCTTTGGTGCAATTACCACGGGACTCGCGCAAACATTATGGCTAGGGGCAATGAATTTGAGCATTAAAATCTTGTTGATCTGATCAGCGATGATCTGACGTTTGAACGGCCCGGTCCGGTACGGTTGAGCCCGTATGGGCAGAGCATCTGGGGGAGTGACGATGGCGTGCTGCGTAGCACGAATAACACCTAGGTTTTCATCCCCCATCCACGAATGCGTCTTGAGCATGTCTCGAATCTGCTCGTGCAGGTGCTCAGGGGCCTTACTGAGATCGAGGTCCTCGAGTGGGTCACGACTCGTGTCGTCCGTTAAGTATCGGTTCCATCTTTTGGATTGTTGTCATCCAAGACGGCGGCCAACATCGGCCCTTGGTAGGGATCTGCAAACCCCAAGGTTGAGTTCTTGCGAACGATGACTTGGTCCTTGCCACAGTTGCATAACTTGACTGAGAAGGGTTCGTCGGCCTTGACGATGGCAAGGCCGCGGGCGACAGCCATTGACTGATGTCGACATAACCAAGCGTTTATTACGAAGGTAACCATACCAAGAGTATCACATGTGGCCATGATGCACTCCTCTTGTTGTCGGTCGACACGTTCCTGTTTACAGGCTCGCACCATTGCGGGTGTGTCTTGGCAATGGCGGTCCCAGGCACTGACATTAAGACCAGACAAGATCGGCGCTGGCCGAGGAAGCTCCTCCGTGCAGCGCACGTGTTCCTGGCAGACAATACGACGCAAACGCGGCAAGATCGCCTCGATGTTTTGTTCAATGAACTCGGTGCGCAGGATGCACGGGACTGACAACTTGTCGATAACGAAGAATCGGTAAAATACACGTACACCATCGGTGGCTTCATTAAGACGTATGGCATACTTCGTCACGAGGCGGTTGTTTTTTTGCATCTCGGATGCGCGGAGGCGTGGTCAACTTCTCGGCGTCAGACATTTTAGTTCGCAGGGAGAACACTAGTTCACACTATGTTCACCCCGGCGCCTGTGTCAAGTACAGGGCGGCAGCTCCGCATCACACGCATGCACGGGCCAAGCTTGGCGGCGATCTCGAAGTGCCGTAAGGCACGGCGCAACAATCTTGTCACCGTACGCTGTCGCGTTTTGCCGGGAAAACCCAAGTCGGGCACCCGTTTTAGGCGTTTTTCGAGTCCTCAAAGGCGTCGGCGGGATATTCGATCTCTTCTTCTTCGAAGTTACTGTCGGCAATGGCATGACCGCCAATAGGCAGTTGGCGACGCTCGCGAGGGCGATATGGCTCGGCACACTGTGCGGCGACGTGCCCGGGCTTGCTACAATTGTAACAGATGTCAGCCCGATTGGCTTGAGGGATGGCGGCCCGTGGGGGCGGCGGGGTGCGAACTTGTGTAAACGGTCGTTCCGTCGTCACCCGCCGGTCCAGTGTCGCGTGAACGATTTTGATTGCCGTTGAGCGGGTCATCTTGAGTTGCAAGCGCAGCTTGTTGGTGCCGTCCCAGTACATCTGTGCGGTAGCAACTGTCTCGATCAAGCGTCCGATCCGAGAAGTGGTCATTCAAGACCCGAACGTGCGCTTGCAAAAGGTCCGAAAGACCAGTGATGAAGACGTCCTTAATGTCTTGGATGTCGAAAATTCCGTTCAGAAGATCGCATTTCGCTTGCACGCGGTGTTCAGAAGCCGTGGGCGCCTCGTTGTCTTGTCGCTTCATCGAAATGAGGTCTTGGTAGGCGTTAGGCATAGTTGCGTGTGTCGCAATTTTCTGTAGAAGCCAGTTGACGGCATCACCGTATATACGGATGGCATACCGCTTATGGCCAAGGGTGCTGTAAGGCGCGACGGAAGCGGCCATCGTGGCGTTGCCGGCTAGTCGAAAGATCATCAGCGGAAGGCCTTGACCGTGCGTCAGCCCAGCCGCGGCGCACGCCCGCCGAAAGGTCGTTAAGAACGTGCAGATGCCCAATGGCAGGGCTCTTGTGAATGGCTACTGCCCATGGAACGCTCCGTCAAAACGTTTGTTGAGACGATGCGACCGCTGTGCCTCCTCAGGCGTATACGTCAGTTGACAGCGGATCAGGAAGTACGTTCTGTAGACCAGGAGTGTCATGAAGCGGCTATAAGGCGGGCGGATCACTCTGATCCTCTCTGCTGTTTCAAGTCGCTCCTTTCGTCTGGTGGGGGTCTCGGAGCGCTGGCGCGCGGTTGCGACCGATTCGCTCGAGGTGTCGCTCGGCGAGGACCCACTTGTGAGCGACGGCGGGCCTGCCGGCTCGTGGCCATCGTCCGAAGAGGACGTGTCCATCGCATTGGAGTTGTCGTCGTGCGACGACGTCGGGTTTGACTCAGAGGAAGAATCATCGGAAAATGAGTAAGGCACGGCGTTAGCCGGATCGTGCTTGCGGACGGACTTGTCATTATTCACCTTGCTTGTCTTCTTGACGTTCTTGGTCTTGTCGCCCTAATGGCGGCGAGACTCAGCCACACGGCGTTCCTCCTCATGAGAGTCGACCTTGCGCAGGGCCTCGACGTCGTCGGCCAACTTGTCATTGGCTCGCGCCAGAGACTCGTTAGTCTTTTCTTGGGCCGTGAGGCGTCGCTGAAGTGCTTCTACGGCGATGGCTCAGGCCCCGCGCGCCAAGAAACCGTATCGATACCATCACAATGCCACGAGGCAGCAAGAAAGGTTTCGGGAACACCGTGCCGCACGGCACGATGAGGGCAAAAATATCCCCCGCTGCTCCACCAAACGTGGTATTAATAAAGTTGGTGCAAATTCCAGTGTACTGAGACCGACCGTAGCCAAGCAATAAAGCGAGTCCTATCGCCGTCGCGGCGAGGAAGAAAGACCTTTTGTTCAAGAACAATCGATGGTGAGCCGGGTGGTGCCCACGACAGCGACCCAGGACCCATCGTGATTCAATATAAGCGAGGGCACAGGTCGATCGACCGTCCGATCACAAACTATCGTAATGACTGCCCGAAGACAGGTAAGACAGGCAAGCAAACAAACAAAAAAATAAGAACAATACGAAAGTATCCTCCCAATAGGCGTGCCACAGGCCAATTCCCACAATATATAAGCTTTGGCCCGTCAAGCAGGCTACTTGCTGACAACAGCCGATTGGGAGCAGAGATAAGTTCCACAGTCAGTAGCTTGTCGCGTGTGGTTTCTGTTATCATTCGTCTATATAAGCGTCAAATGTTGGGTACACAATTCTGTCATGGGGGCTGGAATTTCGCCCGATCTGCAGTGGACTTCACAGGTGTATCATATGGTCGTTGCGGTGAAAGATGGAAAGGCCCCAGTCAAGCCAATTGATGTTTGGGCCAATTAAACGCAGAACAGCGCCTCTCTCTTACGCCCGGACTCTCCACGTTTTGGCGCAACAACAAAACACGTGTCTACAAGACGCGTACATCTCCGAGCATTCGGATACCCGTCGACTGCTGGCACCTCAGTCCCCAAGCCTTCAGAACCACGCAGGAACGGGTGCTTCTCATGCATAGAGCACTATTCATGCGATGGTCTGTACGACAGGAGTGCCTGTCGGCCAGCAAGCGCCTAGAGGGTCTCGCATATGAAGTTTTTGGGGTCCTGTCCAGAAGATGTAATAGATGTCTTCGCTATGACGGGACGTGATCATCTCCTCGCCTGAACACTAGGCACTTCCGCCCGTACGCCAGTGCCGCGAGCGCGCCATCCTCCACGCTTCGCATTCCATTACATCTACCGATCCAGCCCCACTCTATTCCATCCCACCCCACACGCCTTACCCACACACATTCCACCCCACGCGTGCCACCCGCGCCACGCAACCGCACGCGCGTCACACCACCCCACCCGCGCAACCCCACCCCATCCCGCGCCACCACACCCGCGCCACGCAACCACACCCGACCTCACCCGCCGCACCCCACCCAACTCAACCCCTCCCACGCCACCAGCGCCACTTCACCGCGCCGGCGCAACCCGACCCCACCCCGCACCCTCGCACCCGCGGCACGTCAACCATGCCACTCCATCCCGCGACACCCGACCCCGCACCACCCCGACCGGCGCCACCCCACCCACGCCGCCATCCGTCGGTACCCTACAACCCTCCAGCCGTGACACCTCATCCCGCCGCGCGCCTTCCCATGCTGCCCCACTCCACCCGTTGTCAGAGTTAGCTGTCTGTTGTCGTTCGTCTCCAATATCGTCACTTGTTTTGTGCATAAATCTGTCATGGGTGCTAGATTGCCGACCGATCTGCACTTCATGCCCACGCCGTGTCATTTGATCTCTAAGTTCGTGTGAACACTGGCCCACTGGCTGAAATTGGGTGTGAAGAACTGACACTGTTTAACGATCAGGAATTCGGGGTGGTCGCGGATGGACAAAGTAGCCTACAAGCGTCTTTAAAGGAGCAGATTGTGTGAAAACGATATGGAATCGTGCACTACAGTTGGAAAAATGTACCCAAAAACGAACAACTTGATCCATATCGCCCTTGATTCTTGATGACGCGACCAACGGCTACCTTCTAGCGAAGCGGCTGCCAGGCTGTGAGATGCTTCCCGTTGTCCCGTTCGGCTTCCTTCTCAGTTCCTGCTCCGACAAGAACCTGCACAGTTTGCCTGCACGCCCGCGCCCGCCCCCCCCCGCCATTCCAGGCACGTGCGTGCAATACCCTGGCCTTCAGGGCGGTGGCGCGCTCGGCGACGCATCGACAACGGGCATGCCGGTCGGCTCCATAGCCGCGAGCGCGCACGGGGGCACGTACAGCCACGCTGCCGTGGCGGGGAGAATGTGGGGCGGGGAAAGGGATGCCGCCGCCGCCTCAGCATCGGCGGCGGTCCGCCGGCGTCGCGCGACGCCCACAGAAGGGGCGTCACTCCGCCGCGCAGCGCACCTGCGCACGGCGGGCAGGAAGGCCGACACGGCGCACGGGCAGGCGGGTGGGACTGATCGCCGCGCGATGGGGCGCATCCAACCGCGCCGCTAGGTGGCTTCAGCAACCGCCGACGCGCCGCCGCAACAGAAGACGGCGCGCA
>Ga0115031_1003660_pt1 | contig 11400 bp, 10 predicted proteins | sample Maine_Asex4_meta_FD_87301 | JGI IMG/M metagenome (GOLD analysis project Ga0115031, IMG submission 87301) | Marine algal microbial communities from Maine, USA - Maine_Asex4_metaG | ecosystem: Host-associated > Algae > Red algae > Unclassified | place: Maine, USA | collected 2015-01-05 | reverse complement strand
CGCCGCCGGATTGCCGCGCCCCCGCTCCAGCAATACGCCGTCCTGCCTGATGGGCGGATGCGCCTGCGCCGGAACCGTCCAGAGATGCGCGCCCTCGGCAACGCCCTCGTTCGCGCGGATCGACAGCGGGACGAGGCCGTGGTCCACGTTGCCGGTCGCGAGCATGGCGATGGCCTGCGCCACGTTCTCGCCCATGACGAGGCGGGGCAGGGTGCCCCCGGCCAGACCGTAATGCGCCAGCACCTCCATCGCCGCCGCGCCGTAGGGGGCGAGTTCGGGGTTGGCGATGGCGAGGCGGTCGATGGTGCCGCCCCGCAGCGTCTCCTCCGACACCGCATCCTCGCGGCTCCACAGCACCAGCCGCCCGGTCGCGTAGGTCAGGCGGTCGCCCTGCGCCACGCGCCCCTCCTCCACCAGCCGGGCCGGACGCTCGGCATCGGCGGCGAGGAAGATGTCGAACGGGGCGCCATGCACGATCTGCGTGTAGAGCTTGCCGGTCGAGCCGATCACGATGCGGATGTCGTGGTCGCTCTCGACCGCGAACCGCGCGCCCAGCTTTTCGAGCGTCGTCGCGAAATTGGCGGCCACGGCCACGGTCGCGGTGTCGGCGAGAGCCGGCAGGGGGCCGAGCGCGATCACGCATGCGAGCGCGCGGACAGGGAAGATCAGGCACCGGAGCATCGTCGACCTCGCCGCGGGAAGGCGGACCGGTATCCAAGGCCTCGACGCCGCCCTGTCAAGGTCAAATCATCCGCACGGCCCGCCGCGACGACGATGGTCGTTGCGGAATCGCCGGTTTGTTCTGCATAGTCGGGAGAGGGTCGCGCCGCAGGGGCGCGAGGGTTTCGACGGGGAGAAGCGTCACGTCGGTTCGTATCATCAGGGCGGTCTGCGCCGTCGTCGCACTCGCGGGCTGCGCCAAACCCCCGGACGAGTTGCCGGAGGTCTCGGCCGACGTCATGGCATCGCGGGGCTACGAAGCCTATGACCGTGGCGATTACCGCGCCGCGATCGCGTATTTCGAGGATGCCCTCGCGGCGGACCCCGACAATGCTTTCGCGATCCAGGGGCTGGCGGCATCGCGCGACGGCGCCCTCTATTTCGGAGACCGTCGCCCCGTCGACCGCGATGCCGAGACCGAAGAGGCGATCTACCGCGCGTCCCTGCTCGGGCACGATGCCTATGAGCGAGGCGATCTGGGCGAGGCCGAAGCGCGGTTCCGGGCGGTGCTGGAGATCGCGCCCGGCAACCGCTACGCCCTCAGGGGGATGGAGGCCGTTCGCCGCAGGACGGCGCGGCGGGACACCGTGACCACGATCCCGAACGCCGTGGAGGCACCCGACGCTCCCGCGACGACGGCGCCGGATGGCGGTGCCGACGTTCCGGCCGATCCGGGTAACTGACGGTCTCGTCAGCCTGCGGAGTCGATCAGTTCGATCTGGTCGATGACGACCTTCGCCTGCCGCGCCGAGGCGATGTCGATCAGCTTGCCGTCGAGGACCGCCGCACCCTGTCCCGATTCCTCCGCCTCGCGCATGGCGCCGAGGATGGCGCGGGCACGGGCGACGAGGTCGTCGGACGGGGTGAAGACCTCGTTCGCGACCGCGATCTGCTTGGGATGGATCGCCCATTTTCCGACACAGCCGAGGATGGCCGACCGCCGCGCCTGCGCGCGATAGGCGTCCGCGTCGGAGAAGTCGCCGAACGGCCCGTCGACCGGCAGGATGCCGTGTTCGCGACAGGCGGCGACCATCTTCACGATCGGGTAGTGCCACGGGTCGGCGGGGAAGAGCGCGCGGTCGGCTCCCGGTTCGCCGTCGGCGAGCATGTCGTAGCCCGCCTGCGTCCCGCCGATGCCCGTCACCTGCATGCCCATCGACGCGGCGTAATCGGCGACGCCGAAGCTCATCGACTGCAACCGGGGCGAGCCTTGCGCGATGGCGTCGAGGTTCTGCACACCCGCCGCCGTCTCGATGATGATCTCGAAACCGACGGGCTTCTCGCGCCCCTTCGCCCGCTCGATGCCCGTGACCAGCGCGTCGACGGCGTACAGATCCTCCGCGCTGCCGATCTTGGGGATCATGATCAGGTCGATCCGGTCGGACCCTTTTTCGAGCAGATCGACGATGTCGCGGTACCACCAGGGCGTGTCGAGACCGTTGATGCGGACCGAGAGCGCCTTGGTGTTCCAGTCGACGTCATGGGTGGCGGCGATGATGTTTTCGCGCGCGGTGTCCTTGTCGTTCGGGGCAACCGAATCCTCCAGATCGAGGTTGATCACGTCCGCCGCCGAGGCCGCCATCTTCTCGAACAGGGCCGGACGCGAGCCGGGGCCGAAGAGCTGGCACCGGTTGGGGCGGGCGACCGGGGCGGGCTGTATCCTGAAACTCATGCGACGGTCTCCGACTGTTTTGCTGCGGTGCAGTAAGAACAGTCGGGGCGCGGCCCTGTCAAGCCTCGCGCCGGGGCGGGGCGTCGGGAGGGGTGGGGGTCGGTTGGGATGCCGACCCCCGATGGTACACGCCCGAACAGGGTGGCTGGGCTTGACCGGGTGTGTCGCTCGGGCCGCGGGTGTGGCCGTGGTGAACGGCGATGATACGGAGGGGCGGGAGCGTTCCGTCGAAATTTTCGACTCCGTACCCAAATCGGGAGGATCGGGCGCCGAGCATCGGGCACGGGATTCCGTTGCTGTTAACGCTATCGCCGTAGCTTGGCGGGATGAATTCACGGCTTTCACGACTCACGCGCGCGCTTCTGCTTCCGGCGATGGCCGGGGCGATCCTGTCCTGCATGGCCGGTTCTGCGCGGGCCGACGGGGAAGCGGCCTCCGGCACGGCGGCGCTGAGCAACGGGGCCATCGTGGAGTGGCGGATCGAGAGCGGCGGGGACGGTCCGACGCTGGGTCTCTCCGTCCCCGCCTTCGCGCAATGGACGCGAACCGCCTTCGACACGCCGGCGACGATCGCGATGCGCAGCGACGGGCTGGGCGTGGTGGACGCGTGGCGCCTGGCGTTCTACCGCAAGGGCGACACCGAATTCGTGCGCCCCCTGCGCCGGTTCGGGGGCGATGCGCGGTCGCTGGGCGTTCCGGTGGAGTGGGACGGGCGGGTCGAGGCGGGGCCGCCGCTGCGCCCGGGCGAGACGGTGGTGGCCCGCTTCGAGACGCGCGACATCGCGGGCAATATCGACCGCGCCGCTCCGCAGGAGATGCTGGTCTCGCGCTACACCATGCGGGCGGAGCGGCGCAGCATCGCCGACATCGCGAAGGCGCGCACGCTGATGCTGGCGGAAGGCGAGGCGCCGGTGCCGGGCGGCATTCCGGTGCCCGGGTCGGTGCTGGTGCTGACGGTGACGGACTGGCTCGACGACGAGGGACCGCGCGCCTCCGGCTTGCGGTTTCATCGGCGCAGCAAGGCGTGGACGCTGCGCCAGACGCTGCCGCCGGGGCGGCACGACGTGGTGATCGGGGCGGTCCGTCCGATCATGGGCGGCGAACGGGTGATTCCGGTCGGGGCGCTCGCGGTCGTCTCCCCCGCCGCGTTGCCTTTCCACGCGCGGGTAAAGGGCACCGGGCGGATGGCGCGGACGTCCGTGACGGGCGAGGCGCTGGTCTCCGACACGTTCCTGCCCGAGGCGATGGTGGCGGGCAGGGATGCGATCTCGCGGCCCATGACGCACCGGGAGAGCAACCGCGACCGCCTCGCCCTCGCGCTGATCGACGCGAATGCGCCCGTGACGCTGTCCTCGGACATGCGCGGCCACATGGCCTTCATGGCGACGTACGACGGGGCGACGGCGGCGTGGCCCGGCGGGTTGCCCATGCCCGGATCGGGGCGGGAGCCGGACGATCCACCGGTCCGCCCTGTCGACGCGACCCTGCCGGTGGAGCAGGCGCTGGTCCTGCCCCATGCCGATATCGTGCCGGACAGCCTGATCCTGATGGCGGGGGCCGACGAGGCGGTGCTGAAGCCGATCCGCGACTATTTCCTGAACGCCGCCGAAGGACGCATCCTGCTCACGCCGTCGGCGATGGACTGGCTCGCGAACACGCCGGGGGCGACCATCGAGGCGTCCTACGCCGTGTCGGCCTTCGCGGCGGAAACCGTTCCGCCGGATGCCGTTCGGGGCGAGAGCTGGGCCGATGCCGCCGCGTCCCGCCGCGTCGCACCGCCTTCGCCGAAGGAGGAAACCCCCTTCGGCTCCGCGCTCCGCCGCCTCTTCGGCGGGGGGTAGGCGAAGGAGCCTGACGGTTGTTTCGACGGGGTAATTTCGCACGCCGCAGGCTCGCTTCACGCGACCTCTCTCGCGATAGGCCTTTTCTATCCGCGACGGTTTTGCTAGCCTGCAACCGTATTGCCGGTATCGGCGAGCCATTCGGGAGCGGGTGCCATGCCTGCCGTCACTCATGCACGGACCATCGCGATCCTGACGCTGTTCGGTGCCGCATGCGCGCCCGCGATGGCGCAGACGGATATCGGCACGCGCACGATTGCCGCCGCCGACATGCGCGGCGACCGGGTCGACCGCTCGATCGTCAGCCCTTTCTCGGTGACGCGGCGCATCGTGGTCCGGCCCGGGCCGGATGGCGGATCGGAAGTGGTCGCCGTGGGCGCGGATTTCGACGCGCCTGTGCGAGCGGCGCGTGTGCAGGCGGCACCCATCCAGCCTGCTTCGGTCCAGACCGCACCCGTCTACACCCCCGCGCCCGCCGCCCCGCCCGCCGCGCAGTTCATCGACATCGGCCCGCTCGACGCGATGACCGCGCCGATGCAGCCCGCCCCCGCCACCCCTTCGCCCGCCGGGTTGATCGGCACGCCCTGCGGAGACGACTGCCCCGGTCAGCAGATCGAATTCTCCGATATTCAGCCCTATTTCGGCACGACGATCCCTCCGTCCTCCTTTTCGCCCGATTGACCGGCGAAGAAGACCTGCCCGGGGATGACGGGCCGTGTATTATGGAACGACTTGCGCCATCCGCCTTTGTTGATCCGACGATATTCAGAACGATGGAAGACCCGAGATGAACCCGAGAACCGTGCGCACCCTTGCTTTCGTCGTTCTGGTCGGCATCGTCTTCGTCGCGTCCTGCGCTACGTTCGCACAGGTCAGTTGACGATGGGCGAGCGAAGGAGGGCGGGCGATGGCTGGCGATGACGACAGGAAAGAGCCGTATACGCCGAATTCGGCGCAGCGGTTCGGCGGATCGCAGGCTACGCCGAAGGCGGGTGCGGGACGCTCCGACCCCAATGTCGTGCGACCCGCGCCCGCCACCCGGCTGAAAAGCGCCCTGCGCCTCGACGCAAGCGGCCAGCGCCGGGCGCGGTTCCGCAAGCGGACCGGCTTCCTGATCGCCGCCGCCGTGCCCTTGCTCTTTGCCGCCGTCGCGTCGCTGGTGACGGGCGATGCCATCGGCATGGGGGTCGATCTGGGCCTCTTCGCCCTCTTCACCTTCGCGACCTTCCTCATCCGGCAGGGCGGGGAGGCGGAGGATGCCTATCTCGACCGCACCTACGCTTCGCCCCCGTCCGTCCCGCGCAAGCTGCTCGGCTCGCTCGTGCTCGGGGGGGCGACGATGCTGACGGGCCTGTTCGGGTGGGAGATCGGGATCGTGCAGTCCCTCGGCCTCGGCGCACTCGCGGCGGGGGCGTCGGTCCTGACCTTCGGCATGGACCCCCTGCGCGCCAAGGGCGAGATCTCGCTGTCCGGCGTCACGCCGCAGATGGTCGAGGAAGCGATTCGCGAGGCGAACGAGCGCATCGACGGCATCGAGCGCGCCGCCGCCGATATCACCGACCGCACCCTGCGCGACCGCCTGACCAAGATCACCTCGCGCAGCCGCGATATCCTGCACCGGATCGAGAAGGACCCGTCGGATCTGCGCCGCGCGCGCAAGTTCCTGAAGGTCTATCTCGACGGCGCGCTGGAGGCGACGCGCAAATACGCTCGCACGCAGCACGATCTGGGCGACAGCGACATGTACCTGAAGTTTCGCAGCCTGCTGGACGACATGCAGGCGACCTTCGACGACCAGTACGAAAAGCTGCTGACCAACGACCGGATCGACCTCGATGTCGAGATCGACGTGCTGGCCGAGCGCCTGAACCGCGAAACCGTGCTGCAATAGCATACCGAGAAGAGGAGGCATGGACGCCCATGGCCGTCGAACAGACCGAAGCGCTCAAGAACCGCACCGCGCTCGCCATCCGCGAGGCGGAGGACATCATCACCCTCACGCCGCCGCCCCCGTCGCAGGAACTGATGACGCTGCAGAGCGCCGATCCCCAGGCCGTCGCCGCCATCAAGGCGCGCATGACCGAGATCGACCTGTCCAATACCCAGACGATCATCAAGTTCGGGTCGAAAGCTCAGGAAGACCTGACGGCGATTTCCGACGAGATGCTCGACGGCGTGCGCAACAAGGATGTCGGCCCGGCGGGGAACAGCCTGCGCAAGATGGTCACGACCATCCGCGGCTTCGACGTCAGCGAACTGGCGCCGGGCGAGAAGCCGGGCTTCCTCGCGCGCATCTGGGCGTGGATCATGGGCAAATCCGCCTCGACCGCCGATTTCGTGGCGCAATACGAGGAGGTGCGCGGCCAGATCGACAAGATCCAAGACGAGCTTCTGACCCACGAGACGAAGCTGCTCAAGGATATCAAGTTCCTAGACAAGCTCTATGACAGCTCGCTTCGGTTCTACGATGAACTCGCGCTCTACATCGCGGCGGGCGAGGCGAAGCTGGCCGATCTGGACGACAGCGAGATCCCGGCGAAGGTCGCCTATGTCGAGGCGGCCCCCGAGAACGAGGGCGTGTTGCGGGCGCAGGAACTGCGCGATCTGCGCGCGGCGCGCGACGATCTGGAACGCCGGGTCTACGACCTGAAACTGACGCGGCAGGTGACGATGCAGTCGCTCCCCTCGATTCGGCTGGTGCAGGAGAACGACAAGTCCCTGGTCAACAAGATCAACTCGACCCTCGTCAACACCGTGCCCCTGTGGCAGACGCAGCTGGCGCAGGCCGTCACGATCCAGCGGTCGCGCGATGCGGCGGGCACGGTCAAGGACGCGACCGATCTCACCAACGAACTGCTGACCAAGAACGCCGACAACCTCCAGATGGCCAACCGCGAGGTGCGCGAGCAGATGGAGCGCGGCGTGTTCGATATCGAGGCGGTCAAGACCGCGAACCAGCGCCTGATCGACACGATCAACGAGAGCCTCGCCATCGCCGACGAGGGCAAGCGCAAGCGTGCCGATGCCGAACAGGAACTCCAGCGGATGGAGGAGGAACTGAAGAAGACCCTGTCCTCCGCCAAGGCGCGCGGGGACGGAACCGGCGACAATGTCGGGATCGCCGCCGGGTGAGGAGCGCGGGCACCTATCTCGGCGTGGCATCGGTGGCCCTCGCGCTCGCCCTCTCGGGGTGCGGGCGTCCGGCTGCCGATCTGAGCACCGTGGCGCCGCCCGACGCCCTGTCGCGGGCCAGCACCGTGGGCGTGATGCCGCCCGACGTGCTCGATGCGTCGGCGCGCCGGTCGCTGCCCTTCCTCGCCGCGCGCCCGCGCAGCGAGCCGCTCTATTCCAACTCGCAGCTTCTGCGAAACTTCCTCTCCATCGCGTTGCAGGCCGAAGCCGCCGACGACGTGGATGCCGAGGGCGGCATCGCGATCTCCAAGTGGGACGCTCCGGTCCGCTACCGCCTCGCCGGGGCGCAGGTGCGCGACCGGGTGCAGATCGCCGCCCTGTCGCAGCATCTGGCAAGCCTGACGGGTCTCGACATCCGCGAGGCGGGCGAGGTGGAGCGTTACAACATGGATATCCGCTTCGTCCCGCAGGGTTTCCGCGGTGCCGAGGTGGGCGAGTTGCTGGCGACGCAGTGGCTCGGCCCCAACGTCGCACGGCTGGCCGAAGGGTGGCGCGATTACGAGACCGACCGCTGCTTCGCCCTGACGACCCGCGACCCGGTATCGGGGGTGACGGGCACGGCGCATATCTTCATCAAGGACGAACTGCCCCTCATTTGGCGGGAGACCTGCATCATCGAGGAGATGACGCAGAGTCTGGGTCTGCTCAACGACGACCCGCGCGCTTCCCCGTCCATCTTCAACGACGACGGCGTCTATCAGGCGCTGACCTCGCATGACGAATTGCTGCTGCGCATCCTCTACGACCCGCGCATTCGCTCGGGCATGCGGCGGAGCGGGGTGGTGCCGCTGGCCGAGCAGGTGATCGCCGACCTGCGACCGGAGGCCCGATGATGCGCATGCGGATTGCCCTGACGACGCTCGCGCTCGCACTGACCGGGTGCGCGCAGCCCAGACTGCCCTCCGCCGGGGCGCCGCTCGCCGACCTCTACGGCCGCGCCGAAATCCTCTATCGCAGCGAGGCGCGGTTCCGGACCGATTACGATCCCGTCGACGCCCCGGTCGATGCGGGGGTGCTGGAGCGCAATTTCCTCAGCCTCGCGTTCAACAGTGAGCCGCAGGTAATCGACGAGCGTGTCATCGTGGAGGGCGAGGCGGTCGAATTGCTGCGCTGGCCCGGCGATATCACCTACGCGACCATGGGCATGGCGGCCCCGGACATCGCGCATCTCGACGCGCTGGGGGTCCGCATCGGGTCGGTCATCGGGCGCTCGGTCGTGCCCGTCGACGACCTCGTCGGTGCGGATATAAAGGTCTGGATACTCGGCGAGGAGGAGCGCGCCATCGTGCGCGCGACGATGGTGCGGCGGTTCGGCTCCTCCATCGGCGCCTTTGTCACCGCCTGGTCGGAGCGGCCCGAACTGCCCTGCATCGGCATGATCTCGACCGATCCGGTCGACAGCAGCCTGTCCGTCGGGCTGATCTTCGTGAAGGCGGAACTGTCGGGCGATTTCCGCCGCGCCTGCCTGACGGAGGAGTTCGCGCAGGTCTTCGGCCTCATCAACGACGACCCCGTCGCGCGCCCCTCGATCTTCAATGACGATCAGGAGTTCATTGAATTGACGCGTCACGATGAATATCTGCTCAGGATGCTGTACGACCCGAGGCTGCGCGCGGGGATGACCGAAGCGGAGGCCCGCCCCGTGGTCAGGCGGATCGTGCAAGAGATGGTCGGTCCCCAGAGGGCCGCGACGAGTTATTAGGAGAGCCAGATGAGCCTGTGGGACCGCCTTACCGGAGAATTCATCGACGTCATCGACTGGACGACGGATGACGGCGATACGATGGTCTGGCGCTTCGAGCGCTACGGCAACGAGATCAAGCACGGCGCCAAGCTGACCGTGCGCGAGGGACAGGCCGCCGTCTTCGTCAACGAGGGGCAGATCGCCGACGTCTTCCCGCCCGGCATGTACATGCTGGAGACGAACAACCTCCCCGTCCTCTCGACGCTCCAGAGCTGGGATCACGGCTTCCAGTCGCCCTTCAAGGCCGAGATCTACTTCGTCAGCCTCAAGCAGTTCACCGACTTGAAATGGGGCACGAAAAACCCCGTCATGCTGCGCGACAGCGATTTCGGTCCGACCCGCCTGCGCGCCTTCGGCACCTACGCGATCCGCGTGGCGGACCCCAGGGTCTTTCTGAGCGAGATCGTCGGGACGGATGGCGAGTTCACCACCGGAGAGATTCAGGGACAGCTGCGCAACATCATCGTTTCGCGTTTTTCCAACGCCATCGCCTCGTCGGGGATTCCGGTCCTCGATCTGGCCGCCAATTACGACGATCTCGGCAAGTTCGCGGGCGTGAAGATCGGCGAGGAGATGGGCGAGTACGGGTTGTCCCTGACGAAACTGCTGGTCGAGAACGTGTCCCTCCCGCCCGAAGTGGAGAAGGCGATGGACCGGCGCACGCAGATGGGCGTGATCGGCGACCTCCAGAAATACACCCAGTTCCAGGCCGCCGAATCGATGCGCGCCGCTGCCGAGAACCCCGGCGAGGGGGGCGGTGCGGCCTCCGCCGGGATCGGCGCGGGCATCGGCATGGCGATGGGCGGCATGATGGGCAATGCGATGGGCGGGATGGGCCAGCACGGCGCGGAGCAGGGCGGCTCGGTTCCGCCGCCCCTCCCGCCCCGGAGCAGGCAGTGGCACGTCGCCGTCGATGGCGCCTCTACCGGACCGCACGGACAGGACAGCCTCGCTTCCATGGCCGCGAGCGGCAGGTTGACGCGCGAAAGTCTTGTCTGGAGCGACGGGATGGCGGCATGGGAGCGGGCGGGGTCTGTCGACGATCTCGACGGCGTCTTCGGCGCCACGCCTCCGCCCCTGCCCTCTGCCGGGAACTGAGGCAGATCTCGGCGAGTCGGCATGGTCCGCCCGTCTTTCGCTCTATACCTTAATTTGTAGCGATTGCGCTATCGCGTACACCGATGGTTCTTGAAACCGCGCCGTGGATGGGACAGTGTGCGCGCGAAAACCGCGCTACCGCGAACGAGGGATATGGCATGACGGATACACCCCCCCTCGAACCCGCCATCGACAAGGGGGAGTGGAAACGCGTCCTCCTCAAGATTTCGGGCGAGGCCCTGATGGGCGATCAGGGTTACGGTGTTCACCCGCCGACCGTCCAGCGCATCGCCGAGGAAATCTTCGCCGTCCAGCAGCAGGGCATCGAGATCTGCCTCGTCATCGGCGGGGGCAATATCTTTCGCGGCCTGTCCGCCGCCGCGTCGGGCATGGAGCGCGCCTCCGCCGATTACATGGGAATGCTCGCCACCGTGATGAACGCGCTGGCGATGCAGAGCGCGCTGGAAACGCTGGGCGCCGAGACCCGCGTGATGTCGGCCATCCCGATGCAGGCGGTCTGCGAGCCGTATATCCGCCGCAAGGGCATGCGCCACCTCGAAGAGGGGCGCATCGCCATCTTCGCCGCCGGGATCGGCAACCCGTTCTTCACCACCGACACCGCCGCCGCCCTGCGCGCGATCGAGATGGGATGCGATGCGCTCCTCAAGGGGACGCAGGTCGACGGTGTCTACGATTCGGACCCTAAGACCAACCCCGACGCGGTGCGCTTCGATACCGTCACCTACAGCCGGGTGCTGGCCGACAACCTCAACGTCATGGATGCGACCGCCATTGCGCTCGCCCGCGACAACGCCCTTCCCGTCATCGTTTTCGACCTGCACCAGAAGGGCGGCTTCGCCTCGGTCTTGTCGGGAACCGGGAAATCGACCATTGTACGGGAGAACTGAACGGCATGGATTTTCTGCGATGAGCGACACCGATATAGACCTCGACGATCTGGGCCGCCGCATGGACGGCGCGCTGACCGCCCTGGGCGCCGAATTCGGCAGCTTGCGGACGGGGCGCGCGACCGCGAGCATGCTCGACCCCGTGATGGTCGATGCCTACGGCGCGAATACGCCGCTGAACCAGGTGGGCACCATCAACGTGCCCGAGCCGCGCATGGTGACGAT
>Ga0115031_1003655_pt1 | contig 11414 bp, 14 predicted proteins | sample Maine_Asex4_meta_FD_87301 | JGI IMG/M metagenome (GOLD analysis project Ga0115031, IMG submission 87301) | Marine algal microbial communities from Maine, USA - Maine_Asex4_metaG | ecosystem: Host-associated > Algae > Red algae > Unclassified | place: Maine, USA | collected 2015-01-05 | reverse complement strand
TGAAATAGCTATTTTTTTGTTAGTTTTCTTTAAAAAATCACTGAATAATTATTTTATTGAGTTATTTTTTAGAGGAAAATAACAGAAAAAGAGCATTTCAGATAGGTGTTTCTTAAAGGGTAATAAGTCTAATGAACATTTTATTTTTAAAAACCCAATCCCTACGAGGGTTTGAGTACCAAAAAATATAAGTTTATTTTTTCTGTTCCAGAACGAAATATTGCGTGTAGGCAATTCATAATCAGTAATTAATAATTTATAATCAAAAGGTTATTTAATTTAGCATAAAGTTTAATTGTTATGTCTAGAATAGGAAATGCACCAATTAGCATGCCGTCGGGTGTTGCAATAGATGTGTCTAAGGGCAATCTAGTGAAAGTGAAAGGTCCAAAAGGAGAATTGTTTCAACAAGTAGATCCTGATTTATCGGTAGCTATTGAGGATGGAACTTTATCTGTGTCTAGGCCTACCAACCAGAAGAGACACCGAGCACTTCATGGTTTGTATCGAGCTCTTATCGCTAATATGGTAGAAGGAGTAACGAATGGCTACGAGAAAAAGATGGAACTAGTCGGTGTAGGGTATAGAGCCAATAATTCTGGCAATTTATTAGAATTATCTTTAGGATATTCTCACCCTGTTTATTTCTATGTTCCAGATGAAATTAAAGTGGAGACGGTAACGGAGAAAGGAAAAAATCCATTGGTTGTTCTATCAGGTATTGATAAGCAATTAATCGGTCAAGTGGCGGCTAAGATTCGGGCATTTAGAAAACCAGAACCTTACAAAGGAAAAGGTATTCGCTTCTTGGGAGAAGAAATCAGAAGAAAAGCTGGTAAGACAGCTGCCAAATAAAGCTGTTTATATGTTTACCTGTTTATTTGTTTACAAGCAGTGGTGTAGTAAACAAATAAACAACCTAAACAAATAAACAACTTTTGTAAGTTATTTTTCATAATTTAAAAATTTACTGGTCTGGAATCAGTAGAAATAAGGTTTAATAATGAAGTTAACTAAATCGCAGAAAAGAAAAAGAGTTCACCAAAGAATTCGAAAGAAAGTATATGGTAGTAGCTCTCGACCTCGCTTGTGCATTTTTAGAAGTAATAAAGAAATTTATTGTCAACTAATTGATGATATTAACGGTGTTACTGTTGCCGCAGCATCTTCTAATGCTGCTGGTGTCTCTGGCGCAACTAAATCAGATCGTTCTAAAGCAGTTGGTCAGTTAATTGCAGAACGTGCTAAATCTGCGGGTATAGAAAGAGTTGTTTTTGATAGAGGTGGATTCTTGTACCACGGTAGAGTGAAATCACTAGCGGAAGGTGCTAGAGAAGCTGGACTTAAATTCTAAGAAATCTGAAGACGGAGGACGTTTTGTCTGAAGTTCAAATATAAATTAAGTAAGCATGGCAAAAAGATCTCAAGATAGGGTGAAAGCTGCTGAAACAGACTTAAAAGAGAAATTAGTAAACCTTAATCGGGTTGCAAAAGTAACCAAAGGTGGTCGTACTTTTAGTTTCGCTGCTATCGTAGTTGTTGGAGATGGAAACGGTACTGTTGGGCATGGTTTGGGGAAAGCAAGAGACGTTTCTGAGTCTATCGCAAAAGCAGTAGATGATGCTAAAAAGAATTTGATAAAAGTTCCGATTTACAAGGGTACTATTCCTCATGCACAAAAAGGTAAGTACGGTGCAGGGAAAGTATTCATTAAACCTGCTGCTGATGGTACAGGTGTAATCGCTGGTGGAGCTATGCGTGCGGTTTTGGAAAGTGCGGGTGTACATAACGTATTAGCAAAATCAATGGGCTCTTCTAATCCTCATAATGTAGTGAAAGCTACTATTGATGCCTTAGCTAGATTGCGTTCTCCAATGGAGGTAGCAAAGCGTAGAGGTATTAGTTTGGAAAAATTGTTTGAAGGATAATCTGATTAGTTTTAGGCGACGAAACTCATTTCGTCTACATACTTTATACCTAATCAACAGTTACCTAATAAGATGGCAAAAATTAGAATTACTCAAATTAAGAGTGGAATCGATCGTTCTAAAAAGCAAAAAGATACTTTAAGAGCGCTAGGTTTGAGAAAAATTAACCATACCGTGGAACAGAGCGTTTCCCCTCAGATTTTAGGCATGGTTAGTAAAGTACAACACCTCGTAACAGTTGAAGAGGTTTAGGAACGAGAGAAAAATAAAATGAATATTTTGTTTTTAAAAAACCAATTCCCATAAGAGGTTTTGATTACTATAAAATATAAATTTATTTTATCTTATTTCCGTTCCTTAATAGTTAGAATGTGTATTGGTTAGCTTCTATTTTATCTTTGTGATAAAATGTATCTCAATCGATACTTAGAAAATATCAAACTAATGGAATTACATAATTTAAAACCTGCTGCTGGCTCTACTAAAAATAGAAAAAGAATAGCTAGAGGTCAAGGGTCTGGACATGGTGGTACTTCTACTCGTGGACACAATGGACAGAAATCTCGTTCAGGTTATAAAAGTAAGCGAGCACATGAAGGTGGTCAAATGCCGCTTCAAATGCGTTTGCCAAAGAGAGGATTTAAAAATCCTAACAGAGTTGCATTTGTTGGCTTGAATTTGGATCGTTTACAAGCAATAGCAGATAAGCATGGTATTTCCTCAATGTCTTTAGAGAACCTTGTAGAGAAGGGTATTGTTAGAAAAAATGATCGAGTGAAAATTCTTGGTGGAGGAGAACTTTCTGGGAGATTAGACGTTACAGTACATGCAATATCTGCTTCAGCAAAACAAGCAATAGAAGACAAAGGAGGCAGTGTTAATCTCGTTTAAATCTCATCGATGAAAAAGTTATTTGATACACTTAAGAATATTTGGAAGATTACAGAATTAAGACAACGTATACTTTTTACGTTAGCTCTATTGATGGTTTATCGTTTCGGTTCTTTCGTGGTGTTACCGGGTGTTATCCCGTCAGTTTTAAAAAATTCAGCTTCTGGTAGTCCTAATGATTTACTAGGGCTTATTAATATTTTCACAGGTGGTGCATTCAGTAATGCTGCCATCTTTGCACTTGGTATTATGCCGTATATTACGGCATCTATCATCATTCAATTACTAGGATTTGCCGTGCCTTATTTTCAACGCTTACAGCAGAAAGAAGGGGAATCAGGTAGAAAGAAGATTACGCAAATTACTAGATTATTGACTGTCGCAATTACTTTAGTACAGGGTGGTGGTTACCTTACCTATATAAGTAGCCAAGGTGCTGTTGATCCTAATATTCCATCTGGTATTTTTTGGTTGGCGAATATAATTATTCTCTCTACAGGTACTGTTTTTGCAATGTGGCTCGGTGAGAAAATTACAGATAAAGGTATTGGTAATGGTATCTCTTTATTAATCATGATTGGTATTATCGCTTCTTTACCAATTGCACTTATATCAGAGTTTCAAACTCAACTTGGAAATAGTGGTTTATTCAAGTTTGTTCTTGAATTAATTGTGCTCTTCGCAGTTGTTATGGTAACGATTTTAATTGTGCAAGGGGTTCGGAAAATTCCTATTCAATTCGCAAAGCGAATGGTCGGAAGAGGAACGAGTACAATGCCTATCGCTGGTGCAAGAGATTATATTCCATTAAAGGTAAATGCAGCTGGGGTAATGCCTATCATCTTTGCACAAGCCTTGATGTTCTTACCCGCACAAATAGCTCAATGGGCTGCAGCGGGAGCAGGTTCGAACTTTGCTAATAGTAGCCTAATGGTTGCTTTGCAAGATCCTTTTTCTGTATTATCCAGCATAATTACTTTTGTCCTAGTGGTTCTTTTTACCTATATCTATACTGCTTTATTGGTAAATCCAAAACAATACGCAGAATATTTAAAGAGACAAAATGCGTTTATCCCCGGTATTAAACCAGGGAAATCAACGGCTGACTTTATAGATACTGTTACTACGCGTATTACCTTCTGGGGCTCCATATTTATTGGCTTGATTGCTATTCTTCCAGCGTTTGCTGTTTGGGCAGGAATTAATACCGCATTTGCTATTTTCTTTGGTGGAACATCTTTATTGATTTTGGTAGCAGTGGTTTTAGATACTTTGCAACAAATTGAAAGTCATTTATTAATGCGTAAGTATGATGGCTTAGTGAAATCTGGTGGTTTCCAAAATAAGAGTAGAATGCAAGGTATTGGTGCGAGTATGTAGAATAATAGAACAGTTTCAGGTATATCCTGTTTACATATAATATACGATACTCTTTTACCAGTAGGTGCTACATCTACTGGTAATTTTTTTAGGTAGACTATGTATATTCCTTTATGGAACAGAAAAAAAATAAATTTACATTTTTTGATGTTTAAACCCTATTAATTATTGATTAAAAAATATTTGGTCTTTTTGTTTTTGAATTGACTAACTTATTTTTTCATCGTTACTAAGGATTGGGTTTTTAAAAATAAGATAGTGCTATTAAATGTAATGCTCAATTGAAATCGAATGTAGGGGATACTTTCAAAGTATCCCCTACATTTAGCCTTGCATTTGCACCACTACCTAAAATCAAAATATTCATTTTATTTTCCTTCGTTCTCATCAGCTTATTTTCCAATCTTTAAAAAGAAAAGCGTGTCTAACTCAGGTATATTTTATAAGACAGACGAAGAAGTGGAATTGATACGAGAAAGTTGTTTGTTAGTTTGTAAAACCCTAGCATTGGTAGGAGAACTAATCGGTCCAGGTATAAAAGGTATCGATATAGATGCACAAGCAGAGCAATTGATTCGGGACCACGGTGCGATACCCGGTTTTAAAGGGTATAGAGATTTTCCTGCCACTTTATGTGTATCTGTAAATGAGCAGGTGGTACATGGAATTCCTTCGGGCATAGAATTTAAAGATGGAGATATAGTGTCTGTTGACTGTGGTGTCTTAATGAATGGATATTATGGAGATGCTGCCTATACCTTTGCCATAGGAGACGTTAGAGAGGAGATAATGGAATTATTAAGAGTAACTAAAGCTTCTTTATATAAAGGTATTCAACAAGCTATCGTAGGGAAACGAGTGGGAGATATTAGTTCTGCCATTCAACATTATACAGAAAGAGGACACAAGTACTCCGTAGTCCGAGAATTAGTAGGGCATGGAGTAGGTCGGTCTTTGCATGAAGCTCCTGAAGTGCCAAATTTTGGTGTAAGAGGGCAAGGTCCAAGATTGAAAGACGGTTTGGTGATTGCTATCGAACCGATGATTAATCTAGGCAAAAGAGATGTAATTACAGCAAAAGACAATTGGACGGTAATCTCTAAAGATAGAATGCCGTCAGCGCATTTTGAACATACGGTTGTGGTTAGAAGACAAAAAGCGGATATACTATCTAACCATACGTTTGTGGAGGAAGCTATTAGTAAAAACGCTAATGTCAAAGAAGTAGCGGATTTATTGTCGAAGGAAGCGGTTCGCTAATTTATACTGCTTCCTCTTCTTGGGGGGACTGCTGATTTAGTGCTGAAAGTCCAGTATGCCCCACCTTATTATTAATAGTTAACATATAGTTAAAAGCTTAATTGTTAAAGCCATTCCTAGTAAGAATAGCTCTGAAAATGAGACTATTTCCTAAAATATGCGTCTTATGATCTTATATTTTTACTAATCGAGTACAAAGCTCTGTAGATATTAAAGTTTTTGACTTATTATTTTAGAAAAAGTCAATTATTTTTTATACCTTTGCACTCCTAAATTTCGGATATGGCAAAACAAGGTTTAATTAAGCAAGACGGAACAATAGACGAAGCATTATCGAATGCTATGTTTCGTGTTCGGCTAGAAAATGGACACAAGATAGTTGCGACTATTTCAGGTAAAATGAGAATGAATTATATTAGAATTTTACCAGGAGATAAAGTAGCAGTTGAAATGTCTCCTTATGATTTAACTAGAGGAAGAATTACCTACCGATATAAATAGTTTTTTATCTAATTATTTAAGAGGTAATACACTAAGGTTTAAGCATATTTTTAATATTCGCACCCTCTTCTGAAAAGTATTGAGTGTTCTTTATTTCAAAATGCATAGATTCTTTTTATGAAAACAGTTTGATTTTTAAGATTAGCTGTTTTTCTATCTCTTTACATTTAATATTATATACCAATGAAGGTTAGAGCATCGGTGAAAAAGCGGTCAGTAGATTGCAAGATCGTTAGAAGAAAAGGAAGAATTTACATCATTAATAAGAAGAACCCTAAGTTTAAACAACGTCAAGGTTAAAATAAAGCATTATGGCTCGGATATCTGGAGTTGATTTGCCTAGAAATAAAAGAGGCAGCATTAGCTTAACATACATCTACGGCATTGGTCGTTCTTTAGCTGTTGATATTTTGGAAAAAGCTGGAGTAGATCCTAGCGTAAAGGTTCAAGATTGGTCTGACGAAAACGTTAGATTCATCACCAAATTGCTACAGGATGAATATAAAGTGGAAGGTCAATTGCGCTCTGAAATTCAATTAAACATCAAGCGTTTAATGGATATTGGTTGCTATAGAGGTCTTAGACATAGAAAAGGCTTGCCTTTGAGAGGTCAACGTACGCAAACAAATGCACGTACTCGTAAGGGTAAGCGTAAGACTGTTGCGAATAAGAAAAAGGCTACTAAGTAGTGTTGGTTATTATTTTATTTATTTAATTGGTCATAAAACATTTCCATTTAACTGAATAAATATTCTAATCAATTCAACAACTTACTTAAACTAATGTCTTTATCTGGAATACTAATCAAAATGTGTTCCAAATAGTGAATTTTATTCATCTTGGCAATCGTTCAAATTTCCAAATAAATATTAAGTTATGGCTAAACGAAAGGTTAAGTCTAAAAAGCGTAAAGTAAAAGTAGATCCAGAAGGTGTTGTACACATTCAGGCATCTTTTAATAATATAATCATTTCTCTTACTAACAAACAAGGTCAAGTTATTTCTTGGGCATCTGCTGGTAAAGCTGGTTTTAGAGGCTCTAAGAAAAATACACCTTATGCTGCTCAAGTAGCAGCCTCTGATGCAGCCAAAAAGGCGTATGAGGCAGGTATGAGAACAGCTACTGTATTAGTGAAAGGTCCTGGTTCTGGTAGAGAATCTGCTATTAGAGCTATTGATTCTTCAGGTATTAAAGTTACCACGATTAAAGATATTACTCCTATTCCTCATAATGGTTGTAGACCACCAAAGAGAAGAAGAGTTTAAGAATAATTTTGAATTGATAGACTTTGTTTGGTAGTATGTATGGATAATTATGTGTACGCCACCTAAGTTAAAGGTTGAAAATTCTTCTAAGTAAGAATAAAAAAATAAATCCACATTTTTGAAAGGAGTATTTTTTGTATGATTTGAAAAGTCATAGAAAAAATGGTCAATTCAAAAACCTAAAAGCGGATTTATTTTTTTATCAATACTAATAGCATTTTCACAATAAAGTCTACTGATTAGTGATGAATTTTGAATGAAATATCCAATTCAAAATTCAAAATTTATTTCACTTTTAGAAAGTATAGTTTAACTATGGCAAGATATACAGGACCTAGAGCTAAAAAAGCGAGAGCACTTGGAGAGCCTATTTTTGGCTTTATGAAGGCCTTTGAAAAGAAAAAATATCCTCCAGGTCAGCATGGCAATTCTAGAAAAAGAAAGCAAAAATCAGATTACGCTAATCAATTGATGGAAAAGCAGAAAGCTAAATATACTTATGGTGTATTAGAGCGTCAGTTTAGAAATTTGTTTGATTCAGCAGCTAGAAAGAGTGGTGTAACTGGTGAGATATTGCTTAAATTCTTAGAAGCTCGTTTAGATAACATCGTTTATCGACTAGGTATTGCACCAACTCGTAGAGCGGCTAGACAATTAGTATCTCACAAGCATATCACTGTTAATGGGGTAGTTACTAATATCGCTTCTGCTCAAATTAAGCCAGGAGATGTAATTTCTGTAAGAGGTAAATCTCAATCTTTAGATGCAGTCAAAGATTCTGTAGGTCGTAGCAAAGGAGAGGCTAGAAAGTACGGTTGGTTAGAATGGAATCCTGATAAAATGTCAGGTAAATTCATGGACTATCCAGAAAGAGAGGCTATTCCAGAAAAAATTAACGAGCAATTAATCGTCGAATTATATTCTAAATAATATTTAGATTTTCTTTTGGGCTTGTGTAAAAAGTATTTTACGCAAGCCCAAAAGTCATTTTCCTTCTTTCTATTGAGAGCAGGACATTTGTGTTTCGGGACTGTTTAGTTCTAAAACAGATACCCTCTTAAATCAACTTTTGATGCAAAGTAACGATGAAAAAATATTTAGTCGTTTTTGAAATGGGCTTTTTTCTAATGGGTTGAAAACCTATGAGAAAAAAGGTCAATTCAAAAACAAAAAGACTAAATATTTTTTAATCAATACAAAGGAACTTTTTGAGTTGACAAATCAATGATTTTCTTTCATTTTGATTGATGCTCAACAGTATTAAGTAGTATTGTTTAGTTTTACTGTTTATAAAGCACGTACACGCCGTAAGCGTTTAAACCAATAAACAGTCTAAACCAATAAACAGCCTTACTTACCTTAATTCGTTTTTTTGATTTAAAAGGCGTATTCAATTTTCCCACCTTTTCAAAGCATAAAGTAAGCTTATGAGTATATTAAATTTCCAGAAGCCTGATAAGATTGTGATGCAAAAGTCCGATGACTTTGAGGGTTTGTTTGATTTCAAACCACTTGAACCCGGCTTTGGACAAACGATTGGTAATTCTCTAAGAAGAGTGCTACTGTCTTCTTTAGAAGGCTTTGCTATTTCTGCTGTACGTATTGCTGGTGTGGACCATGAATTTTCCACCGTTAAGGGAGTGGTAGAAGATGTAGTTGATATCATATTGAACTTAAAGCAGATTCGTTTAAAGCAATTACTAGCAGATGAAGAAGTTACGACAGAAAAAATCTATCTAACTGTTAGTGGGCAAGAGCAATTTAAAGCGGGTGATATAGAAGAACATACAAATGTGTTTAAAGTGATGAACCCTGATTTGGTGGTTTGTAACATGGAACAGTTTGTAAGTTTAGAGATGGAGTTATCAATTACTAAAGGTAGAGGTTATAAACCTTCTGACGAAAATCTTCCAAAAGATGCACCTATTGGTGTTATTCCTGTTGATGCTATCTATACGCCTATAAAGAACGTGGCTTATAAAGTATCAAATACACGGGTAGGACAGCGTACAGATTACGAAAAATTATCTATAGAGGTTAAGACGGATGGTACTATTCATCCTGAGGACGCTATCAAGGAAGCTTCAAGAATATTGATTCAGCACTTGATGTTAATTACAGATGAGAACATTAAGTTTGATGATGCAACGACTAGAGAAGATAATATAGTCGATGAGCACATCCTTCACATGAGAAAGTTATTGAAAACTTCTCTGGAAGACTTAGATTTATCTGTACGTGCATACAACTGTCTGAAAGCGGCTAAAATTAATTCTCTAGGAGAATTAGTAAGATATGACACGCACGAATTATTAAAGTTTAGAAACTTTGGTAAAAAGTCTTTAGTAGAAATAGAAGAATTGCTCCAAGAAAAAGCATTGACTTTTGGAATGGATCTTTCTAAATATAAACTAGACGAAGACTAGTAAGATTGTTTATTTGTTTAGAAGGTTTATTTGTTTATCTAGTTGGATATAAATTGCGCTGTAAACAAATAAACCTTTTAAATAAATTAAGATAGTGTATTGGTTCACTGATAGAAGTATTCCAATCTGTTATCAAAAAATAAATGTAATAACTTTTTAAATAGAAGTTGTCTAGTCCTATCAAGGCATTCTTTTCATAATGTGCGACAACGTCATAAGTCTGACTTCTGACAGAAAAATTTATTTTTCGGTCTGACATCTGACTTCTGACTTCTTCAAAAAAAGTGTTACGAAGTTCATTAATTGTTAAACTAACGTAATCATGAGACACGGTAAGAAATTCAACCATCTCGGAAGACAGCAAGGACACAGAAGAGCTTTGCTTAGAAATTTATCCGTTGCATTAATTGACCATAAGCGTATTAATACGACTTTAGCGAAGGCGAAAGCATTGCGACTTTATTTAGAGCCCTTAGTTACTAAAAGTAAAACAAATTCAACACACTCTAGAAGAGTTGTATTTAGTTACTTACAGAAGAAAGAGGCCATCAAAGAACTTTTTGATGTTATTGCAGGGAAAGTAGGAGATAGACCAGGTGGATATCTTCGGATAATTAAAACTGGTTTCAGAAAAGGAGATAGTGCAGAAATGGCGATGATTGAGTTTGTTGACTTTAATGAAGTTTTACTTAATGCGAAGACAGAAGATACTTCTGAAAGCAAGTCTAAGAGACGTCGTACTAGAAGAGGAAAATCTAAAGCTGCTGAAGCAGTAGCAGCAGGTGGCGCAGTAGCGGTAGCGAAGGAAGTTGTGGAAGAGAAGACAGTTGAAGAAGTAATAGAAACAACAGAAGAAGAAAATAAAGGGGAATAAATTGCTTAATCGCAATTAATTGATTGCTTTAATAATAATACAAAACCTCCTGTACTTTGATTAGTACAGGAGGTTTTTGTTGTTAGCTTAGAATAGAGAGCAGAGATGTGAGAGCAGAGAAGCGAGAATAGAGACTAGCCCTTCTACGAAATTGCTATAAAATCTTCTTTTTGATGAAGTTTTTTCGTAAGAACTCACTGAATAAATATCGCCCACCATTTGCACACCATTTACTCATTGAGCATTTACGTCTTTTCTCACATCTCTGTTCTCTGCTCTTACATCTCCGCTATCATTTCTAAAATTTTTTGTTTTAAAAAGGGAAAATTATTGCAAAACAAAAACAAATAGTTTTATATTTGCGTATAATTATTACATAAACAAACTTTTTGTTTTATTAAACCCTTTATTATGATTGATTTTGATGCCCTTTCTAGTTACAAAGCTCAAAGAACTTACGGTGGTTATATTATTTACTTCGTGTATGCAGATGGTGAAGGTATCTGGAGCGTGTGGGATACTAGCGACTATGATACGAAGAATGAACCTGACCCTCTAATGGTTTATGGAAGTAAGGAACGAGGCTACTTAGTACGAACAGACATGTTAGCTTCAGGAACTTATGCAACTAAACAAGAAGGTACAGATGCTGCTAAGGACTTTATTGAGGCACTACAACTCGCCTTATTGCAAGAGGAGGAGGAGTTAAGTGTTGCCGCATGAAGTGGCAGTTGAGCGAAGATACTTTTTACACAGCCCCTTATTTAAGTACCTAACTATAGCCGGCAGGTTTTTTTAGAGGGAGTAAATTGACAAGTTTATCTAGTCGGTTGACAGTTCGAGACCCTATTACACGGTCGCTTCCCGCGACCCTGTAATTTATCTGAC
>Ga0115031_1003648_pt1 | contig 11423 bp, 5 predicted proteins | sample Maine_Asex4_meta_FD_87301 | JGI IMG/M metagenome (GOLD analysis project Ga0115031, IMG submission 87301) | Marine algal microbial communities from Maine, USA - Maine_Asex4_metaG | ecosystem: Host-associated > Algae > Red algae > Unclassified | place: Maine, USA | collected 2015-01-05 | reverse complement strand
GTCCCGGCCGACACTTGCGGGATGGTGGCATGACGGTGGGCGACGTACGACACGACCCATCGCGTGTGCCTGTCATCAGCAATCCATCCTTGACCGGCGACGTGTCGGGAGGCTCCCACTGGCTGCCCTTTGGCGACGGCGTTCGCAAGTGCCCTGGCGCAGACTTTGCCACCCTTGCGGTGAGCATCTACCTGGCGAAGTTGGTGATGGAACACACTCTAGAAGTGCAAGGTGCGGTGCGCATGCTGCGGATGCCGCCCCACGTGCGACCGGACTTTGAGCTGCGTGTGCGCCGTCGTGCACCGCAGGGGCGGGGCGCGGAGGGCTTGGGGGCAGGCCCGCCAACACCCCCAGCGGCCGAGCGGGGCATACGTGGACGTCGGTTGGTATCCGGTAACCGTTGATGGGCCTGGAGCGTTGGTAGCTAAGGGCCGTTCTGACGCGCTGGTTTGTTTTCTTTAAGCTGCTTATGTTTGTGTACAGACGCGTTTGTACAAACGCAGTCTTCTCGTCTGTCCGTCGAGAAACCAGTGTGACACTCTAAGCGATGCGCATAGTCTCTGTCCTCGAGCAGGGGCCCAACTGGTGCGACGCGTGATACCCAGCCCACCGCTTGAGTGGGTGACGGCTGTTCCTGCAAGAAAGAGTACGCATTGTGTTTCGCTGTTGGTTTTATCATCTGTCTCTGTTCAACAGGGGAGCTACTTTGCGCTCCATCTTCCACAGGATCTTCACCGAGAGAAGAAGCTGTCGTTCTCTTGACATCCGCTGCCACCTGGCTCGTGTCGTCACACCCCCAGCCTCTTTTTCGTCCCCAACGTCCGACACCACCCGTCCCGCTGATGCCTGGCACTACTGCTGTTATCACTTCGTCCCTCCCGCCATGACGCTTGTCAGCGCCGTCTGTGCGGCAGCCTCCCGAGCGGTCTGTCTGCGGGGCCTGCCGCCGCCATGGCTGCTGGCTACCGGCAGCGCGTCTGTCGCCGCCTGGGGCCGCCGACGGGCGGCCCAGCAAGCGGTGACCGCTCCCTCGCCCGTGTCCGTTCCTGAACAGCCAGCGTCGAAAACACCAGGGGGCGTCGCCGACGTGTCGACTCCCTCGTCGGTGACCATCCCCCTCTCGACCGGCCCGCTGACCGTCGGCTCCGCGGACACTGGCGGCACGCGGTCGATGAACCTCTTCACCGCCGTCAACGACGCCCTCCGCATAGCGCTAGAGGCAGACGAGTCGACGGTGGTGTTTGGGGAGGACGTAGCGTTTGGCGGCGTCTTTCGATGCACGCAGGACCTCCGCGACGAGTTTGGGCCTGACCGCGTCTTCAATACCCCGCTCTGCGAGCAGGGCATTGCGGGGTTTGCAATTGGGCTGGCGGCATCGGGGGTAACGGCAGTGGCAGAGATACAATTCGCTGATTATTCGCTGCCCGGTACGTGGAGTGGTGTAGCGCGGCAGTCATCTGGGGATAAGGGGAGGATGATACACCTTGAGGCGGGCAAAACGACAGTGGAGATGGGCATATTCACTTTGGCGGGGCAAGTGCGCGGCGGCAGCTGACAGACGCAGTTGCTCAGTCTTTTCCGTCCTCCTTCTGGTCTTGCGCCTTGTATTCCCTTACTAGCCTACGACCAACTCGCCAACGAGGCGGCTAAGTTCCGCTTCCGCTCTGGCGGCGCCTACGCTGCCGGCCTGACGCTGCGCATGCCCTGCGGTGCCGTGGGCCACGGGGGCCTGTACCACAGCCAAAGCCCCGAAGCGCTCTACTGCGCCACCCCCGGGCTCAAGGTCGTCATGCCCAGGGACCCGGTCCGAGCCAAGGGCCTCCTCCTTGCCTCCATCCGGGACGCCAATCCGGTCATCTTTATGGAGCCCAAAGCCCTGTACCGCGCGTCGGTGACGATGACGCCGGTCGGGGATTACGAAATCCCGTTGGGCGTTGCGGAGGTCGTCCGGCACGGGACGGATGTGACGCTCGTCGGCTGGGGTGCGCAGGTGCACGTGCTGTGCGCCGCCGCCGAGCGAGCGACGGCGGAGGACGGCATCTCGGTTGAGGTGTTGGACCTGCAAACCCTCTGCCCGTGGGACATTGACGCTGTCGTCGCGTCGGTGAAGCGGACGGGGCGATTGGTGGTTAGCCACGAAGCGCCGCTGAGCGGCGGGCTGGGGGGAGAGGTTGCCGCAACCGTAGCTGCTGACGCCTTCCTCTCGCTGGAAGCGCCCGTGAAGCGCGTGTGTGGGTGGGACACACCGTTCCCGCTCGCGCATGAAAAGTACTACCTGCCGAATGTGGAGCGGTGCTTGGAGGCCATCAAGGAGACCGTTGCGTTTTAAGGGGGGCGGGGGGTTGGGGGAAATGGACACGTGAGGTGACGGTGCGGCCCGCTATCGTCGCAAGCGACGGCTCAACTGTGGAACTACCTGGCGCCACTGCCCGCACCAACGCTGGGTGCAGCGGCTGCTTGCTCAACCCCGCTAGGCGGTTTGCCGCGCATCCCCTCTGCCACACGTTTGTCGTGGACACACGACAACTGTGTTGCGGCGACAGCGCTGGTCAACAGACGCGACGACATTGGCCACATCGTTGAAGTGTAAACGGTCGAGGGGTGGTGCGTCGCCAATAGCAGGTCGAGGAGGCAGTTATGGGGGGCCGTAGAGGCCAGTCGGCGGCCGCGCAGCCGCGAGAAGGGAAAAGCGCGCGAGTCAACACGCCCACAAGAGAGAAAAGTATGGCTCACACACTCAGCTGCAAGAAAAGCATGGGGACGCCCAACGACAGTCACCGCACGCGCCAGAGCCCAACGCCGCCCGCCTCATGCCAGAAACATGCCAACGTCCCCGTCGACCACGGACATGAGGTACTGCAAGCTCGCCTCGTTGCTCTCGCCCATCGCACCTAGCCCCGACACGTCGTCGCCGAGACCGAGGCCACTCAAGTCGGCCGCTCCGCCACCAGCGGCTACGCCAGTGCCAACGTCGGGAAGCCCCAGGGACCCCCCGCCGACCGCTTGCTCAATGTTTTGCAGAGCCTCCCCGTCCCCGTCGCCGCCCCCGCCCCCGCCCACCGCGGGACTGCTGTCAAAGAGCCCGAGCGTGTCGGTGTACTCGCTTGGGTTCGCAGCAGCAGCAGCAGCAGCGGCGGCGGTAGCAGAGGCGGCGGCTGTTGCACCGCCTATCCCAGGGCACATCGGCCCAGACGTCGACGGGTCGACAGCAGATGCGGGCATACCTCCTGAGGCGCCACCTGCCGCGACACCGCCCGCGCCACTGCCGAGCGACTGTTCGTCCCGTTGTGCACCGCCCTTGGCGCCCGACGCTGGCGATGCTCGAGATGGCGACGCCGCCGCCGCCGTTGCCGCTGACGCGGTCGGCCCGGTCGATTGCAAGTCGGAGGAACCCTCGCCTTCGGCGGCTCGGCTGCCCGCCGACGCGGCGGCGGCCGCCGCTTTGGCCGCTGCCGCCCCGCCGCGGGCGCCCTTGCCGCCTCGACCCCGCCCGCGGCCCCCGCCTGCGGGTGATGCCGACGCCCCAATCGCCCGTCCCTTGCGAGCGGTCCCGGTGGCGCCGCCGCGGCCACGGCCGCGGGTGGAAGTAGCACGACCTCGGCCCCGCCCGGTCTTGGCCGTCCCCGTCGACGTGTTGCTCTGCACCGACGACGACGCCACGCCGCTGCCGCGACCGCCGCCAGTGGCTCCGCCGCTACCGCTGCCGCTCATGCTGAGCTCTGGCGTCGCCAGCGGAGGCACGGAGCGCGCACCAGCACTGTTGGCCGGTGACATGTGGCCAGGTTGAGGAAAGGACGGGGCCATGGGTGGCTGGCCGGTGGGCCGCCCGAATCCGGGTTGCCCGGGCTGCTGCTGCTGGGCCATGTTGGATTGGGCCGGTGAGGGCGCCATGCGAGGATCGACACCCCCGCCGCCGCCGCCACCGCCGCCGCCGCCACCTGCCCCCAGCACCAGCCCACCACCGACGCCGGCACCCATGGTGCCTGGTGCAAAGTTGGGTGGCATGCCGGGGACGCCTCCCACCCTTGCCCCGCTCGCCACCATTCTATCTTGGTATTGCTGCAGCTGCCGCAAATGATGCTGTTGTTGTTGCGCTTGCTGTTGGCTTGTCTGCAGCTGCTGGTTGACCTGCATCTGCATGGATAAGGGTTGGCCATTCGGCGGCCCACTTTGATTAGGTTGATGTTGTTGTTGGTGATGCTGATGTTGCTGCTGCTGCTGCTGTAGTAGTAACCGCTGCTGCTCTTGCGGCCGGAATGCTTGCTTTTCTTGCAGCTGTACTCGGCCGTTCCCGTTGCTGTTGGCTTGTGCCAGCTGCGTCGCCGCCGCCGCCCGCGCATTGAGGGACACCGCGTCGTGGGGGTGTTCCGGAATTGGGATAAGCTGGCCGCTCGGGTGGAAGCGGAAGCGATTCTCGTACACATACACGAGGCCTTGGGGCCACAAGTCGACGGGAATGGCACCATCGGGAAGCCGCAGCCCCTCTTTGGTGGCGTGGTTCAGCACGAGGACGGCCGCCCGCATCGGATCCTGTTCAGCCGCTTCCCCGAGCAACGACATGGACCGCCCGGGGCCAGCGACACCGCCGTTGACTACGCCCGCGTCCGGACCGCCGCCGCCGTCCATTCCAAACCGGGACACCGCCAGTGGTGGCGGCGGTGGGGGGGGAGGTGGGGGCATTTCAGCCGACACCATCGGCATCCCCGCGACACCGCCAAACCCAGGGCCCCCCCTTTGGGAGGTCACTTGCCCGGCGCTCGCAGGCGCACCGCCCCGCTGGGTGCCAACCGCCATGTTGGCAAAATAGGACGGCGGTATGGGGCCCTGCGCCGTCGCGTCCACGCTGCGCACGTCGTCGGGGTGCTTCCGGGAGGAGGGGGAGTGGCTGTTGCCACTGCTACCACTGGTCTTGGCCGCCCGAGCAGCACGGGCGGCGCGGGCATGAGCTGCGGCCAGCTGTTGCTGGGTGAGGGCCGGGCCCATGGCGCCGTTCATCTCCGGGCGCCCAGCCGGCCGTCCCCGATCCCCCCGCCCCGCCGAGGTCGCCAGGTGAGACATGGAGCCCGTTAGCGCGCCACTCGCGTCAAAGGAGAGGGGGTTCTCATTGGTGCCAGACGGAACGGTGCCACTTAAGCCATCGAAAAAGGCTGGGGAAAAGTCCTCCTTGGTGCCCGCCCCCGCCGCGCCCGCCCCGCTGGCCGCCAGTGCCGCGACCGGGTTCAGCGCGCCCACGCCCGCGCCGTTGGGAAGCAGCCCAGACGGGCTACTCTGGTAGCTGCCAGCGCCGTTGGCGCCGCTGTCTCCAGGACCCATACCAGCCCTGACACCGTTGGCATACATGCCCACCCCCGGCCGGCCGTCGGAGGCACCGGCGGCGCGCTGCTTGGTACCCACTACGGACGCGGCGGCGGCGACAGCAGCGGTAGCCGCCGCTTCCGCCACAGCAGTCCCAGCCGCCGGCGGATACCCCTGCGGCGCGGTCGCCATGCCGTCGGCCCTCAAGGCCATGGCGGCCGTCGTATAACGCTGGGCAAATATATCCCAGAAGAAACTGAACCACTCCGACAGGAAGGCATTGGGCGCCGCGTCCAGCGCGGGGCGGCTGATCCGAAATCCTCGATCAAGGGCTTCGCGACGCAGCATTTCCGCCGTCTTGAGGAGCTGCTGCTTGACGAGGTAGTCATGTACAAAAGAGCGCAACAGCGTCTCCAGTCGCTCGTCTGATGCCTTGCGGCCGCTCATGTCTGGGCGCACAGCCGACAAGGAGGGAGAGTGGCACGGGGGTGAGGAAGAGGAGGGATGCAGCTGGTAGCGTCCGCGACAGTCAGCGGGGGGTAGACGAGCAGGCACCACCCGCACTTGTCAGCCCGAGCGTCGTGGTTGGGCGCCACCAAGGCGCACGCACGAACCGTGTGGGAGATAAGGCGACTGCAACGGGCGCCACTCTCGACGCCAACCAAACAGAGGCGGCACACGCGTCGGCACCACGTGCATGAGTCGACACAATCCGAGCGTGTGGGCGGGACGCCCACGCACCGCCGGGCCACGTGACCGGCGGCGCAAGGACGGCCCACAGCGCGCGCGCCCGTGCCGCCCTCCTCGTGACGGCGCGGTACGGGTGGAAGCGGCGGCGGCCGCCCCCGATCACCCACGCCTCGGGCGTGTCACGCGCGCGAGGTCGCAGAATGGGGGAGGGTGGGGGGGGAGGGCGCGCCCGGTAGCGGTCGCAGCAGCGGAACACAACACGCAGGTGAGGTGAGCCGGTGCTGGGCGTGCCAAACGCGGTGTGGCCAAGTGGGCCGCCTCAGCATGCGCCACTCTGGACGGATGCGGGGCGGCGGACGCGCGCCCCGTCGGCCATCGCAGTCGCCGCAGCTGGCGCGTGCCGGGCGGGCGGGAGCGTCGTGCGTGCGAGTGACAGGCTGCACGAGCGTGGCCGCGGGGTGGGGGGGTGCTGGGTGTGGCCGGAGGCCACTCACCTGGGCGTGTGTGCCTCTGACCGCCGCCGTCGCACGGCCGCACACTCCAGGTGCTGGTGAGGGCGGCTTGGACGGCAGCGCGAGCGTTGGGACTCGGCCATCAGGGGGCCCCTGGGGGGAGACGTCGCGTCTCTAGTGGCACTGCCGCGCTGGTCGGTGGGGGGCCACACCCCAGAGCTGCCGGTGTGTCTTTGAGCTACCAGCTGTAATGCGAGGCTCGTGTCCAATGTCAAGGCCGCACACGCACCGCAAAACGTGGCTGGATCGCTCATGCCAACTGGAGCGCTCCAGTTGGCATGAACGCTCGAGCGTGGGGAGGGAGCAATCAATACGCGATTTGCTGTAATGCCGAATCGGCTCAACGGAAAATATCTGAGAGACGCTGACCGAAGACCGAGGCACATAGTTTGCAGATGCGAATGGTCCCCGGGGTGTCACTTCGAGCAAATTCATGGCAGTGGAGAAAAGAGGACGAGGCGACAGCTCAGCTTCATGCGCAGTACAGAACACTGAATGGGCAAGAAGTACCAGCTATTCCCCGCCACACAGCGGGAATGGGAGCGAAGCAGTCACCCTCCCCCTCCCCCCCAAGCAGCATGTGGCGTATAGGCAAGAAGTCCAACAGGGGCAGCAACAAGCAACCGATGCCTAGACACAAGATAACGTCGAGGCTATATCGTCCAAAAAAAAGGAAGGAAAGAACAAAAGCATTCTGACGAGCCAGGATGCGTCCACCACCACGGCCTACGGGGGCGCCCCTGCAGCCAGCCGCTCCGCAACACTCCCAAAGTAGTGCACGCCCCGCTCGAGGACCGCCTCCACACCCCCCACCCGCAGCGTCACGCGCCCGTCGGACTCGGGCACCCCCCCCACGCCCGCCGTGCGCATGGTCAGGACGGTCGCGAGGAGGCGACAGGCGCTAGCGTCCGACCCCACCGTCGCCGCAATCGCACCCGCGCTTGGCACGACTCCCCCCCCGCGGGCGAGGACCACCCGCACGGGGACGCCGCCGACCGGCTCCACCACCTCGTCCGCAATGACCACCTGGCCGGGGCCAAGCGCGTCGATGCCGACAGGTGGCGGGGTGCGGAGGGTGGCACCCATCGCATCCGCCCGCTCGGCGAGGAGGGCGGGGAGGTTGAGCGCAGGCGCACTGTTGCCGGCGGCGACGGCGGCGGCGGCGCCATCGTCGTCGGCAACGCCCAGAAAGACTTCGACGCAGTCCTCTGGTTCCAAGCCGCAGCGCTTGCGGAGCTTTTGGATGCGGTTGATGAGCTCCCGGCCGAGGCCTTCCGCGGCCAAATCCTCCCGCACAACCGTGTCAAGGAGGACCAACAGGCCGCCGGTACCGCCGCTGGCCGCCGCCTCCCACTCCCCGCCGCTGATCCCATACTCGGCCTTGACTTTTCGGCTGATCTTAAAGTCCTCCCGGCTCAGCGGCTGGCCGGCAATCTCGTCGAGGGACGCGAGGCGGCCGTCGACTTCCAGACGCGCCACGTCATCATGACCCAACGCGCGGACGGCCTTGTGCAGCGCCGCAAAGCGTTTGCCGAGCTTCTGGCCCAGCGCCCGCCCATCTGCGTCGGCCGTCAGCTGCAGGTACTGCGCCTCATCCGTTGAGTACTCGACGGACCGCACGTTGAGCTCAGCCGTGACGTATGGTTCAAGGCCACGGACGGCGTCGAGGACGGCCGAGTCGCGGTGGACAACGACCAGCCGGGCGAGTGGTTGCTTGAGGGCGAGCGCCCGCCGCTCCCGCGCCAGCCGCCCCAGGGTGATGGCCTCTTGCAGGCGACCGACCGACGCTTCGACAGCCGTGTCAATGGCCGCCGCGGACGCAACGGGCATTTGGACAAAGTGGACCGAGGCGGTGGACGCGAGCGACGGGGGTGCCACGCACCGAAGCGCTTGAAAGGTATGGTCGGCAAAGAAGGGAGCAAACGGCGCCATGAGGATGGATAGGGTGATGAGGACTTCACCGAGGGTGGCCAGCGCCGTCCGCATTTCGTCCGGGCCGGCCAACCCCTTGAGGCGCGGACGGTTGAGCCGCACGTACCAGTTGGTGAGCGAGTCAATGAGCGAGAGCAACTCGGGGATGACCGTGTACAGGCGGTAGGCCGCCATCTCATTGCGCACGTGAGTGATGAGGGTGGACAGTGTCGACGTAATCCACGCGTCCATCGGGTTGGCCACCGCCGCCCCGTCCGCCCCGTCGCCGTTGCCACTAAACGAGTAGGCGACGCGCGCGAGCGGCTTCCCAGTCGTCGCCGCCAGCCGCCGCGCGTTTTGCACGAAAAACCGAAACGTGTTGTACCACGGCAGCAGCACGTCCCGCACCACGTCCTTGACGCCGACCTCGCGAAAGTTGAGCCCTTCGGCGCGGACGACCGGCGAGTTGATCAGGTACAGGCGGAGGGCGTCGGCGCCGTGCGCATTGACAACGCCCATCGGGTCGGGGTAGTTGCGGAGGCGCTTGGACATCTTCTTACCGTCTTCGGCGAGCACCATGCCATTGACGACGCAGTTTTTAAACGGCGGCTTATCAAACAGCGCCGTGGACAGAACGAGGAGGGTGTAAAACCAGCCGCGCGTCTGGTCCACACCCTCCGCGACAAAGTCGGCGGGGAAGCGCTCGGCAAGCCGCTCCGCCGAGCCGTCGGCAAACGGATAGTGGACGGCCGCGTAGGGCATGGAGCCACTCTCAAACCAGCAGTCAAACACTTCGGGCACCCGCCGGAGGGTGCGCCCGCTGGTCGGCGACACGATCGTCACGTCGTCGACCGACTCGCGGTGGAGGTCCGGGAAGGACCCCGGCGGGTGCCCCGAGAGGGACTCGAGCTCCGCCACGCTGCCGACGACGAGCATCTCCCCCGACTCCTCGTCGCGCCAGATGGGGAGGGGCGTCCCCCAGTAGCGGTTGCGGGACACATTCCAATCCCGCGCCGCCTCGAGCCAGTTGCCAAAGCGGGCGGTTTGGATGGCGCTCGGCACCCACCGGGAGAGCGTGTTGTTCCCGAGCAGCCGCGCCTTGAGCTCCTCCACGGCGACGAACCAGGCGGGCACTGCCCGGTAGATGAGGGGCGTCTCGGAGCGCCAGCAAAAGGGGTACGAGTGCCGCAGCGTTTCGGAGCGCACCAGGCGGCCCGACGCTTTGAGGGCGGCGACGAGGGGCTTGTCCGCCGCCTTGACGGCGACGCCGACAAAGTCCGACACGGGCTCGACAAAGCGGCCCGCCGCGTCGACCGGGCAGGGGAGGTCGGAGGAGCCCTTGTCAATCACCCCCGCCGCCGCGCACACGCGGTAGTCGTCCTCCCCAAACGCGGGCGCCTGGTGCACCACCCCCGTCCCGTCGCTGTCCGTCACGTACGTGTCGGCCAGCACCCGAAAGGCGCGCCCCGCGTACGCGTCGGCATAGTAGGGGAAGGGCGGCGCGTAGCGCACGCCGACCAACTCGGCGCCCGTGTGGGTGGCCACGACCGTGACGGGCGGCGGCGGCGGCGGCGCGCCCTTTTTGCTCTTTTTCGGAGGCGGGTAGAGGGCGTCGAGGCGGGCACGCGCAAAGGTGTACCGTGCCCCCGTCGCCGCCTCGTCGACGGTCACGTACGTCAGTTCCGGGTGGACGCACAGCGCCAGGTTGGACGGCAGCGTCCACGGGGTGGTCGTCCACGCGATAAACGCGCCGAGGCGGGCGGCAACGTCCGCGTCGGCGTCGCTCCCCGCCCCGTCGGCGCCCGCCGGGGCCGGCGCCCCCCCAAGCACCGGGAAGGAGACGGTCACGGCCGGGTCGTCCACGTCCTTGTAGTTTTGATTCGCCTCAAAGTTGCTCAACGGCGTCGTGCAGCCCGTCGAGTAGGGCATGACGCGGAAGCCGCGGTAGACGAGCCCCTTTTTGTGGAGCTCGCTAAACACCCACCAGACGCTCTCCATGTAGGTCGCGTCGAGCGTCTTGTAGCCGCCCCGAAAGTCAATCCACCGCCCGATGCGCCGCACGACCGTCTCCCACTCGCCCGAGTAGCGCATGACAATGGCGCGGCACTCGGCGTTGTAGGCGGCGACGCCCATCCGCTCCACGTCTTCCGCCGACGTGATGCCGAGCCGCTGGTCAATCTCATACTCGATGGGCAAGCCGTGGCAGTCCCACCCAAACGCCCGCGGCACGTGGTGGCCCGTCTGGTAGGCGTAGCGGGTGACCACGTCCTTGATGTGGCCCGCGAGGATGTGGCCATAGTGGGGGAGACCCGACGCAAACGGCGGGCCGTCGTAAAAGGAGTAGACGGGGCGGCCGGCCGACAGCTTGTTGGCCGTCTCAAAGGCAGAGATGGAGTCCCAGTAGGCCAGGATGGTCTCTTCCGTGCCGGGGAAGGAGAACTGATCGGGGGTTTCATTGGGGATCTCGGGGGGGGGGGGCCCCGCCGGCCCGCCGTGGGCGACACCGTGGGCCGCGGCCATGAGGCCGGCGCCGGGGGGGATCCCGGGGACGACGGCAACAGCGTCGAGCGCGCACCCCGCCGTCAGCAGCACAACCGAGTCGAGAGATGTAGGGTTCCCCCCTTGCGAGGAAAGTGGCCCTGACGCCCCACGCGCTGCCGGGCACCCGTCAGACGACGACCGTCGCCGACGGCGGCCGGTGGCTTTGCGGCTGCCGCCGGCACCACCGCTGAGTGTGTGTCAGAGAGTGGATCAACGCGTCGCCAAAGCACACGACCCAAAAGTACGACCACGAACGTCAATTGTGGACCGTAATAACCGGCACATGCACGAAAAACCCGGCCTTTTCATCCCACATCCTGTATCCCCTGCGGCTTGGCCACGTGGCCGTCGAGACGCCCCCCCCCGACCCCGCGACGCCGCCCGACGGCGCTCCCCCCCCCCCCCCCCGCGGGGGGGGGGGGGGCCCCGGGGGCCCCCCCCCCCCCCCCCAGCAACCCGTCGGGCCCCCCGCCC
>Ga0115031_1003646_pt1 | contig 11428 bp, 9 predicted proteins | sample Maine_Asex4_meta_FD_87301 | JGI IMG/M metagenome (GOLD analysis project Ga0115031, IMG submission 87301) | Marine algal microbial communities from Maine, USA - Maine_Asex4_metaG | ecosystem: Host-associated > Algae > Red algae > Unclassified | place: Maine, USA | collected 2015-01-05 | reverse complement strand
CACGACGGTCGACTGCACGTGTTCTGGGTGAAGATGGTCAAGGACTCCTTCGACCCGCAACCGCCCGATGGTCTCGGCTGGCATCCGACGATCACCTTCATCGCGAGCTACGACGTCGAAACGTTGGCCCGGACCGACTTCGGGGAGGCGGTGAACTCCGGCGTCACCCCGGTGTACGGGTACGCGCTGGCGAGCGACGACACGCACACATACCTGTTCGGCAACACCTTCGAACAGAACCTGACTCGCGAGGGGGGCTACTGGAACGGGCCGCACTCGGCGACGCGGATGTATCTCGCTCGGGTGCCGCGTGGGCAAGTGTTCGATGCACTCGAATACCGGACTGCTGACGGTTGGTCCGGGGACGCTGCGGCGGCGGTGCCGATCCTGGCGAGGCACTGGGCCGAGTTCCCCTTCCAGCCGCGGTTCATCGACGGTCAATGGGTCGGCGTTGCCGCAGTCGACGGCTACTGGGACGAGCGGTACAGCGTCGACGTGGCAGCACAACCGTGGGGGCCGTGGACCACGATCGAGTCGCGACAGATCGCGCCGCGCAACAACGACCCGAAGATGAACACCTACCACGCCCACCTGCTGCCGTCCCGGGACGCCGACGGTCAACTCGTCGTGACGATCTCGAACAACGCCCGCGACATGCTGCGCAACGCCTGGCCGCGCCCCGATCGTTACCGGCCGATGGTCTTCAACTCAGCATGGGCGGTCGCTCCGCCAGCACCTGCTCCACCCGTCACGGCGCCGTCCGTCCCGTCGACGCCTGGCATCGAGGTGTCGACGACCTCAACCACGACGACCACCGCGACGACAACCACTGCAACGACAACCACGGCGACGAAAATCACTGCCACGACGACCTCCACGACTCCAGCGACTCCATCGACGACCCTCCCGCCACCCACGACCACCACCACCACGACGACGCTGCCGTCGTCGACCACGTCGACCACCACCACGACGACGCTGCCGTCGTCGACCACGTCGACCAGCACCACGTCGACCACGTCGACCAGCACCACGTCGACCAGCACCACGTCGACCACCTCGACCAGCACCACGTCGACCAGCACCACCACCGTGGTGCCGACATCGACCGCTGCAAGTACGACTCCCTGACGAGATCAGTCACGGGAGTCGGGCAGCCAGTCGGCTACGAGCCGAACGCGTCGCCGAACAAGTCGCCCGTCTCGGCGCCCCCGGCGATACCGGGACGGGCCTGATGCCAATGCTGTGAACCAATGGTGGTGAGTCCATCTGGTGCGCCGGGAAGGATGTGCACCATTCCGGCATTCCGCTTCGCAGTGCCGAACGTGGTCAGGCCCTCTAGAGGGGCACCGATGACCCCATCTGCGAAACCGTCGCCATCGAAGTCAGCGATGTGGACTTGCCGACCGAACCCGTCGTTTCGTTGGGCTTTGCCAGCCACGCCGTCGACGTCTTGATGCCACAGCTGGGATCCGTTGGAAACGATGCCGGCTGACGAGCCGAAGAGGGTGACCGCCTTTCCCGCCCCGTAGAGCGATGCATCGGTGGGAGAGGACTTGCTCGACCCGAACAGAATGTCGTCGATGCCGTCGCCGTTCATGTCGTCCACGGCGATGTCGGTGAACGAACGGAAATTTCCAGGGACTCCCGGGTCGCTGTAGTCGACGACCGAGTCCGTGCCCAGTCCGGGTCCGGTCGCGTTGCCGGACCACACGATCACTTTATGATCTTTGACTACGACGAAATCGTCGAAGCCGTCCCCGTCGACATCTCCGGAGTCAGCGAACACATCGGTTCTAAATCCCGCCGTGAAATACAGCCGCACCTTGTCGGCGTCCAAGACGAACGAGGTGGTGGTCTCGAGACCCGACTCGCCACCCATGACCGCTCGGAACACACATTTTGGCCCGTCGCTGGAAGCGCCCGAGCCGATCACAAGATCGTCTCGCGAATCACCGTCGAAGTCGCCGGCGACGAGAATGGCTCCGAATTCGGATTTCGGGGAACACTTCCAACTGGCGGTCTCGTCGAATCCGGACCCGCATCAAGCAGGTCCGGACCCTTCCGATGTCTTGCGACATCACAAAGCGCCCTCGGTAGGATTCGAACCTACGACACCTGGTTCCGGAAACCAGTGCTCTATCCCCTGAGCTACGAGGGCAGATCCACTAAGTTATCGGGCGTGGACCGCGAAGCTGCGGCCCGATCCGCAGCGTGCTGCGGAGGTCAGCTCGACGGGGACAGGTCGATCACGACGTTGGTCGCCAGGGAGCGGCGAACCGAACCGATCGGCCGTGACGCTACAGAACAGTCGAGACTGGATCGGTATGTCACGAACTCCGGGGACGACCGGCCAAGCTGATGCGATGGACGACGCCGCCAGTCCAGCAGTAGCGAGTCCAGAAGCAACGGGTTCCGACGAAATGCGGCCGATGGTGGACGGCGTCGAAGTCGTTCTCGCGAACAATGATCGGGTGACGCTCCGCGTCGGTGACCTGTTCCTGAAGATCGATGCCGACCAGAAGCGCACCGATCACGAGGTCGAAGCAATCAACCTAGTCCCTGTTCCGACACCGAAGATCTTGTGGCGCAAGCCGAACGTTCTCGCTCTGGGTGCACTTCCCGGTCGAACGCTCGGCCGCCTCGGTGCGCCGTCGAGTGCGTCGCCCGCAGCATGGCGTGCGGCCGGTGCGACCCTGCGGTTGTTGCACGATGCACCGCTTCCGCGTTGGCCCGGGACCAGCGTCGATCAACTCCGGTCGCAACTGGCGCACGAGTGCGACTGGCTCGTTGCATCGGGGACTCTTGCTTCGGATGTGGTCGAGTGCAACCGCCACCTTGCCGAGACAGTGCTCCGCCCTTGGACTCCGGCGTTCATCCACGGCGACCTGCACCTCGAACATCTCTTCGTCGAGCACCGCGTCTCCGAGGTCAAGGGTGTCTCCGAGGTCAAGGGTGTCTCCGAGGTCAAGGGTGTCTCCGAGGTCAAGGGTGGCTCCGAGGTCAAGGGTGGCTCCGAGGTCGAGGGTGTCGCTGAGGTCATCGTCACGGGGATCATCGACTGGTCCGAGGCTTGCCGAGGCGATGCACTGTTCGACATCGCGTCGCTGACGCTCGCCAACGAAGCACACCTCGCCCATGTCATCGCGGGCTATGGAGGAGACATCGACAGCGATCTCGTCCGCGGATGGTGGGCGATGCGATGTCTGCTCGGCGTTCGATGGTTGATCGAGAACGGTTACGGCGAACCAGATGACCTCCCTGAAGTCGCAGTTCTGCGATCGCAGTTCTGATAGCGCCCGCAACGAACCGGCAGGGAGAGGCGGGGAAGAGAGCCGGAAAGTGGGCGGGGGAGACGGCACGGAACGGATGAGGGTCGGACGCGACCCGATCAGGCAGACTGTGCGGCGCATGTCCGATCCCCTCGCCACTCTCTCGACTCTGCTCGATCCGGTCTTCGCCGGGTTGAACGACGGCGCAGCCGCTGACCCGACCGTCCGCCCTTCCGATCGTGCCGATGCCCAGATCAACGGTGCGCTGGCGCTTGCCAAGCGTGTCGGTGCGAACCCTCGCGACCTCGCCCAGCAGGTCGTTGACTCCGGCGCTCTCGCTGATGTCGCCGATGAACTCGAGGTCGCTGGCCCCGGCTTCATCAACGTTACGTTCTCGTCGGCGTTCCTCGAAGCGCAGCTCGCCGACGTGGCAGCCGACGATCGCCTCGGCGTGGCGGAGGCCGTCGACATCAAGACCGTGGTGGTGGACTACTCGGCCCCGAACGTCGCCAAAGAGATGCACGTCGGGCATCTGCGTTCGACGGTGATCGGCGATTCCCTCGTGCGAGTCCACGAGTTTCTCGGCCACACGGTCATCCGAGAGAACCACATCGGTGACTGGGGACGACCATTCGGCATGCTCATCGAGCACCTTCTCGACCTCGGTGAAGACGTCGCCAGCGACGGGCTCTCCCAGGGCGATCTCGACGGCTTCTACAAAGCGGCGAATGCGAAGTTCAACGAGTCCGAAGAGTTCCAGGAACGTGCTCGCGCCCGAGTCGTCATGTTGCAGTCCGGTGACGAACCGACGCTGGTCCTGTGGCGTCGACTCGTCGCCATGTCGAACGCCTACTTCAATCGCGTCTACGAGAAGCTTGGCGTCTTGCTCATCGACGACGATCTTGCGGGGGAGAGTCGCTACCAACCGCTGATGGAGGGTGTGTACGAGCGGCTCGAGCAAGCCGATCTCCTCAGCGAAGACGACGGTGCGATGGTCGTCTACCCAGCCGGGTTCAAGAATCGCGATGGTGATCCCCTCCCGATGATCGCGAAGTCCCAGACCGGCGCCTTCATGTATGCAACGAGCGACCTGGCGTGCGTCGTCGATCGTGTCGAGCGGCTCGGCGCCGACCTCATGCTGTACGTCATCGGCACCCCGCAGGCGCATCACCTGCAAATGGTCTTCGAGGTCTGCAAGATGGCCGGTTGGTTGGTCGAGCCGACCGAAGCAGTGCACGTCGGGTTTGGCAACGTGCTCGGTGAGGACCGCAAGATGATGCGGAGTCGGGCAGGCGATTCGGTGAAGCTCGCGGACCTCCTCGACGAAGCAGTCGAACGTGCCGAGACCGCAATTGCCGAGAAGAACCCTGACATCGCACCGGAGCAGCGGCTAGTCGTCGCGAACATGGTCGGCATCGGAGCGCTGAAGTACTTCGACCTGTCGACGGATCGCATCAAGGACTACGTCTTCGACTGGGACCGAATGCTCGCCTTCGAAGGCAACACGGGGCCGTACCTGCAGTACGCACACGCGCGGATCTGCTCGATCTTCCGCCGCGCCGGGCTCGACCGCGCCACGGTCCGTGAGGCACCGATCTCGCTCGACCACCCGGCCGAGCGGGCGCTCGCGATGCGGATCATGGGCTATCCCTCTGCGATCGACACCACGCTGGAGACCTACAGCCCGCACAAGCTCTGCACCTACGCGTATGAGCTGGCGTCGGACTTCTCGTCGTTCTACCAGGAGTGTCCGATCCTCAAGTCTGACGAGCCGATCCGCACGAGCCGCCTCGCGCTCGCCGACCTGACGGCGCGCGTCCTCGAGCACAGCCTCGGCCTGCTCGGCATCACCGCTCCCCAGGAGATGTGAGATGACGATCCCCCTCGCCCTTGCAGGACATCGTCACCTCGAGTTCTCGGGCGGCGCCGAGGCAGGCGCACTATGAGCGCGCTGCCACTGCACCTGTTGTCTGACACTGCGCGCATCGAAGCCGACGGCGCACTGAGTGTCGGTGGCTGTCGAGTCGATGATCTCGCCGCCGAGTTCGGGACGCCGGTGTTCGTGTACGACGAAGCCCACCTCCGAGCCCGCTGCCAAGAGGCGGTCGCAGCGTTCGGCCACCAGAACGTCGTGTACGCCACCAAGGCGTTCTTGTGCAAGGCAATGGCCAAACTGGCCTACGACGAAGGGCTGCTCCTCGACGTGGCCTCGGGCGGCGAGCTGGCGGTCGCGCTCGCGGCCGGGGTGCCTGCGGACGCATGCACGCTGCACGGCAACAACAAGTCGATCACCGAACTGCGCGAGGCAATCACGGCCGGGGTGCGGCACGTGATCGTCGACAGCTTCGACGAGCTCGACCGGCTCGACGCCCTGTGGGCCGACGGGCTCCGTCACGCCAGCGGAGGCGCACCGAAGGCGGTGCTGCGGATTACTCCCGGGGTGTCCGCGCACACCCACGAATTCATCGCAACCGGCCAGGACGACTCGAAGTTCGGGTTCAACCTCGGCAACGGCGACGCGATCAAGGCCGTCGATCGGGCGCGCCGCTCCGACTCCGTCGAGCTGGTCGGCGTGCACTGTCACATCGGCTCCAACGTGTTCGAGGCGTCGTCGTTCGCCAAGGCCGCCGAGGTGATGGCCGACTTCGCTGTGCCGCTCGATCTACCCGAACTCGTGCTCGGTGGTGGTCTCGGAGTCGCCTACGTCGAGGGAGAGGAGGCCCCGAACATCGCGCAGTGGGGCAACGTGCTCCTCGACGCTTGCGACGCGCTCGGTGTCCGTTCCAAGGTCAGCGTCGAACCCGGGCGTGCCATCGTGGCAGCTGCTGCAATGACCGTCTACACCGTCGGCACCGTGAAGGAGATCCCGGGTGTCCGCACCTTCGTGTCGGTCGACGGCGGCATGAGCGACAACCCGCGCCCCGTTCTCTATGGGTCGGGTTACGAATCGTTTCTGCCGCGTGCTGCGACGTCCGCACGCGAGCTGACCGCCCGCCTGGTCGGCAAGCACTGCGAGTCCGGCGATGTCCTCTCGTTCGCCGCCCGGGTGCCGGCCGACATCGCCGTCGGCGACCTGCTCGCCACGCCGGTCACGGGTGCGTACGGGCACTCGATGGGTTCCAACTACAACAAGATCACACGTCCGCCCGTCGTCTTCGTGTCCAGCGGCGACGCCCGGTTGGTGGTGCGACGCGAGACCTACGACGACTTGCTGAGCACCGACCTGGGCTGACGTCGGCGCCGCCTACGCCGCCTTCGAAACGGCCCGACTTCACCGCCGACGAATCATTGCCGAATCACCGACGAATCATTGCCGAGAGAGAGCACACCAACATGAACAAATGGGTCAACATTCTGCTGAAGATCTTCAAGCAGTTCCAGGCTGCGCAGAAGGAACGTGAGCGGGGCACCGGCAAGCCGACGAAGCGCCGGGCGCCGCGGACGCGTCGGGTGCAGCAGGGCACGACGGTCGAGTACACGCCAGACCTCGACGGAGATCCCGACCCTGGCGAAGTCGTCTGGACCTGGGTGCCGTACGAGGACGATCCAGAGCAGGGCAAGGATCGTCCGGTTGTGATCATCGGCCGCACCGGTGACGACCTCGCCGGCGTGATGCTGACGTCGAAGAACAAGCGCCGAGACGACCGGATCCCGGTCGGGACCGGTAACTGGGACTCGAAGGGCCGGCCGAGCTTCGCGAAGGTCGATCGATTGCTGCGGATCGACCCCGAAGACGTCCGGCGCGAGGGCGCCATCCTCGACGAAGACCGATTCAACGAGGTCATCGGCAACCTCGCCAAGTACCACGAACTCATCCGAAAGTAGTCACGGACGGGGTCAGATCCTCGTTGAACCGGCTCGGCACTCCGTTCGAACGCAACGACCTCGCAGGTCACGGCGCCTGATCACAGCGCCACTAGATTGCACGCCATGAGCACACAACCTCTTCAAGCCGTCATCGCCGCCACGCGCGGTGTCCTCGCCAACGTCACTGCCGATCAGTTGCAGAACTCGACACCGTGCGACTCGTGGGACGTCGCCGGGATCGTCAACCACGTCATCGACGCACAGGGATTCTTCGTGGCCGGACTGTCAGGCCAGCCGCCGAGTGGCGACAACGTCGACCACGCCGCAGGGGACTTTCTCGCGGCATACGACGACGCCACGCAGGCCACCCTCGACGCCTTCGGAGCTGAAGGTGCCCTCGATGGCATGGTCAAGATGCCGTTCGGCGAGATGCCCGGCCGGGCCGTGTTGGGCCTGGCGATGACCGACACGTTCACGCACGGTTGGGACCTCGCCAAGGCCACCGGCCAGTCGACCGACCTCGCCCCCGAGCTGGCCGAACAGCTGCTCGGCGCAAGCCGTCAAATGATTCAGCCGGCCTTCCGCGGCGACGACGGTGCTGCACCGTTCGGCGCCGAGCAGGAATGCCCGGACGGTGCGTGTAACGCCGACAAGCTCGCAGCGTTCCTCGGCCGCAACGTCAGCTGACGCTGTTCGCTGCCACGACCGACGGGCGGCGACCCATCAGGTCGAGGAGGCGCAGATCGAGTGGCGCCGAGTCGTCGAGCGTGCCGCTCGGGCCCGCCCCGAATACTCCGAGCTGAGCGATGATCGGCGCCATCGGCGAGATGTCGTCCCAGACACGCTGCACTGCGGCGGCGTCGAGCGTCGTCTCGATGCCGATGGCGTGCGCCAGGTCCCACTGGTGGACGAGGAGATCGCTGATCCGGAAGCCGAGCAACTGGCTGCCCGGCATGTCGCCGGCCGGGTGCTGACAGATGCGCTCGTCGATGCCGTCGGCTCCGAGCGCACGGCGCTGATTCGCAAGGGCCGTGTCGACGGCGCCCAGCGGATCGTTGCCCACGAAGTCCGTGGCGAGGAGGCCGATTGCTTCGTCGCGCGCTGCCCCATCGGCGACCGCTGCAGCCATCTGGCTGCCAGACGTGACGTGGCCGATCAGTTCGAGGACGTTCCAGTCGGGACACGGTGTCGGTCGTCCGAGGTGATCCTCGGTGACTCGGGCGACGACTGCTCGAAAGTGCTCGCCCGCCGTGCCGAGCAGGTCCTGGGGGGACGGACCGGGCTGATGGGTCTGGTGCGCCATGATCGGCAAATCTACCGTTGGTGTGGCGAATTCGGGATCGGGAAGCGTTGTCGGCGAGACAGCCGCTCGGGTCGGAACGCACCCGAGACTGCTCGGAGCGAGCCAGTATCCTCGTCGCTGTGACCAGTGAAAAGACGTCCCTCAAGATCGGAGTGCTCGGCTGCGGAAACGTCGGTGCCGCGCTCGTCGAAATCGTCAGGTCGCAGCGTGCTGCCGTGCTCGCCCGGACAGGTCTGGACCTCGAGGTCACACGAGTAGCGGTCCGCAACATGTCGGCGCCACGAGAGGTCGAACTCGTCGACGGCGTGCTCACACGTGATGCGCTGGCGGTGGTCTCTGATCCCGATGTCGACATCGTGGTCGAAACGATCGGTGGCATCGAGCCGGCACGCGAACTGATCCTGGCCGCACTCGAGCACGGCAAGCCTGTGATCACGGCGAACAAGGAACTCCTCGCCAACGTCGGTGTCGAGCTGTATGCCGCAGCCGACGCAGCCGGATGCGACCTGCTCTTCGAAGCTGCAGTCGCCGGTGGTATTCCGGTGATGCGGGCGCTGCGCGAAAGTCTGCAGGGTGAACCGATCACCCGCGTGCTCGGCATCATCAACGGCACCACCAACTACATCCTCACCAAGATGACCGATGCCGTCGACAGTGGGGCCGACGCCGACTATGGCGCCGCCCTGAAGGAAGCGCAGAGCCTGGGCTACGCCGAGCGTGATCCGACGGCGGACGTCGAGGGCTACGACGCTGGCGCCAAGGCAGCGATCATCGCAACGGTCGCGTTCGGCAAGAAGGTCGTCGCCGGTCACGTCTATCACCAGGGCATCAGTGAGATCACTGCCTCGGACATCGCCATCGCCCGTCGCCTGGGCTACGTCGTGAAGCTGCTGGGCATCGTCGAGCAGGACCCGCAGAGCGAGGAGGTCAGCGTCCGTGTCCATCCGACGATGGTGCCCGACCACCATCCACTCGCAACCGTGCGCGACAGCTTCAACGCGGTCTTCGTCGAAGGTGGATTCGTCGACTCCCTGATGTTCTACGGGCGAGGCGCGGGTGGGGCACCCACGGCAAGCGCGGTCTTCGGTGACCTCGTCGATGCAGCGATCAACCTTCGCGCCGGCACACACGGGTCGCTCGGCGTGCTCGGCAAAGCGACGATCCGGCCGATCGACGAGACCTCGGCGGAGTATCTCCTCGGTCTCGACGTCGCCGACCAGCCCGGTGTGCTGCATGCCGTGACCGGCGTGTTCGCCAAACACGGCGTGAGCATTCGTGTTGCGGAGCAGGAGGGCAAAGGTGCAGAAGCGAGGCTCGTGTTCATCACCCATGTCGCAAAAGAGAAAGATGTCCAGGCCACCGTGCGCGAACTGAACGGACTCGACGTCGTCCTCGACGTCGGCGCGCTACTCCGAGTGATCGGCGACTGACCGGTGCGCTACGTCTCGACCCGCGGCGACGCCCCGGACCTGGGGTTCAGCGATGTGCTGCTCGCCGGCCTCGCGACCGACGGCGGGCTCTACGTGCCCGAACGGTGGCCCACCCTGGCGCAGCCGAGCTCGGCGAAGACCTACGCGGAGCGCGCCGTCGAGGTGATGCTTCCGTTCGTCGAGTCCGACATCGGCGAGGTCACCCTGACGCACTTGTGTGCGGAGGCGTATTCGACCTTCCGACACCCCGCAGTCGCGCCGCTCGTGCAGATCGACCATCGGCAGTGGGTACAGGAGTTGTTCCACGGTCCGACGCTGGCGTTCAAAGACGTCGCACTGCAGTTGGTCGGCAAGCTGTTCGACCACGTGTTGGCGGCGCGCGGCGAGCGAGTCACGATCGTCGGCGCCACGAGTGGCGACACCGGCTCGGCCGCGATCGATGGCGTCTCGGGATGCGACAACGTCGACATCGTGATCCTGTATCCACTCGGGCGGACCAGCGACGTGCAGCGCAAGCAGATGACCACCGTCGATGCGCCCAACGTCCACACCGTCGCAGTGGAGGGGACCTTCGACGACTGCCAGGACCTCGTCAAGGCGATGTTCAACGACGCCGACTTCCGTCAGCGCAACCAGTTGTCAGCGGTCAACTCGATCAACTGGGCCAGGGTCATGGCACAGACCGTCTACTACGTCACGGCGTCAGAGGCATTCGCACAACCGGCCACGTTCAGCGTGCCGACCGGCAACTTCGGCAACGTGCTCGCCGGTTGGATCGCCCGGGAGATGGGTGCATCGGTCCGCGACTTCATCATCTCGTCGAACACCAACGACATCCTCACGCGCTTCGTGAACGACCTTGACATGACGGCTCGTGCAGTCGTCCCGACGATGAGCCCGTCGATGGACATCCAGGTGTCGTCGAACTTCGAACGGTTGCTGTTCGAGATGAACGGCCGTGACGGCGGGATGACCGCCGAGCAGCTCACCCGATTCCGCGCAGTCGGTCGGCTCGACATCGAAGCGGACCAGCGCGAACGGTTCGTGACCGGTTCATTCCGAGCGGCCTCCTTCGACGATGCGACGACGCTCGCCGAGATTCGGCGGGTGTACGAGGTGTCGGGGTACGTGCTCGATCCGCACTCGGCGACAGCCACGGCTGCGGCACGGATGCTGTCGAGTCGCGACGACCACGACGGGCCCGTGATCACGCTGGCAACGGCGCACCCGGCGAAGTTCCCTGACGCTGTCGAGCAGGCAGTCGGCTTCCGGCCCGAGCTGCCCGAGCACCTCGCTGACCTGTTCGAGCGCGAGGAACGCACGCAGACGGTTGCCAATGATCTGGCCGAAGTCCAGCGCCTCGTCGAGCGACTCACGCGCTGACAGGGGCGGACCGCTTCGAGAGCACCGATCCTGCGGTGCGCGTGCACGTGCGCCCGCTCGGAACGGAAATCACACCGTTGTGAGCAACTCGCTGCGGGGCGTTGCTTTCCCGATGGCAGCGGGGCTAACGTCATTGGCACTCAGTTCACTGAGTCGCACCCCGAACTCTCGGTCGTGTGCGAATGTCTGTTCAGGAATTCTCGGTCGGGCGTGTGACGCTTCCTCGTTGGATT
>Ga0115031_1003644_pt1 | contig 11433 bp, 8 predicted proteins | sample Maine_Asex4_meta_FD_87301 | JGI IMG/M metagenome (GOLD analysis project Ga0115031, IMG submission 87301) | Marine algal microbial communities from Maine, USA - Maine_Asex4_metaG | ecosystem: Host-associated > Algae > Red algae > Unclassified | place: Maine, USA | collected 2015-01-05 | reverse complement strand
TCGACGATCGGGCACGTCCCGCCCCCGATCTGCTCGTGGTACCACATCCATGCCTCCGGGTTGATCGGCTCGCCGACCGTGCCGAGCAGTCGTAGCGATGACAGATCGTGCTTGGCCGGCTCCTCGTCTCCCCACTTCATGAACGTGCGGATGGCCGTCGGAGCGGTGTAGAAGATCGTGACGCCGTACTTCTCGACGATCTCCCAGAACCGGTCGTTACCCGGATGGTTGGGCACGCCCTCGTACATGACCTGCGTACAGCCGTTGGACAGCGGGCCGTACACGATGTAGCTGTGGCCCGTGATCCAGCCGACGTCGGCCGTACACCAGAACACGTCGGTCTCCGGTTGGAGGTCGAAGACGTACTTGTGGGTGTAGGTGACCTGGGTGAGGTAGCCGCCCGTGGTGTGCATGATGCCCTTGGGCTTGCCAGTGGTGCCGGAGGTGTAGAGCAGGAACAGGAGATGTTCGGCTTCCATTGGCTCGGCCGGGCAGTCGGTCGACGCACCCTCCATCAGGTCGTGGTACCAGTGGTCGCGCCCCTCCACCATCGTGACGTCGTTGCCACCACGCTTGACGACGACCACGTGCTCGATCGTCGGCGCCGACTCACATGCTTCGTCGGCAGCGGTCTTGAGCGGGAAGACCTCGCCACGCCGGTAGCCGCCGTCAGCGGTGATCAGCACCTTGGCTTCGGCATCATTGATCCGGTCGCTGAGCGATTGGCTCGAGAAGCCACCGAACACGACGCTGTGCGCAGCTCCGATCCGAGCGCACGCCAACATCGCAACCGCCGCCTCGGGAATCATCGGGAGGTAGATGTTGACGCGATCACCCTTGTCGACTCCGAGACCCTTGAGCACATTGGAGAACTGCGACACCTCGTCGAGCAGATCCTGGTAGGTGATCTTGCGGGTGTCGCCCGGCTCCCCCTCCCAGTGGATTGCGACCTTGCCGCCCTTGCCGGCGTCGACGTGACGGTCCAGGCAGTTGTGGGCGACGTTCAACGTTGCACCCTCGAACCACTTGGCGTACGGCAACTGCCAGTCCAACACCGTTTCCCACGGCTGGGACCACTCGACGAGCTCGGTGGCCTGGCGCGCCCAGAAGGCCTCGTCGTCTTCGCTCGCCTCGTCGTAGAGGGACGTGTCGACGACGAGCGATTCGGCCTTGAACGATGCAGACGGTGGGAAGGTCCGATTCTCCGAACTCAATGCATCGATGGTGTCGTGCTGTTCCTCGCTCATCTTGGGATGGTAGGCCAGAACGACTGGGCATCAAGATGCCGGCTACGGCGCGAGACCCTGATCGGTTCCGGCATTCGGCACGAACGTGAACGCGCCGATGTCAGATCCGTCGCATCGTCGAGCCAGCAGATCCTGTTCGACAGACGCAATGTCGACGATGATGAACTCGCCTGGTCCGACGGCGCCTTGCTCCGAGACGAAGAACTCGTAGTAGCTCGTGTCTACTGGCGCGATGCCGATCTCGCAGATGTCGTCATCAGTGTTGTTGACGAAGCTCTGCGCCACGCTGTTCGCGCCGATGACGAACGTCGTGGCGTTGCCGATCTCGGTTTGGTCGGCGTTCGCTGTGAACACCTGATACGAACCAGCACCCAGCGGCTCACCGCCATTGTCGATGCACGAGCCGACACCCGGAGGTGTTGCGGACTGCTCGTCTGACTGCACCGTTTCGCCCAGGTACTGCCACGTGATCGTGAAGTCGAGCTGCACGTCGACGGGAACACCGGCACAGATCGTCGACACTGCTGTCGGGTGGGCAACGGCGTCGACAGTGCGCTCGGCGATCAGGCGGTCGATTTCGCTCTGCTGGGCTGCTTCGTCGAGCGGTTCCTCACCGAACGAGGTCCACGCAAGCAGGCCATTGATCGTCGTGAAGCCGCTGTCGCCGTTCCCCCCATCCGAGGCAGCGACCGGCGGCGCGGTCTCAGGCGGCGCAGTCTCAGCTGGCACGGTCTCAGCTGGCACGGTCTCAGCTGGCACGGTCTCAGCTGGCACGGTCTCAGCTGGCACGGTCTCAGCTGGCACGCTCTCAGGCGGCGCGGTCTCAGCTGGCGCGGTCGCGTCGGTCGTGACGATGTCGGAGTTCCGCTCGCCCGAGGAGTCGTCTCGGGTCACGGCGAAGATCACGCCGGCGAGTGCGAGCGCCCCCACGACGACCACTGCCAAGATGCCCAGCGACTTCGCCGAACGCCGCCCGGCAGCGGGCGGAGGAGCGGGTGGAAGAGCGGGTGGAGCAGGCGTCGACGCCGGAGGCGGTGCGCGAAGTGTCCCTGGCGTCGGCGCCGGGAACGCTGGAGTCGCGGGCGGCTGGCCCGGATGCTGACCAGGTTGCCGGTCGTGCTGCGGAAAGGACGGATCACTCACTGGGCTGACCCTAGGCGCGCCATTCAGCCACCAGGAACCCACCGAGACCGGCGGGGTCGAGCAGCGCTTCGGCCTCACTCACCCGACTTCGCATCTTCATGGCTTCGAGCCCCGGTCGTGCAGCCTGTTCCTCCCAGATCCGCTTGCCCTCCTCGACCAGTTCCTCGATCCCCCACCGTTGCAAGAACTGGGATTGGGACCGGACGGCGTCGGCTTCGGGGAGTTGGTCGAACGGCACGTCGGTCGTGATGTCCTGGGACCCCGGCGCAGTGAGGTAGTGATCACCACGCTGATTGCCTCGGTACGTGCGAAGCCAATCCCGCCACGGCCGCTGTGCCAACTCAGCGGTCAGGGCGACGCCGTAGTCGATCACGACCATCGATCCAGCGAGCAACAACGACCTGGCCGCCTCGACGAACTCCGATGCCTCTTCGATCAGCGGGACTCGTGCACCGAAAGGTGCTGCAGCGAGGAGCTGCGCCGGTACCGGGTCGAACGCCGCGGAGAGCACCTCACTGCGCTGCTCCCCTGCTGCGCCCTGCCCACCGGCAGTCTCGGTGAGCACGAATGCTTCGCGCCAGCCGCTGTCGAAGACCGCGAGGCGGAAGGGGAGGTTGTCGAGAAGTTCGTTCGCGATGACCACGCCTGCGAAGGGTTCCGTTGGCATGTCTGCCTGCGAGCTGACCCCCTCGGGATGCTTGGCGCGCTGTGCTGCCGACACCTCGACCGCCACGTAGTGCAGTGCCGAGGCGCACTGGAGCCTCGCAGCCAGTACTGACCGTGCGAGTGTTCCGGGGCCAGCACCGGCATCGACCACGGTGAACTGATCGGGTTCGCCCAACCGCTTCCACTCGGCGTCGAGGAAGTTGGCGATGACCGCCCCGAACAGGGGGCCGACCTCGGGCGAGGTCAAGAAGTCACCGCGCCGCCCGGCGTGCCCACCGTCAGAACGCATGTAGAAACCATCGGCTCCGTAGAGCGCCTCGCGCATGAACTCGTCAAAGGGAACCGGCTCGATGGTCACCGCCTCATTCTCGCCGCAGATCACACCGCCCACCCACCTGTTCATGACATGCAGTGACAGCGGAGCCGAAGTACGGCAAGCTGGTGGAGTGAACAGGGCGAAGATCGCAGCGATGACAGCTACTGCCGTCCTGGCCGCATGCAGCGGCGAAGCCGCCGAGACCGCGGGCGTCCCGGGAGCACCGCCCGGCGGCGACACTCGACCTCCGATCAGCATCGTCGCACGCTCGACAGAGGTCGTGGCCGACTCTGTTGCTCCACTCGATGCCGGCGACGGCGAAGTCACTGCGGCCGATGAGACGACCTCGACAACGCCCAAGGCAACCGATGCAGTGACCGATGCAGTGACCACGACGAACGCTGCGCCGCCCACGACCGATCCTGCGGCCACGACGACCACCATCGCGGAAACGACCACGATCCCCGAAACGACCACGATCCCCGAGACGACCACGACGATCGCTCCGACCACGACCGAACTCGTCTACACCGCCGAACCGACCGACGGGGCGCTGCGCATCGGCGTGGAAGGCCCTCGCTCTCTGCAGGTCCAGCAGCAACTCATTGCGCTCGGCATTCTGCCGTCGACCGCTGCAGACTCGAAGTACGGCCCAGGCACCGCCGGCGGTGTGCGACGATTCCAGGAGTCCAAGGGACTCGTCGTCGACGGTGCGGCTGGCCCGATCACCCAAGCAGCTCTCGCCGAGGCTGTCGCTGCGCAAACCGCCGCCACTGCCACGACCGACCCCACTGCCACCACCGCAGCACCCTGAGACGACTTCCCTCGGGTTCCGAGGTCGGCACCCTGATGGTCAGGGAAGGATGGCGCCGGTGAGATCTTGCAACTCGCCGAAGCCCGCAACGAGGCGCGGGTAGACGCCCACGGCGAGCGTGCCGACGACGGTCAGCGAGAGCGCTGCCATGATCGGGCTCGGCGTGACGATCGGCGTGGTGTCGCCGTCCGGTGCTTCGTCCATCCAGATCGTGCGGAGCACCTTCATGTAGTACGCGGCCGAGATCACCGTGTTGACCGCAGCGATCGAAGCGAGCACGTATGCCCAGTTGTTCTGCGCATCGAGCACTGCCTTGAAGGCGTTGAACTTGGCGAACCAGCCACCGAGCGGCGGGATGCCAGCAAGCGAGGCGAAGAACATGGTGGCGAGCACCGCCAGGCCAGGCGCATAGCCGAACAGGCCACCGAAGCTGGAGATCTCACCGCTGCGTGTCTTGCGGCTGACGGCGATCACCACGGCGAATGCGCCGAGGTTCATGAAGCCGTAGACCAGGAGGTAGACGACCACGGCGTTGAGCGCCGAGCCAGCTGCTTCCACCTCGCCGGCGAAGGCGAGCGGCATCAGGATGAAGCCGCCCTGGCTGACCGATGAGTACGCAAGCATGCGGACGATGTTGGTTTGGCGCAACGCCAGCACGTTGCCGATGGTCATCGTCAGAGCGGCAAGCACCCAGATGAACGGCTGGTACACGTCAGACGCGTTCGGGAAGGCGAGGTAGATGATCGTCACCAGCGCCACGAAGCCTGCGGCCTTGGAAGCCACCGAGAGGAACGCAGTGACCGGAGTCGGTGCGCCCTCGTAGGTGTCGGGTGCCCACGTGTGGAACGGAACCGCCGAGATCTTGAACGCAAAGCCGGAGATGATGAAGACGATGCCGACCACTTCGAGGCCGTTCAAGTTGCCGTCGGTCAACGACGCACCGACGTCGGTGAGCAGCGTCGAATTGATCGAACCGAACAACAGGCTCATACCGTACAGCATGATGGCCGAAGCAAACACGCCGAGCAGGTAGTACTTGACGCCCGCCTCGTTCGACTTCCGATTCCGCTTGTTCCAAGCAGCCATCATGTACGCCGGGATCGAGAGCAGTTCGAGCGCAACGAAGATGGTGATCATGTCGCGCGAGGACGTCATCATCACCATGCCGAGCACGGAGCACAGCATCAAGACGTAGAACTCGCCCTGGTAGTAGCCGCCCTCTTCGAGTTCGGTCTGGCTCATCAAGATGACGACGTAGGCGACCAGCAGGAAGAACGCCTTCATGATCAAGGCGTATTCGTCGATTACATATCGGCCACCGAACATCGGCCTCGAATCGTCACCGATGACGAACAGCGTCACGACTGGCACGAGAGCGCCGAGCATGACGAAACCGGTCAAGGTCGCAAGCATCCACTTCTTGGCCTCAGCAATGTTGAGGTCGATGAGGAGCACGATGTTGATACCGACCACGAGCACGAGCTCGGGCGCGATGGCATGCCAATCGATCGTGGGCGCGGTCCAGCCTGCGCCGGTCGCTTGGGCGATCAGAGAAGCCAACATCAGCCGAGTGAGGCTCCGAGGCGCTCGACCATCTGGGTGACGGCCGGGTCCATGATCTTGAACATCAGCTGCGGGTACACACCGAACACGACAATGGCGACGAGGAACGGCGTCCACGCCATCCACTCGGTCGGCTGCACGTCGTGGATCTCTTCGTGGTCCTCGGCGTGGGCCCCGGGAGCGCGACTCCCGAGTGCGTGGCTGCCAGTACGACCCTCGGCGTGGCTGCCCGCATCATCGTTGACCGCAGAGCTCAACGAGTGGGCAACACCGTGCCCTGCGCCGTGATCGACACCGTGCCCGGCGTTGATCTCGGCGGTCGAGTGGCCCTTGAACTCGGCACCGGGCTCACCGAAGGCGGTGCGCTGGTAGAGCCAGAGAAGGTAGGCAGCGGCGAGAACCGTACCGATGGCGGCGACGACCATGCAGACCCGGAAGAGCACTTCGCTCATGCCGAACCCGGGGCTGTAGGCCGACAGGATGGCGGGGAACTCACCCCAGAAACCGGCGAGGCCGGGAAGCCCGAGCGACGCCATCGAGGCGAAGCCGAGAATCCAGCCCATCTTGGGCATCTGGATGAGCATGCCGCCGAGACGACTGATCTCGAGAGTGTGGAAGCGGTGTTTGACCGAGCCGGCGACGAAGAAGAGCATGCCGGTGATCAACCCGTGGGCGACCATGCCGAACAGCGCAGCGTTGATGCCGAACGTGGTGAGCGTCGAGATACCGAGCATGACGTAACCCATGTGAGCAACCGACGAGAAGGCGATCAGACGCTTCATGTCAGTTTGGGCCAGGCAGCCGAGGGCACCGTAGATAATACCGATGACCGCGAGGATCGCAATGGCCGGGGCCCACGCCCTGGCGCCCTCGGGCAGCATCGGGATGGCGATGCGGACGAAACCGTACGTGCCGAGCTTCAGGAGGATCGCAGCCAAGATGACCGATCCCTGGGTGGGTGCCTGCGTGTGGGCGTCGGGCAGCCACGTGTGGAACGGGAACATCGGAACCTTGACCGCGAAGCCGAGGAACATGCCGGCGAAGATCCAGATCTGGACGTCCTTGTCGACGCCGGCACCCAACTCGATCAGCGTGGCGAACCCGAAGCTCTCGGCACCGGTCTGGAAGAACAGGGCGAGGAAGGCCACGAGCATGAACGCCGAGCCGAACATCGTGTACAGGAAGAACTTGAGCGAGGCGTACTGGCGCTGCTCGCCGCCCCACACACCGATCATGAAGTACATCGGCAGCAGCACGACTTCGAAGAAGACGAAGAAGAGGATCAGGTCCTGGGAGATGAACGTGCCAGCCATACCGGTCTGCAGCACGAGCATCAAGATGTAGAACGCCTTGGGGTTGCCGGCATCGGGCATGTTGTCCCAGGTGTAGATCATCACGAGGAAGGTGACGCACATTGACAGGAAGTACAGCGGCAGGCTGATGCCGTCGAGGCCGATCGTGTAACCCGAGCGGATCACTTCGATCCATTCGGCGTCGACCGCGAACTGCAGCTTCTCGCTCTGTCCGTAGTCGAACTCGATCAGCGTCCACACGCCGACGAGCAGCGTTGCACCGGCGGTTGCGATACCGATGCTCTTCACACCGGACTCGTCGTCCTTCGGCCAGAGCATCATCACGAGCACGCCGACGAGCGGCAGGAACGTGCCGACGGTCAGCAACCAGTTGTTGTCAGTGAGAGTTTCCATGAGATCCGTTGTTGTTCTTTCAGCTCACGTTGAGGATGACGAGGACAATGGCGCCAACAGTTGCGGCGCCGAAGAGCAGTGCGCCGTACTGGTTGACCTTGCCGGACTGCACAGGTTGCAGACCGTGACCGGTTTCCGAAGCGGCCTTGCCGGATGCGTTGACTGCACCGTCGACGAGGCCCTGGTCGATGTACTTGTAGATCCAGTTGCCGGTGGCCTTGCCACTGGCGCCGACACCGTCGACCGCGCCGTCGATGACGTTCTGGTTGAACCAGTACGTTGCCTTGGCAAGCGGACGGGACACGAAGAAGACGAAGACGCGCTGGTACAAGATGTCGAGGTAGTACTTGTTCTTCAGGAACAGGTAGCCGCCACGAGCGATCTTCGAGCGTTCGGTCAGACCGACGAGCTTCGGGTTCTTCTTGCCGTAGTACGACAGGCAGAACCCGATGGCCAGCATGTAGCCGATCGCAACAACCGCAAGCGACAGCAGGATCTTGCCGAGTTCGGGGACGGCGTGCTTCACGTTCGGGAAGTAGCAGACGGTGCCTGGCTCGGGTGTCCCGCGACCGCATTTGGCCTTGCTGTCGCCCGGCTCGTCGCTGCTGTCCTCGGCTGCGAGCAGCGTGCCCGATTCGATGAGTTGCACGCTCTCGCCGGCATGACCAGCGGCCTGGTCGATCTTGACTGGCTCGTAGCGCGGCTCGACGTAGGTCTTGATCAGTTCGACACCTTCGCCCAGGTTCGCGCCCAGGGAGTCTCCAGCCAGCGGTGTCGGGTTCGCGAAGCCGGCAGTGAGGGCGAGGAACGCCAGGATGACGATCGGGATCGTGATCAGCTTGCCGGACTCGTGCGGACCGTGATCGCCGTGGTCGTCATGTCCATCGCCGTGGCCGTCATGTCCCCCGTGGGCCGGGTCGCCTTCGGCGTCGTGTTCGAGTGTGTCACCGGGGACGTGCGCAGCCGCACCGAGCGACTGCGGAGCGGGGCCGGCCATGACCAATTCGCGGTCGATGTCTTCAGCGTGGACGATCTCCTCGCGGAAGTCGATCGCGTACTCGTCATGCCCACCGTCGTCGTGGTGGATGCCTGCAGCAGCACCACGAGGCTCACCGAAGAACGTGAGGTAGGTCGCACGCGTCATGTACATCGCGGTGAGGGCCGCACCACCAAGGCCGACCCAGAACAGGACCGAGTAGCCGTTGGCGCCGACGTTGTCGATGATCTCGTCCTTGGACCAGAAGCCCGCGAATGGGATGACGCCGGTGAGGGCGAGCGTGGAGGCGCACCATGCGTAGAACGTGATCGGCATCTTCTTGCGCAAGCCGCCCATGTCCTTTTTCATGTCGAAGGAGTGGTGCGAACCGGAGTGGCTGATCGAGCCAGCGCACAGGAACAGGCAGCACTTGAAGAAGGCGTGGGTGAACACGTGGAACACAGCCGGCAGCCATGCACCGGTACCGAGGCCGAGCATCATGTAACCGAGCTGAGAAACCGTCGAGTACGCGAGCACCTTCTTTATGTCGTCCTGCACGAAGGCCAGCACCGCAGCGATGACGATCGTGATGCCACCGATGACCGCAATGAAGCTCAAGCCACCGTTGGCGATGTTGAAGCCCTCCCAGAACACGGGGTAGATGCGGGCGACGAGGAACACGCCGGCCACGACCATCGTCGAGGAGTGCAGCAGCGACGAAACCGGCGTCGGGCCGGCCATGGCGTCGGGCAGCCACGTGTGCAGCGGGAACTGGCCGGACTTGCCGATACAGGCGATGAACAGACAGATCGAGGCCATCAAGAGCGTCCAACTCGACCCCTCCCCTGACAGCGCCCATGCGCCGATGGCGCGGATGTCAAAGCCGTTCGAATCGAGCGTGTTCACGGCGAAGTCGTTGGCACCGAAGTACAGAATCGCGGTACCGATGAGCAGGCCGACGTCGCCGACGCGCACGGTGAAGAACGCCTTCAATGCCGAGTGGCTGTTGTAGGCGTCTTCCCACCAGTGCCCGATCAACATGAACGAGCAGAGGCCCATGATCTCCCAGCCCAAGATGAGCTGCACCATGTTCGACGACATGACCATCACCAACATGCCGCTGGAGAACAGCGTCAGTGCGGCGAAGAAGTGGGTGTAGCGGCGGTCGCCGCGGACGTAGTCGAGGCTGAAGATCTGGACGAGGAGCGAGATGAACGCAACGAGCCAGAGCAGCAGAACCGACAGGCCGTCGATGTGGGATCCGAGGCCGAACTCGAGGCCCGAGTTCTGCCACCAGACCCACTGGGTGACCACAGGTTCGATGTACGGAGCAGCTTCAGCGCCTTCTGCGGCACGCAGTGCGCCGCGCACTCCGGTGAACAGGCCACCGACTGCTTCTTCGCCGCCGTGCGACGAGGCGGAGTCGGTGCGCTGGATCCACTGGATGCCCGCACCAGTCGCGACCACGAGCGACGCTGCCATCGAAGCGAGGCCGACTTCGGCACCCTTGAACGGCATCTTCTTGCCGAAACTGATGATCAGTGCGAAGCCGATCGCAGGGATCAGCGCAATGAGCCACGCGTTCTCCATGAACCAGCCCGAGCTGAGTTCGAGGACTTTCGCTGTTTCTTCTGCGGCGAGCACGTCAGCCCTTCATTTCCGAGAGTTCGTCGAGGGCGATCGACTTGCGGTTGCGGTAGATCATGAGGACCATGGCGAGGCCGACGCCGACTTCGGCAGCAGCGATCGCCATCACGAACAATGCGAACACCAGCCCGTCGATGTTCTCGTTCATCATGGCGAAGGCAACGAAGTTCAAGTTGACCGCAGCGAGGATCAGTTCGATCGACATCAGTACGAGCACGGCGTTGCGGCGTGCGATGACGCCGAATACTCCGATGCAGAACAGCACCGCGGCGAGGAGGAGGAAGTTGACAGCGAGCATGACCCTCAGTCTTTCCGTGCCAGGACGATGGAGCCGATGGCCGCTGCGAGCAGGACGAACGACACGGCCAGGAACGGCACGAGGTACTCGTCCAGATACTGGTCGGAGAGACCGACCGTCGGGAACGGTGCTCGCTCGCCGATCACGTCGTCTTCGAACGTGTCGACGATGGCGTAGCCGAGCAGGCCCATCAGCACGACGGCGACGGGGATCCCGAACTGCCAGCCGTTGTTGTTCAAGCCGTCTTCAGCGCCGATCTGGGCTCGGGTGAGCATGATGCCGAACAGGAACAGCACCATGATTGCGCCGATGTACACCATCACCTGTGAGACGGCGACGAACTCGGCGCCCGCCAGGATGTACTGGGCAGCGACACCGGCCAGCACGAGCACGAGGTAGAGCGCAGCGTGCACCACGTTCTTGGTCGTGACGACACTGAACGCAGCAAAGATCATCACGGTCGCGATGATGCCGAACCCGATGTTGATCGCGATGTTGACCGATCCGTCGAGGGTTGGCGTATCGGCGGCCTGCGCGAGGAGGGGTATCAGCATTATTTACCGGCCCCGGCTTCGAGTTCGGGTGCCTCGGGGACGGTTTCCATCCACTCGCCGAGCTTGTCCTTGTCGTGCAACAGGTCGGCGATCTTCGGCTCGGAGTACTCGTACTCGGGGCTCCAGAACAGGGCGTCAAACGGGCAGACCTCCACACAGATACCGCAGTACATGCAGAGCGCGTAGTCGATGTCGAAGCGGTCGAGATGGTTGACCTGCCGCGGCTTGCCGCCAGCACGCCGCGGCGGCGCCAACTGCTTGTGACCTTCGATGTAGATGCACCAGTCCGGACAGCTACGCGAGCAGAGCATGCATGCAGTGCAGTTGTCCTCGTGCAGCGCGATGACACCGCGGGCGCGAATGGGCGGCGCTTCCTTCTCGTGCGGGTACTGCACGGTGTCCGCGCCGTCTTTGAGCGTCTTGCCGAGGATGCCGGCGGTGACGCCGAGCCCCTTGAACAGTCCAGGAATCTTGGGCATCAGAAGACAACCTTCAGAATTGCG
>Ga0115031_1003642_pt1 | contig 11435 bp, 14 predicted proteins | sample Maine_Asex4_meta_FD_87301 | JGI IMG/M metagenome (GOLD analysis project Ga0115031, IMG submission 87301) | Marine algal microbial communities from Maine, USA - Maine_Asex4_metaG | ecosystem: Host-associated > Algae > Red algae > Unclassified | place: Maine, USA | collected 2015-01-05 | reverse complement strand
TCGTCCCGTGTCGGCGGGACACGTGGCGGTGGTGGGGCACGTGGCGGCAGCGTCAACGGCCGTCCTTTGGAAGCGTCAAAGAGCGGCCGGGGCGGTTTTTTTTTGCCTGGTGTGTCCGCCCGCTCTGAGCCTGCTCCAGGGCGGGTGATCCAGAAGATCGCCCTGGCAAGGCAAGGGCTTCTCGGCTACTTTCTCGTCGACCGTCGGCGGCTGCTCGCGGTAACTCGCCGCGCCGTTAAGAATCACATGAAAAAGGGTCGCTCTTTTACGCGCCAGACTGCCACCGCCCAGGAGCGCGCCATCAAGGAGCTAGACAGCGCCGAGCCCCCTCTTCAGCGCTGTATTGCCAGTTGGGGTGCTTGCTCATTGCTGGTGCGCGCTCTGGGGAGCACAAAGGGACAAGACGCCAAGAATGATGGGGCTGCAGGAGTGGATGGGACTGACGTGGAGATGCGAGTGGAGGCTACTGCTGGTCTGATTGACTCGCCGAGTGGGAGGGGTTGCGGGGGGGATTGCGGTTCATGCCGGCGTGTGCGAAGTGGGGCTTTAGATGCGGCGTCCACGAGGCGTCGGGGTGGTACTGGGGTGGATGGGCCGCACCATGCGGGTGCCTCGGACGGGGATCGTGCTGCCACTGGCTACGAGTGCCAGCTTGGTTTGCTTAGCTCGCTTGTTTGACTGGATTATTAAACAATGATACATATACGCAAACATAAGACAATAACACGCAAACGATGGAATATCGAATAAGACAATAACACGCAAACGATGAAATATCTAATACAAATAATGCAATGCTTTGGTTGGTCATGCATTACAGCTAACATAGTAAGAGCAAGGAAAATCAGCTGTAAGCCCGCTGTTGTTGCTCTGTGAGGAGCGATCACAGCGAATCAAAGTGCCATCAAATGGAGGTTTTCTTCCCCACGATCCAGGAATCCCAAATCGTCCAGTGCCTTTTTGACCGAAACGAGCGGGTTCTTCGGGTTCCTGAAGACAAGAGTTTCGGCTCATCGAAGGGAAATTCAAGGTGTTGAAGATCCCGGATATCCTGGAATGTATTCCCGTAGGGTCGCCCCTTCCAGAGAATCGCCCGCACGCTCCGTACACGCCCGTCGCCCTGCTCCACGCATCACACGCTCGCGCTGCCCTTCGCACTCAGCTCCCCCTCCGGGTGCGAATGCGGGGGAGAGGGCGTCTCTACCCCCCCTGTCCCCCGGCCCTTGGCGGCTCCCGCCGCCCTCCAGTCCGTCCGGCGGCTCACCGGCGGCGGCCGCTCTCCAATTTGTCCGCCGCGCCGCGCGCGGCCTTGACACCATCAGCCGCCCGGGGCTGGGCGCCAAATGTGACACCCTTGCCAATCGCCACGTTGGCACCGTTCGTCTCCTCGGTGCCCGCCTGTGGTGCCTTGCCCGTCACGGCCTGGCTGTCGGCCCTGGCGGGAACGCCACTGGCGTGCCGCGCGGCAGTCAGACCGCCGTTCTGCACGAAGGACGCGCCGCCGTCCTAAGCGGCAGATGCGGCGCCGTCCTTCACGGCAGACGCGCCGCCGTCCTGCGGACCGGTCCTGCGCGGCGCCTCGTCCTTGTCGCCACCGGCAGCGTCCCGCGTGGACACTATAGCCAACATGAAGGGCCTGACTGAGGGGGCTTCAGAGCTTTTTACGAGAAAAACGCGTTTTCGCGTGGCCACACGATACACACCACTGCGCAAAGAGCGCCGCGTCGCCGTGGAGCTCAGGAGGAGTTCCATGTTTCCGAAAGACGGTTAACAAGCACGCCGTGACGCGCCCGGCATCATGGCGACGGCGGAAGTTGCCTCCCGTGGCCACGTCGCGCGTCGTGACGCCGGCTGTCTCCCCGATGATGGCGTCAAGCAGCTGCGCTGACGCGGCGGTGAGGGAGGGGGGGGGCGGCAGGCACGCCTAAAAAGCCTGGAGAGAAATCCACGACCGCCACGCGCGCGTGGGCTGTGCCGTTGGCGCCCCGCCGCAGGGCGCGTCCGCATCGTGCCCATATTGAGTACGGGGGAGAGGAAGTCGAGGAGCACCCCGTCTACGGCTGGGCGGGGAGTCTTCTGATGAGGGAACCTTCCGCTGTGGCTGTCCGCCGGCGGGGCGCCGGGAAAGGCGGACGGCAGCCGCGGCTGCCACAGGTGCGTCGAGAAATGACGCTAGCCGCACGATGCGGGCGGCAACTGGCTGGGCAGGCGCCATTCGCGACCACGACCGGCCGCATCATACGGTCGCCGCTCGTAACGCACGCGAGAACCAGGCGGCCACTCCTTCACCCCCTTCCCCCCCCCCCCTTCACGGCGACAGGCGCCCTACTTCCGGCAGCGCCGCCGGCCGTCGGTCCCTCTACCCCCCCTCCCCCAGCTGCGCCACGAGAGCACCTCGTAGTCCCGAGCACGGCAACGCGTGTACGCACTTGCAAGTGCCTGAAGCCAGGCAACCTGCGTGTTTGCTTGCGGGCCTCACGAATCCTGTTACCATCAGTCACTCGGTCCGCTTCCTGGCGCTGGGTGGTCAAACGTGCGGCCGATCCGGTAGACTGTGTCGAGTGAGGGAATCTTTTCGGGACGTCTCGCGTTGCCACCCATCAGATCGAGCACCTTCTAACCACGGAACAGTGGGCAGGAGCACGCCGGTCACTGCAATTCCTCGCCGTCGACGCTTATTCACACTCTAAATATTTCTTGGTGTGAAGCGGGATGTAGATAGGTGGATGCGTTAGTTTACTTGGATTGCGGCCTTGGGCCCACTAAAGTCTATCTTATTCTACTAGACACCTGGTATTTTGGAGCATATCGTTGGCGTGCTTGCTCCAAACGGTTTCAAACTTTGTAGTATTCTTCGACGACGGGTTCCGCGTGAGCCCACCAAAAATCACTTTGAAAAGCGCAGGTCATCGGCCGCAGTGGTGTCTACACCTTCGGCGGCATCGATCTGGTCACACCGATACCGTCCGTTCCGGATCATCTCAAATTTGGTCGAATCCGCTTCGAACTTGATCCCAACTTGATTGGGTACTTCACTCAGATTCAAAGAGACAAGAGATCAACACGCGATGCTCGCGCGACCACATCCCAAGGACCTTCGATGCCGGAAGCGCCGCCCATCGTCAGAACAATGGTCATCCTGGACGGGAGAAAATCCCGTTCAGGCCTCTGTTACGGCACGGCGCCTGACCAAGGGAACTCCTGGTACAAACGTCTTTCAGGTGCACGAATAATGCGCTAATCTCTTGACGATGACAGGTACCTGGCGGCCCATGCACACCACTCGTTGATGCTGCTCTGTTTTATTTTTGGAGGGACAACGGCTGGGACTACTGCCATGAGGACAACTCAACGGTGCACCCATCTCAGCTGACCATGTACAAACGGCGGCAGCAACACAAGGAAAGGTGCAAGTCGTCAGGTAGTAACGCGAACAGGGCACAAAGACCGCGACAGATGCCATACCATCCAAACCCACATCAAACGAGAGTTCGAGATATCGAGAGAGGAGAAGACTAAAAATCAAGAGCAAAGATACGACGGGACAAAACAGGGGACATACTAGATAGAGGGCAGGAATTTGGGGACGGGCGTAGGGAAGAGGGGGGAAAGAGAAATCCGCTCAGGAAGTGGGAGAAAGACATACACAACACGCAGGAAAAAATCATGCATGGACGGTAGCACATGTAGGCAAGAGTCTGATGCGAGCTACAATAGATGCCAGTGAACGAGGGCTCCCTGTACGGTTGCGCAACATCCGGTGCAATGACCTCGATGAAACACACGCAATAACAGACAGACGAACGCATAGGCAGGAGAGGAACCAACCACAAACAGCGCACAGCATACCTGTTGGAACACTGGCTCAAATACCCAGCATGGTATGGGGATGCCCAGTTGATGAGGGGGACGTTGGTGCACGACAGCAAGAGCCGGGCACGGGCGCACGGATCTCGGATGACGACTGCAGTGGTCTTGCTCGCCGGCGGCGCGGTGTTGGAGGGTCGGGTCATCACAGGCTTTAGCCCGTCACTCTGAGTCGTTTCCAATCGACAAGATAAGTTCATTTTCTCCATAGAGACGTCCGACCTACCACACGGGCTAGGTGTGGTATAGCTCAGTTTGATTGGCCGGCCATTCCCATACATGCTTGACATCATTCGTCGTCTCACGAAGTTTACAAATATTTGGTGATCGATAGACTTTACAGAGCAACTCAGGGTAAGTTCTGGAGCGGAGGCCGCGGTCTCGCGCGTGCACTTCAGGTCCGAGAACACGCCTCGGCGTCCTTGTTTATTGCACCGCGCGTGTGTGGCCAAGAGGCATCCAGGCCCGTGCAGAACCCCGACCTGGCCAGTTTACGTCTTCGCAATCTATTGCGGAAATATCATTGGCTTGGATTGGCGCGAGGGTCTTGCATGACGTCGGGATCAGCAACGAGATGGTTCAGGGCCTGAAAAAGCTTTCCTGAACGGGAACTCCTCCCGTTCAGGCCTTTGCTACAGCACAGACGCCTGGACGGGAAACCTCCCGTTCAAGGGCTTCTTGAAAGGGACTCCCGTTCAGGCTCCCGCTCAAGTGTCCACAGATCTGAAGATCATAAATTGAAGCGCTGGCGCCAAGCAAGCCGTTTTGACATGCTAAAATCTATGACTCCCTCAAAACATTTCTCTATCAACGCCCAAATCAAAGCTTGCCCACGACGACAAAGTCGCATATACTCCACTTCCTCGTCATCCTTGTCCCCCTCATCCTCCCCATCCTCCTCACTGGAGCTACAACCGTTCACACCGTCCACCTCAGCGTCCTCCAGCTCAATGTCCATCTCATCGGCACAGTCCTCCACATCCGCCCTCATGGCGGCCATGTCCATGTAGTAGTCCTCCATGCTGATGGCGTGGTCCTCGTACTTCGCCCAGATCGCTGCCAACATCTTGTTGAAGTCCATGTCGACGAGCTCGCGGAGACGCGTAAGGTTGAAAGTGACGTTGGCATAGCGCAGAGCAACCTTCACGGTGCCCCACACCATCTCAATTGGGTTGAGCTTTGGGTGTGCCAGAGGAGAGAAGATGATGGAGACGTCAAAGTCCTCCGCCAAGTCTTGCACCAAGTAGCGTGGTGTCGGGCGATGTTCGGCGGCCTGGGCGCGCATTTGAGCCACAGTCTTGGCTTGGCGCCACGTAGGCGGCCCGTTAGTCGGTGCCGCGTCGTGCTCCTCCAGCCAATCAGCCAGTTGCCTGTTCTTCATCGAAGAACTAGCCTGTCGGGATTCATCGGTCAGCTTCAAATGGTAGGGATCTCGGTCGACAACAAGTACCCCACCGCCAATCTTGGGAAGCACTTGGTCTTGAAGCCACTTGAGCCACACTGCCGAGTTCATTTCGCCGTGGTAGTCGCCTTTCTTCTTCTTGCCCTTGAAGACGAGACTTGCACATGGCACTAGGTCTGTCTTGCGTGAACCGACATGCGCGATGATGATCCGTGCTCCCTTTCCAGATGGCACGTTTAGGCGAGCGCGTGACGACTTGTCCGTCCAAATCCGCCCCGGCGTCATGTTCGTGTTCGCCCAGGTCTCGTCGGTGTAGAAGATAATGCGCTCGTCTGCACGATACTCCCGCATCTTCTTGATGAAGTTTTCACGTTGCTTGACGATAGACCGCTTCTCGCAAGCCACAATGTAGTGGTTGGGGCCCCGTGAGAAGCTGAACCTCAGGTCCTTCATTGCTCTGTGAAGCTTTGATCGAGACCACTTGTAGTCGGAGAGGTCGTCACCTTCACCTGCCCCTTACTCCAATAGTGCGAGGGTGCTGTCTAGTGTGGGAACAGTCTTATCTGCGTAGTGGGTGTACACGTTCTCGGGCACGCGCGAAAGCTCAGAGGCAGGAACGCGACGCTTGATCACACGACGCTCCCGCTTCCCCGACAAGGGTCGAGTATCGGCATACTCCCCGTTCGCGATACGGATAACCGTGCTGCGGCTTAGCCCAGTAGCCGCCCCTGTGCGGTCGACGGGCTGCTCCAGCATCTCTGCGGCATGGTTATTACGTTCTGAGGTAAAAAAGGCACGCAGCCTGCCAACAAAAAGCACAACCTCTCATGTGATGCGGCGCACCGCACGCACGCGCGGGCGCGGCTTCCGCACGACCACACGCGTGGTCGGCATTGCGACTCACTGCGCAAGGCAACACCCAGAGCACTCAGGCGCGAGCAGATGAGGGGTCGGGGGCACAGGGAGGCGTGGAGGGGAAGGGCATTGGGAGGAGGTGCGGGGCGGAGGGGCGCGCGGGGAACCAGAAGGGCACGACACAGTCGGGGGCGGCCGTGGCGCGAGGCGCAGCGCACGGGCTCAGTCGGCCACAGCAGCCCGCAGTGCGCAAGGCTAGGGCAAAAAAAACGCGCGCGCGCGAAGCGCCTGATCGCCCAGGCTCGCCGACCTCGGAAAAAAAACGCGCACCCGGCGGATCAAGAGATCTTCAAAGTAGCCCCACAATTCGGATGGACGATTTTCAATCGTTGCAAGTTTTTTGCGCTTCTTTGCTACGACCGTCTTGGCGAGCCTCTGCAGACCTTCATCTCATCTGGAATACCGCGACCACTGGCCAGTATGACACGACAAGATATGGGGACATCGGCTGGAGGCCAAATTCCTGCTTGGTGTCTTTTCTTGTCTGATAGGGACAGCAAAAGCCAGCAGTGACAGCTTAGTGCTGTGTTCAGGCAAGACGATTAGACGCTTCTCGAATGCCTATGCGTTCCATTTTCTGAAACAAGGATGTCGAGTGGGTCTCTTTTGCGCACGAGGAATTTGCTTGCAAAAAGCTGTTGATGCGGCCGAGCTATAGTGAGACAAAAATATTCCTGTTCTCAGGGGTCTAATAGAATGGGATTGATTTTAGGACCGCCTGATGTACACGAGGCGACCCGTCTGCCCGGCCCAAGGAAGACCACCTCTCAAGCCTAATCCTGGCACTTCCACTCTCCGCGTGTGCACGGCCTGCGGCGCACCTCCCAAAGAGGAGCATGCGCCTGCCCTGTGCTAAGCCGCCCACGGCCGCACAATCCAGTCACTACACCACGCACAATATCCCCGAGCTCACCACAATAAAACGGGAGCTCACCAAATGACACACAAGTCAAATACAAACAAATACAAGACATACAAGAATGGAATGCCAACAAGTACACTTGCTTGGGTCTCCAAGAGCCCGCGTGTAAGTATAGCTCCAACGGTGTTCCCGAGCGGAGCTCAACACTACCCTAAATACATTGGAGTTCATGTCATTCCACCGGAACGGACGGTACCGATACCCTCCCAAGCTCTCTGCGCGATTTCTCTTGTAGACGGTATCGTCACCGTCCACAAGAAAAAGATCGCCGTTTGTGCACAAACACAAAAGGGACTCGGTCGACCGCCGCCGACTCGGATAGCAACATGGCATATGCCAGCCGAACGTCCGGCCACCAGAACCGTCCCAAACCACGCCAAGCACTCCGCGCGATTTTTCTTCTGGACGGTATCGATACCGTCCACTAAAAAAAGTCGCCGTTAGTGCAAAACACAAAAAGGGCTCAGTCGAAGACTTCTGACTGGGACAGCAACATGACATACCCCAGCCGACCGTCCGGGCACCACAACCGGCACAAACCGCCGCAAAGCCGATGCCAAACGCGAAGGGGACGCGGCCCGTCACCATGGTCGCTCCGCCACAGACCTCGGCCGACCTCGGAGGGGCTCAGCATTTGAAGGCAGGACGTGAGGCCGGCGTAGCGTCAAGCCTCGCGTTGCCCAGATCGGCTCCATCGCCAATGACGCGCCGAATTAAGATGAACGCCGGGGCCGGCAGCGGCTTCGTCAGCCCGTCTGCCGGCATGTCCACGCTAGGAAGGAAGTAGAAAGTCACATCCCGCCGGGCCACGTAGTCACGTACCATGTGGTACGAGACGTCCACGTGCTTGGTACGCTCGGTGGCTTCGTGGTTGTTGACCATGGCGAGGCAAGCCTGGTTGTCCTCTCACATCGGCACGGCTTCGCAATCGACGCTCAGAGCCTACAGCAGCTTGCGTAGCCACAGCGCCTTGTTGGTGGCCATGGCGGCGGCCACGTACTCCGCTTCAGCCGTCGAGGTTGCCACCGTCGACTGGCGCCTGCTCGCCCACGCGATGGGCCCGCCATTGAGGGTGAAGACGAAGCCTGTTGTTGACCGACGGCTGTCAACGTTTCCCGCCCATTCGAGGTCTACCAACCCCCGGAGCGGCTCGCTGCCGCCGTAGACCACCCCAAGGCGGGTTGTCCCGCGCCGGTAGCGCAATACCGAGTTTGCTGCGCGCATGTGGTTCTACTCAGCTCACGACATGAAGCGCGACAGCACCCCCACGGCAAAGGCGATGTCCGGTCTTGTCGTGGTGGACAGGTAGAGGAGGGAGCCGACGAACTCGGCGTACCGGTCACCCTCTGGCAGCAGGTCCTCTCCCGTCTTTGTCAGCCTGACCCCTGACACCATTGGCGCCTTGTTCGGGGTGGAGGTCTTCATCCAAAACGCCTCCAGCAGCGTCGCCGTGTGCCCCGGATTTCTCATAGTGCGCGTCTTCGCCGCACGGCCACGCATGACCTTCATGTCAATCAAGCCCTTGACCTCCCCCATGTCGCGTACTTCAAACTTCGCCGACACGGAGCGATTGACGGCAGCAACTCCAGCGAGTCTCTCGCCCGCCATGATATGATATTCGACGTACACGAGAATGAAGACGCGCGCGTGCACAGGGTGCCACCACTCGTAGAGGCAGGGGTACACCTTGGACCGCACTGCACCAATCATCTTGAGCTCCTTGTCGAATTGATGCTTCGCAGCCGCCTAGCCTGCTTTGTCCGGTAGAGCTTCAGGTTGAGCCGACAAATCTTCTTCACGCCCTCCGGCTCGATACCGTCAGAGAGTTTGATGTACATCTTCTTGTCCATCTTGGCGTTGAGGAAGCTGTCTGGACGTTGACATTGTGAACCTCCCAGCCCGGTGCCGCAGCCACAGCCAGGAGGGCCCATATGGTAGCCGCGCTGAGCACCGGTGCCCACGTCTCGTCAAAGTCCCGCCCCGGCACTTGGTTGCAGCCTTGGGCTACGAGGCGGGCCTTGTAGCGCGTCATCTTGCCCTCCGCGTCGTGCTTGATGTCGAACACGACACGCGTCTTGATGGCCTTGTGATTTTTGTTGTTCACCAGAATTTTGGACCAGGTGCTAAGCTTCTCGTGTGCTGCCACCTTCTCCTTGATGGCGTGCTTCCGACGTGGCAAATCAAAATGAGCACGCGCACCCTTCCCGTTTGCTTCAGGCTTGTGTAGGTCGAATCTCGACTCAGCCGCACTCTTAGCCCCGCATGCCGAGTACGCCTTGGGTTCTTTCTCCCACCATGTTACCTTGCGAGCTGTATTTCGCATTGAACAACGAGGCCCAGGCGCGGCGCTGTCACAAGAAGAAGGTCCTTGACCGCCCGCCGGTGTCGAGCCATCGGGGCAATCCTCGACGTCCCCCTCGCTACCTCCAGCTAGGGAGGGAGGACCGACTTCTCCGGCAGTGTCGCAGGTGTCGTCTGGGGCGTAGTCGTACTTTCGCCCGCGTTCAGCGTCGAGCATGTCCATTGCCCCTTCGTTGGCGTCATGCTTGCCGCCGTCGTAGCCCGCCTTCAGCTGGGGACCAGCGCTTGACCCGACTGCCGACGCCTGGACCTTAGCCGGGTTCCCTCCATCCGCACGTCTCGACGCTCTAAGACTTGGTTCGTCTCATCCTCTAGGATGCGGTAGGCCGTGCAACCTACCGTGTAGCCGAAAAAGCGGCCGACGTTGGTCCTCGGCTCGAGCTTGCAGTGCTGCTTTTTAGGTTTGAGCGCCAACGCCCGGCTCGTCCTAACGCGGAATCCCGCGACGTTGGGGCGTCGATCCGATAAGGCCTCCAGCGGTGTAACGTTCAGCTCCGCCTTTGAGGACCGGTTGAGCACATGGACGACAGAGGCCAACGCCTCAGCTCACAGGTCTTCCTCCGCTCCGGCATCGAGCAGAGCAGCACGCATGCGCTCCATCAGCGTGCAGTTCTCCCGCTCCGCTTCGCCGTTCTGCTGCGACTTTTACGGCGCTGTCATCTCCGACGTGATGCCGTTGTCCTCGAACTATGCCTTGAGGTCGTTGGTGACGCACTCCTTTGAACCGTCATGAAGGACGCGCTTGACCTTGACACTCGTCAGCGTCTCAAGCTGCTTGATACGCTTCTTGAGAACATGTGGTGCCATCCCTTTCTTCTTGATAGGCGTTGCCGTGATGAACCACTTGGAGTCCACCAGCGCCGTCATAAAGTAGATGGAACCACTAAGCGACTCAGTGAGTGGGCCACCAATGTCGGTGTGCACCAGTACGCACTTGGTCGTCGCTGTCGACGAGCGGAAGGTCGGCTTCTCCACCATCTTGCCGTCCACACACGGCACACAGACAGTGCCAGTACTGCGCTTGGTGTCTGCTTCTGACGACGGCATGCCGTCGACCAGTGTGGCCGCCCGCTTGAGGTTCTCTATACCCAAGTTGTTGAAACGACGGTGCCAGAGCTCCGCTTCCCCAGCTATACGCGTGGATGCCGCGTTAGCCGACGCCTTGACCGGCGTCACCTTGAGCACATACTGCTCCAGGTCGTTCACCTTGCCGACCACTGACGCCTCGTCGAGAACTCCGCTCGAGCGAACAGCATCCTTGTCGCAAAGGACGGAACAGGCTATGTCGACAAACACCACCGCACCTCGATTGCGGTCGACATCGTGAGCCGAGAGCAGGTTGCTGGTCACGTCCGGAACGAGCATAGCCTCTCTGAGTACCATGCGCGTCTTGGTGTTTCCTTTGCCAACGTCTATGGAGACGTGGCAGTGCCCCTCGATGGACACCTTGTCGCCGTTGGCCAAATTGACCTCGGCCCCGCTTCCCGCCGTCCGGATGAGAAGCCCTTATCCCCGGAGGCAATGTTGTTGGTTGCGCCAGAGTCGAGCACCCAAGTTGATCAACCGCGTGTGCTCTCGTGAGCCTTGCTGCTCCCGGCATTTCTGGTGAAAGCAGTGTAGCACAACAGAATGTAGATCAAGTCATAAGGGGGTGGGAAGCATTCCGCACGTGCCCCCTCCGTGCGTGCACTGCTATAGGGCCATCGGACCCAGGAAGTCAGGCCGCCAGAGGTGATGACACAAGGCACGGTTTACTTGCCGGCGACGACGGTGCCTCCCACCGTCGTCGCCCTTCGTCCTAAAAGGGCGAAAACCGCTGCGTGGGCCCAACTTCCCTAATTGGAGTTGGCCCGCGCCGCCGACCAACCAATACAACTAAGTACAATGCAAGACAAGTCCCCCAATGCGGTAAGTAGAGACGAGGGGGAATCGGGACCGGGCGCCCCTGCCTGACGTGGCGGCACGTGG
>Ga0115031_1003633_pt1 | contig 11444 bp, 8 predicted proteins | sample Maine_Asex4_meta_FD_87301 | JGI IMG/M metagenome (GOLD analysis project Ga0115031, IMG submission 87301) | Marine algal microbial communities from Maine, USA - Maine_Asex4_metaG | ecosystem: Host-associated > Algae > Red algae > Unclassified | place: Maine, USA | collected 2015-01-05 | reverse complement strand
GCTCACTCGCGAGGGCTGCGGATCGTTCCCGGTTCGCTGTTCTCCCCACCCTTTCGCCCGGGCTCCTTCGATGCCGGCTGGACGATGAGCACGTTGCTGCACGTCCCGGACAACCGGTTCGACACGGCAATGCACGCCACGGTCTCGCTCCTGCATCCGGGCTCGCCCTTGGCCATCGGTCTGTGGGGCGGCGTCGACCGCGCGACCCGCCGCGCTTCTTCAGTCTCCGTTCTGACGACCGAGTACAGGCGATGTTGTCCGCTCACGGAGCGATCGAGTCGTTCGAGTCGTGGCCGAACGACCGCAGCGACTGGAGCTACCAGTTCATCGTGTTGCGGGTCTGACGCACGCTTCGGCCGGGACCTGTAGGGTCGGTTGTCATGAGCGGACGCGGACGGAGCCGAACGATCGATCTGACTGGTGTGCGACGGTGGTTGCGTTGCATGGTTGCCGTGGTCGTCGGAGTCGTGGCTGCCGTGGTGGGGCCGTTGCTCTCCCCGGACGGCGATGCGTCCGCAGCTGACGAAATCGAATGGTTCGTTGCCACCCCCGGCTACGTGCGGACCGATCTCTTCATCGAAACAGCGGTCCCTGGGCCGGATGACAACCTGGTCTACGTCTACGCCGGGCGCGAGTTCGACCGACGAATTGTTCTCGTCGACATCGACGACATCACGATCGTTGCCGAGTCGCCGACCACCCCCCGAGGGATGTTCGACATCACGATGTCGGGGGATGGTGAGTGGGTCTACGGCGTGACCGAGAACGATCTGTACCGGTACGACGCGCGAACGCTCGAGTTGGTGAATCGGGAGTCGCCGATGGACGCGATCGAAAAGATCTTCGACGTGGCCGACGACGGGAACCGCATCGCTCTCGCCATGGGAGGTCTGTCAATTGTCGACGACGACATCGTGGAGTACTTCAACACCACGCCGCTCCTCGACATCGAGGCGTTGGCATTCTCTGGCGACGACGAGGTCATCGCCGTGACGCGCAACTCGGTGACGCGCGTCGACATCAGCGACGGGTTCGACGTGGTCACAACTTTGTCGGACCAAGAGGACTTCTCGAGTGTGAACACCGTCGAGATGGACGGAGATTCGATCCTGCTGTGGTCGGCGCGGTCGCTCTACACCCTCGACGCAGACACACTCGAGGTCGAGTCGCAACAGGACTTCGGCAGTGGCAATTCCGACAGGCATCGGCCGGTGGTCCACCGACTCCAGGACGGAATCGCCGTCACCGGTTCGCAACTGTTCGGAAACGGACAGCTTGCCCGGTTCGAGATCGGAGTGGACGACCCGGTCGGCACACGGTGGACGCTGCCGGTCGGGGAGCAGAACGTGACCCCGAAGGCGGCTCTGCCCGGCGGGTTCGTGATCGCGTGGGAGCAGGGCAAAATGGTGCTGTTGAACGTCGATCTGCTGACCTCAGGTTTCGGCGACTACCAGGCTGTCGTGCCGGAGCGGGTGGTCGACACGCGCTCCGGTCTGGGAGTGCCACGACCGGGGCGGCTCGCTCCCGGGGAGACCATTGTCGTCGACATCGCCGGGCGGGCTGGGCTTCCCGAAGGTGGGGTGCTCGCGGTGACGATGAATGTCACTGCAACCGAGCCGCTCGGTGCTGGCTTCATCAAGATCTGGCCGTCGGAGCGCGCGCGGCCGGAGATTTCGAACCTCAACTACACCGTGGGTCGCACGGTTGCGAACGGTGTGACCGTCACCTTGGGACGCGATGGCAAGTTGCGGCTCTACAACCACGTCGAATCCGCTACGCACGTGCTGCTCGACATCACGGGCTACTACACCACCGGGGCGAGCGAGCCCAGCGCGCGATATGCGCCGATCACCACGCCTGCGAGAGTGCTCGACACGCGCAACGCAACCCAGGGTGTCTTCGGCAAACTCGGGCCGGGCGAGTTCATCGACATCGAAGTGCCGTACTCGCCATCGGCGAGCATCGGCGAGGTCGACGGCGCCGTCGCGGCTGTCCTCAACATGACGGTGGTCAACGCCACCGAATTCAGCTTTCTGTCGGTGTATCCGAGCGATGCGCCTCAGCGCCCCGATGTGTCGACCATCAACTTCTACCCGGGCGACATCCGGTCGAACCTGACGATCGCGCAATCGATTGGCAACACGCCGATTCGGCTCTACAACCACGCCGGGACCGTTGACGTGGTGGTCGACGTCCTCGGGCACTACATCGAACCGGTCGCCGATGAGCCGATCTCGCAGGCGGGTCGTTACTACCCGGTCACGCCGTTCCGCCGATTCGACTCCCGCGAGAGCAGTCCCTTCGACGGAACCGGCGCCATCCCACCCGGTTTCGTCCTGATCCTCGACAACAGCGAGGGCTGGACCGACATCTGGAACGTCACCGTGACCGAGCCGACGACCGCCGGCTTCGTCAGCGCGATTCCTTGGTCGGATCAAGACGGCATCGACGGTTCGGGGACGTCGACGGTGAACTTCGTTCAGGGAGAAACGGTCGCGAACGGTGCATATGCGACGGGTGGGCCCGACAACGCCGTCCTCAACGCGTCCGGTGACAGCCACGTCGTCGTCGACGTGTTCGGGTACCTCACTCCGGTGGAGCTCCGATCGCTCGACGACTCGTTCAACCGTTGACGTCAACCGTTGACGCCGGCCGGTGCCATGGACGGGCGGGGGAGTCCAGCCGAGTGTGACACCGCCTCTCTAGAGTGATGCCCACATGAGTGACGAGGAGCTGTTCGGCGACATTCCCCATCCGGCCGACTCGGTGATCGAGCAGCCAGCCCCCGATCGCGGCCCGTCGCCGTTCGCTCAGGGTCTCAACCCCGATCAGCTCGATGCGGTGGTGCACGAGTCGGGGCCGCTGCTGGTCGTTGCGGGCGCCGGGTCGGGCAAGACGCGTGTGTTGACGCACCGGATCGCTCACCTGATCCACGAGGGCGTTCGTCCGTCGCAGATCCTGGCGATCACGTTCACCAACAAGGCAGCAGCGGAGATGCGCGAGCGGGTGGCGACCCTCGTCGGACCCGTCGTCAAGACGATGTGGGTTTCGACGTTCCACTCGGCGTGCGTGCGCATCTTGCGTGCCAATGCCGATGCACTCGGCTATCCACGCCAGTTCTCGATCTACGACTCGGCCGACGCGAACCGGCTGACCGGTTACGTCATCCGTGACCTCGGGCTCGACTCGAAACGATTCACGCCGCGCGGTGTCCATGCGATCATCAGCAACTGGAAGAACGAACTCGTCTCTCCGATCGAGGCTGCCGACGGTGCCGAGAACATCTTCGACCGCAAGCACGCCGAGGTGTACGCCGAGTATCAGGCTCGGCTCCTCAAGGCCGGCGCGATGGACTTCGACGACTTGCTCGCCAAGACCGTCGAGCTGTTCAAGCAGCACGGCAACGTGCTCGAGCACTACCGGGAACGGTTCACGCACATCCTCGTCGACGAGTACCAGGACACGAACAACGCGCAGAACCAGATCGTCTTGATGCTTGCCGGCGGTCACCACAACGTCTGCGTGGTGGGCGACACCGATCAGTGTCTGCCGCCAGGAACGATGGTGTCGACACCGGCGGGGCAACAACTGATCGAAACGATCCAGATCGGAGACACAGTGCTGGGCGCCGGCGGGCGTTCCACCGCACAGCCGGGCGAGGTCGTGCACGTCCACGAAGGCACCTACGACGGGAGCATCATCCGGATCAGCGTCGATGGCCAAACGGTCACGGCGACACCGGGACATCAGGTGCCGGCGCGGCTCATGCCGCTCTCGGACAAGCACTTCGTCTACCTGATGTATCGGGCTGACCGCGGCTGGCGGCTCGGCCGCACCGTCGGTGCTCGATCGCCTGGCAAGGGCAAGTTGCAGCATGGTTTGACAGTGCGTTGCAATCAGGAGAACGCCGACGCTGCATGGATTCTGCGCGTCACCGACAATCTCGCAGAGGCTGCGTACTTCGAGTCCTATTTCTCTGCCGAGTACGGCATCCCGACAGCGTGCTTCCACAGCGTCGGGCGCGAGCTGGCGATGGACGATGAGTGGCTGCAGCGCTTGTACCGGTCGGTCGACACCGACCTGCGGGCAAAGGTCATGTTGGAGGACCGGCTGCTCGATGCCGAGTTCCCCCACCATCGCCCACAGAACGGTGCTCGTCGTTCAGCGGTGAACTTGACGATGTTCTCCGATTGTCGTGCCGAAGTCGGGTACCACCGGGTGCAGTGGTCATCGAGCCGGCAGGACACGTTCGACTTGTTCGAGCGAGCTGGAATCCCACTGCGGCTGTCGAAGTCTCGGTCGAGGCGGTACGAGACCAGCTGGAAGGACTACCGAGCCGCTCTCGCCGACGTGAAACGCTTTGCGATCGCCGGCGAACTGGACATCTCGCGCCGACTGTCCCACGCCGGCACGATCTACCAACTCATGCCAGCATCGCATGTCGTCGAAGGCATGGAGATGCTCGTCGAGTGCGATGGGGAGTGGGTGGCCGCCACCGTTGAACGAGTCGAGGTCGACACGTACTGTGGGCCGGTGTTCGACCTGGAGGTCGAGACCGCCCACACGTATGGCGCCAACGGCGTGCTCGTCCACAACAGTGTGTACAAATTTCGGGGCGCCGACTTCCGAAACATCCTGCAGTTCGAGGAGGCGTTCCCGGACGTCACGACGGTCGTGCTCGATCAGAACTACCGGAGTACGCAGACCATCCTCGACGCGGCCAACGCCGTCATCGACAACAACACCGAGCGTCGTCCGAAGAACCTGTGGACCGACACCGGGAGCGGCGACAAGATTCAGCGGTACCACGCCGAAGACGAGGGCGACGAGGCCAACTGGGTGGCCGGCATCGCCAGGCAACTGCAGCGCGACGCCGAAGCGAACTTCCGAGACATCGCAGTGCTGTACCGAACCAACGCTCAGAGTCGAGTCATCGAAGAAGCGTTCATGCGGCAAGGCGTGCCGTACAAGGTGGTCGGCGGAACACGGTTCTACGACCGGCGCGAAGTCAAGGACGCAATGGCGTATCTGCGGGCGGTGGTCAATCCTGCTGACGAGGTCAGCTTGAAGCGGGTGCTCAATGTCCCGAAGCGCGGCGTCGGAGACGCCAGCGTCGCAAAGCTCGACGCATTCGCTGCGGCCGAGGGCATCGCGTTTGCCGATGCACTCCGACGGTCCGACGAGGCCGGGGTGTCCGGGCCAGCGATCCGTGGGATCGCGTCATTCGTCGAGTTGCTCGACGGAATGACCGGTATGGTCGACGACGACCAGTACGGCCCCGCCGACCTCCTGCAACTCGCGCTCGACGGCTCGGGTTACCTGGCTGAACTCGAAGCCGAGGACTCGATCGAGTCACACACCCGTCTCGAGAACATGGGCGAGCTGATCGGTTCGGCTCGCGAGTTCACGGTGATCGCCGAGTTCATGGAGCAGGTCGCGCTGGTTGCTGACACCGACGACCTGCCGGAGGGCGAAGTCGAGGATCTCGTGATCCTGATGACCCTGCACTCGGCCAAGGGGCTCGAGTTTCCGACCGTGTTCCTCGTCGGCGTCGAAGAGGGCATCTTCCCGCACATCCGCTCGCTTACCGAGCCGGCCGAGATGGAAGAGGAACGGCGGCTTGCGTACGTCGGGATCACCCGCGCGATGAAGCGGCTGCACATGAGCCACGCCTGGAGTCGCCAGCTGTTCGGCTCGACTCAGTACAACCCGCCGTCGCGCTTCTTCGACGAGATTCCCGACGCGCTCATCGAGTCGAGCGGCAACATCAGCGGCCGATCCAACTCCGGCCGCCAGAGCTATCGCAGCAAGTACGCGAACCCGTCGTACACCCCCACGCCGTACCGCCGTGGCGCTGACTCCGATGAGCTGCCGGGGCGCGACATCAACGCCGACGTGATGGATGGTGTTGGTGATGGTGTTGGTGATGGTGATGGTGATGGTGATGGTGATGGTGATGCAGCCGCCAGCGAGGCCAAGCAGCAGCAGGACGCCCATCGTGACCGGGTCGTCGAGGCTGCCATGCAGTTCGCGAACAAGCACGCACCAGAGCCAAGCAACAGCCAAGAACTCGGGCTGCAGATCGGCGACGGTGTCGAGCACCCGAGCTTCGGCGCCGGCGTCATCATCGACATGAGCGGTGCGGACGAGAAAGCCGAAGCAACGATCAACTTCACCGGCGCCGGGACCAAGCATCTCTCGCTCGCGTGGGCGCCGTTGAAGAAGATCATCTGACCGCAGTTCGCACCGCCGCACCGCCGTCGGTCACACCGGGTTTACCAACAGTCGGCCTGGGTACTTCTCGGCGTTCCTCCGACTCATCGAAACCGAGGCCTCCCGATGCTCCGTACCCGCACACTCGCCCTTCTCGCCGCCACCTCCCTGGTTGTCGCATCCTGTGCTGGATCCGACGATTCAGATGGCATCGCGTCTGACTCCGTGGCTCCCACTGAGACCGAAGCCGACACCGAAGCGCCGGCCGACACCGAAGCACCGGTCGAGACCGAAGCACCGGTCGAGACCGAAGCACCGGTCGAGACCGAAGCACCGGTCGAGACCGAGTCCCCCGTCGAAGCCGAAGCGCAGCTGCCCACCGAGGCACAGCCGATCACGGTTCAGCCACGAGGGACCAACGCGTTCGAGAGCACGCAGAGCTTCGACGACAGTGTCGCGACGGTCGTCGCAGCAATCGAGGGCAACGAAAGCCTGACTCTCGTCGCGACCATCGACCACAGCGCGAATGCGAGTTCCGCAGGTCTCGAGCTGCCACCGACCACCGAGCTGATCTTCGGCAACCCTGCACTCGGTTCGCCGATCATGGCGCTCGAACCAACCGCCGGGATCGACCTGCCACAGAAGATGCTGATCGTCGAAGACCTCGACGGCACCGTGACGGTGTCCTGGAACCGGACGGATTATCTCGCGAGCCGACACGGTCTCGGAATCTCTGTCGACGAACAGTTGAAGACGATCGGTGGTGCTCTCCAATCGCTCGGGTCCGTCGCAGCGGCCATCCCCGCAGAGTCGGAACCGATCGAGTCGGTGACCGTCGTCGGTGAACGCGAGGGCCTGGTCGAGACCACAGCCCTCGGCACTGCCCGCGCTGCTGCGGATCGTCTGCTCGCAGCCATCGAGGGCAACGAGAACCTGGTGCTTGTTGCCGAGATCGACCATTCGGCCAATGCCGCCTCGGCCGACCTGGAGCTGTCGCCGATCATCGAGGTGATCTTCGGCAACCCGGCACTCGGCACGCCGATGATGCAGGCCAGCCGGTCTGCGGGGATCGATCTTCCGCAGAAGATGTTGTTCATCGAAGAGGAAGACTCGGTCCGCATCGTCTACAACGACCCGGACTACATCGCCAAGCGACACAAGATCGACCGCGACGTCGCCCTCCTGACGACCGTGGCTGACGCTCTCGACGGCTTGGCACTCGCGGCAGCGGGCTGAGCCGTGGCAGACTGTCGGATGTGAAGGCAGCAATTCTGGTCGAGAGTCTGACGGGCAACACGTGGAAGGCAGCGGAGAGCGTCGCCGAACTCCTGCAGCAGGAGCGCTGGAGCATCACGGGCCTGTCGAAGGTCAAACACCCCGACCATCAGTCAATCCAGGAAGCCGACCTTGTTCTGGTGGGTACCTGGGTACACGGAGCGTTTCTGTTCGGACAGGCACCGTGGGCGGTCAACAACATCGCGAACCTGCCATCGATGCGTGGCAAGAAGGCCGCTGCATTCTGCACCTTCGCCCTCGACCCGGGCCGCAGCCTCGACAAGCTCACGGTCGCGCTCGGAGACACCGGGGCCTACGTCATTGGTGGTTTGGCGATGAGTCGCAGCAAACTGGACCAACACAGCGAAGAGTTCGCTGCCCGCTTGGTCGACGCGTCAGTCGTCTCCTGATACATCGGTCACGCCACTCAGATTGATCGACAGCAGACGCTTGTTCTCGACCACGGGATTCACTCCGGCAGGCGGAGGCGACAGTTCGCTGACATCGAGTTCGTCGCCGTTGCAGTCGATGAAGGCGCGGGTGCCGTCGCCGTCGGAATCTCGGACCTGTTCGACTGCGCACGTCGGGTCGGCGCCCGCCCGATAGGCGTAGTACACGAACCAGTTGTCCGCCGGATCGTCCCCGGTGTGGTCCAGCACGATCGTCCTCGTCCCTTCGGTGGTGCCGAGACCCGGGAAGAGGATCGGTCCCTTCTCGACGATCTCGTCGGCAACGTTGGTGACGCTGCCGATCCGCAGGTTCGACGGAGCCAATCGGTCCGAGGTGGTCGCATCGCCCTGCGAGATGAAGCTGGCGAATCCCCAGAGCATCAGGCCGATCAGGCCGATCACGACGAGCCCACCGAGGTTCGGCAGGATCGCTCGAGTCAGCGGCGATCGGCGCTTGACCTGCTTGTCGGGGTTCTTCGCCACCAGGTCAGTCTGCCGTGCGAACCGGCGGTTGGTGGAACGTGTTGCTGCGCAATAGGGTTCAACTCTTGTGAATCGTCCCTATCGCATCGTCGTTGCCAAACCTGGCCTGGATGGTCATGACCGAGGGGCGAAGACCATCACACGGGCACTGCGTGACCATGGGTTCGAAGTCATCTACACCGGGTTGCACCAGACACCCGAGCAGATCGCCGAGACCGTGCTGCAAGAAGACGCCGATGGCGTCGGGCTGTCGTTGCTGTCCGGCGCCCACCTCACGCTGTTCCCCCGGGTGATGGAAGAACTCCGCAACCGCGACCTCGGCGACGTGATGGTGTTCGGTGGCGGCGTCATTCCCGACGCCGATGCACGCGCCCTACGCGAACAGGGCGTCGCTCAGATCTTCGGCCCCGGCTCGTCGCTCACAGCGATCGGCGAGTGGCTCGAAAAAGCGCTCGACGAAACCGAATCCTGACTCATCCGCAATCTTCCAGACCAGTTCACTTCACCATCCGCAACCAGAAAGAGAGGGCTCCCGACGTGGATCTCTTCGAGTATCAGGGCAAGCAGTACTTCGCCCGCTACGACATCCCGGTCAGCCCGGGCGGGCCGGCCGACACCGTCGACGAGGCGGTGAAGGAAGCTGCGTCTGCCGGCTATCCCGTCGTCGTGAAGGCGCAAGTGCAAGTCGGTGGCCGCGGCAAGGCCGGCGGAATCAAGTTGGCCGACAACGAGGCCGAGGTGCGCGAGCATGCCGGCAACATCTTGGGCATGGACATCAAGGGCCACGTCGTTCGTCGCCTCTGGGTCGAAGCTGCCTCCGACATCGACGAGGAGTACTACGTCTCGTTCACCTTGGATCGTTCAGCCAAGATGCACCTGATGATGCTCTCTCGTGAGGGTGGTGTCGAGATCGAGGTCGTCGCCGAGGAGAATCCCGACGCGATCGTCAAACTGCACATCGACCCGCTCGACGGCCTCTCCGAAGACGTTGCTCGCCAGGCGTGCCTCGACGCGAAGCTTCCCGAGCGAGCCATCGAAGGCGCCACCGACATCCTCGTCAAGCTGTACCGCTGCTACGACGAAGGTGACTGCGACCTCGCCGAGATCAACCCGTTGATCCTCAAGCCGACCGGTGAGGTGCACGCACTCGATGCGAAGGTCACCCTCGACGGCAACGCCGAGTTCCGCCACCCCGAGTGGGACGCCTTTCGCGGCCTCACCGAGATGGACGACCGCGAGAAGATGGCGGCCGAGAAGGATCTGCAGTACATCGGCCTCGACGGCACCGTGGGCATCATCGCCAACGGCGCCGGCCTCGCCATGTCGACCCTCGACGTCGTCAATCAGGTCGGTGGCTCCGCTGCCAACTTCTTGGACATCGGCGGCGGCGCCAACGCCGACGTGATGGCCGGGGCACTCGAGGTCATCAACTTCGACGAGAACGTCAAGTCGATCTTCATCAACATCTTCGGTGGCATCACCCGCGGTGAAGAAGTCGCCAAGGGCATCGTCGAGGCCATGGGTCGCGTCGATCTGAAGGCACCGATCGTGATCCGCCTGGACGGCACGAACGCAGAAGAAGGGCGTCAGATCCTGCTCGACGCCGGCATTTCCGAAGACAAGCTCCGCTCGGAGCCGACCATGCTCGACGCTGCCCGTGTGGCCGTCGAGCTCGCGAAGTAACGAAGTCGAAGGTAGTACTGACATGGCAATTTTCGTAGATGAGACCACCAAGGTTCTGGTGCAGGGCCTGACCGGCGGTCAGGGCAAGTACCACGGCCTCCGCAACCGCGACTACGGCACTCAGGTCGTCGGCGGCGTCACACCCGGCAAGGGCGGCCAGGACGTCGAAGGCATCCCGATCTTCAACTCGGTGGCCGAAGCTGTCGAGGCAACCGGGGCAAACGCATCGTTTGCTGCCGTGCCGCCGAAGTTCGCTTCGGGCGCCATCCTGGAAGCAGCCGAAGCGGGCATCGCCTTCGTCGTCTGCATCACCGAGGGCATCCCGGCGCAAGACGAGGCAAAGGTTTACAACCGGCTGAAGCGTGACTTCCCCGGGACCCGCCTCCTCGGCCCGAACTGCCCCGGCATCATCAGCCCCGGTAAGTGCAACATCGGCATCACCGCCGGTGAGATCGCACAGCTACCGGTCGAGGGTGGGCCGAACGTGGGCATCGTCTCGCGGTCAGGCACGCTGACCTACCAGGCGCTCTACGAGTTGAAGCAGCGCGGTATCGGCGTGTCGACGTGTGTCGGCATCGGCGGCGACCCCGTCCCCGGTACCAACTTCATCGATTGCCTCTCGGAGTTCCAGAACGACCCCGAGACGCACGCGATCATGATGCTCGGCGAGATCGGTGGCTCCGCCGAAGAAGAAGCTGCCGAGTTCATCGCGGCCAACGTCACCAAGCCGATGAGCGCCTACATCGCAGGTGTCACCGCACCGGCTGGCAAGAAGATGGGCCATGCAGGCGCCATTGTCTCGGGCAACGTCGGCACAGCACAAGGCAAGATGGACGCACTCGCAGCAGCTGGTGTCAAGGTCGGCCTCAACCCGACCGAAGCCGGCGAACTCATGGCCGAAATAGTCGCCGCCCTCTGAGTACCTGAACACCCGAACACTCGAACACCTGAACACCGCCGCTGACGCGGGGCGTGAGGTAGGTGCGCACCTGATGCGCACCTACCTCACGCCTTCTCCGATTTTCGGAGGTGATACATCTCGACGATGTCAGCAATGGTGCCACCGAAATCATTGCGGAGTTCTTGGTCGGTGATCCGCTCGACACGCCATCCGATCTTGCGGAGATACCGATCGCGCCCTTTGTCATACTGAGCGTCGAAGCGCCCGCCGTGCCAGGTGACATGATCGACCTCGACGGCCCAACGGAGATCTGGGAGTGCCCCGTCAGGATGGATGAGCGAGCCGTCGGGGAGTTGAACACGGTGTTGACGTACGAGCGTCGGCACACCCGCTTGTTCGAGCGCGCGCAGCACGGAGAACTCGAGGCCGGATCCGGCCGG
>Ga0115031_1003629_pt1 | contig 11448 bp, 7 predicted proteins | sample Maine_Asex4_meta_FD_87301 | JGI IMG/M metagenome (GOLD analysis project Ga0115031, IMG submission 87301) | Marine algal microbial communities from Maine, USA - Maine_Asex4_metaG | ecosystem: Host-associated > Algae > Red algae > Unclassified | place: Maine, USA | collected 2015-01-05 | reverse complement strand
TCGATGGTCGACCAGGCAATCGCCGATCAGCCCGACGCGTGGGAGAAGTTCTGTGCCGGAGAAGGCAAGGCAATGGGGGCACTCGTCGGAGCGGTGATGAAGGCGTCGAAGGGCCAAGCCGACGGCAAAGCTGTCACGGCACTCCTCAACGCCAAGAAGCCCTGATCGAGCTGCGGCGATGTTGACGGAGGGTGTCGAAGCTGAGCTGAATGCCGCACTCGACGGGCCGATCACCGTCGACATCACCACGATTGGTCGCCAGTCGGGCGAGCTGCGCCGTATCGAGATCTGGATGGTCAACGTCGATGGGCGCATCGCAATCGGCGGAACTCCAGGCAATCGCGACTGGTTCGCGAACGTTCGTGAGAACGCCGACATCACCGTTCACTTCAAGCAGACGACCATCGCTGATGTCGCCGCTTCGGCTCGAGAAGTCGTTGACCTCGGCGTTCGGCGCACTACCTGGAACCACCGTTCGACGGCGTGGTACCGCCGGAACACCTCAGTGGACGACCTTGTGGCGAATGCTCCGCTTGTCGAACTCAGCTGGAGGTGAGCCGACGCCTCAGAGGGGGCGCTCCACCAGGGCGCCGGTCGCCGATGCGATCCAGTCGGTACCGAAGTAGGCGGCGGGCTCGATGTCGCGCACGCCGACGATGCGGCCGATGCCGGACCGGAACCCCTCCCGACCGATCTTCGTGTGCGGCGCACCGAAGGGGAATGCGATCAGTGCGCACGTTCGGTGGTGAGTGCTCTTGTTGTCGCCCGAGCCGGTCGTGTAGCGGTACTGAAACACGATGTCCTGCTCACCGTTCCGCCAGAACTGGAATGAGACCTGCTTCGAATTGCCCTGACCGAACACGTCGAACGGTTGGGTCGGCGGCTTCTTCGTGTCGACATCGACGTGGAAGCCGTGTTGCGCAGCGATCTGCCTTGCGTATGCGATTCGCTCCTTGCGGCGCCGATCGTTCCAGAGCGCAATCGGCACGGCGATGACGGCGACGAGTGCCGTCATGATCAGCATGCCCACGGTCAGTCCAGTGCTCAGCCCGGAGCTGTTGAACGGAACCGGCTGACCAATTCGATCGTGATGGCGAGCGTCTCGACGAACTCCTCGTCGTTCGACACCTCGCGCGCCAGGAAGACTGCGGATCGGTGCGCTGCATCGTCGTGAGTCTCGGCTTCGGCGCCGTCGAACACCACGATCAATGGTCCGTGGTCCTGCTCGAACCGCATCGCCTCCTTGCAGAGGTCAGCGGTGAGGATGCTCTTGACGACGTCAAGTGCGTCATCGTCGACGTCCAGGCAGAACGCGGAATCGAACTCGCTGTCGCCGATCTCGGCGTCAGCGACGCCGAGATCGAGATCGAGATGGTTGTCGCTCCGCTTCGACTGTGCTGCGATCCAGACGGGCGGGAGCGAGGGCCACGCCAACGAGGCGACTGCAAGGGTCACGCCGTCCGCTCGGCGGCCACGTTCGAGCGCTGGATGGAAGCCGTCGACGGGTGCGGCACACAGTACGTCGTGGCCGAAAGCGAAACTGTCGAATGCGACGTCGGCAACGGTTCGTTCGAGCCAGACCCGAGTCGTGAGGGTCAGCCCGCCTGCTTTGGCGACGTCCGCGAGGGGCGTCAGGGCATCGGATCTCCGATGTCGTGAGAATGGCACTCGTCAGCACCGTAGTGCATTGCTGTCTTTTGCCGCTGGCCCACAGGGCGGATCGGCGTGTCGCTAGCGGATGGTGACGGTAAGTCGACGTTGTCGGGCCACGAGCAGGGCGAGGGCGCCGAGGGCAATGAGGGCAAGTGCCGGTTTCCAGGGTGGGGTTCCGCCGGTTGCGGGGAGTTCGGTCATGGGTGGTGTGGGTGCGGCGTTGATGGTGAGTGTGAATGCTGCGGTTGCGGTGTTGTTGGCGGGGTCGGTGGCGGTGCAGGTGATGTTGGTGGTTCCGGCGGTGAGGGTGCTGCCGGAGACGGGTGTGCAGTCGATGGTGGCGGTGCCGGAGTTGTCGGTCGCGGTGGGTGCTGCGTAGATGACGGGCCCGGAGTGCCAGGCGGCGAGGGTGATCGTTTGATCAGTCGCACCCGTGATGATGGGGTCTTCGTTGTCGGTGACGACGACCGCGAAGGCGGCGGTTGCGGTGTTGTTGTCGCTGTCGCTTGCGGAGCAGTTGACGGTGGTGGTGCCGATGGGGAACTGCGAGCCGGATGCTGGTGTGCAGTCGGGTGTGATGGCTCCGCCGAATGCTGCTGCGAGGCCGCCGTCGGTGTTGATGAGTGCGGCGTTGCCGGTGGTGGTTCGGTTGCTGTCGGGGTCGGTTGCGGTGACGGTGTAGCTGACAGTTGCGAATGGTTGGCCGGGGTCGGTGTTGACCTCGATGTTCGTGGTGGGTGTGTTGATGACGGGTGCGTTGACGTCGGTGATCGTGACGGTGTCAGCAGTGATCATGGTGGTGGAGGCGTTGCCGAGCAGGTCGGTTGCTGCGCCGGCGGGAACGCTGATGGTGATGGTGCCCGCGTTGGCGGCTTGGTCGATGGTGGCGGTGTAGATGCTGCCGGTTCCGGTGAGGGTGAGTCCGGTGGGGTTGGCGGTGCCGGACAAGACGATGTCGGTGGTTTCGAAGTCGGTGACGGCTTCGTCGAAGGTGATGGTGAACGCGACCGGTGTTGCTGTCGTGGTTGCGTTTTGTGATGTAGCGAGGTTGATGGTGGCGACTGGTCCGGTGGTGTCGTAGGTGATGTTGGGTGTGTTGGATGCCGCAGTGGGCTGGTTGTTCGCGTTGACTGCTGCGTTCGCGGGGATGGTGACGGTGATGGTGCCGTCGGCAGTCATTGCTGACACGGTGATCGTGTACTCGCTGGCTGATACCGCAGTCACTGTTGCTGCGGCGCCTGTCGGGGCAGTCAGCAACACGTCGGCGGCATCGAAACCGGTGACCGGCTGGGAGAACGTTGCAGTGAAGGTGACGGGGTCGGTGCTGGTCGGGTCGCCTTGCCCGCCTGTTGCGGCGATCGCGACGGTGGGGGCTGTGGTGGGGGTGACTTGTCCAGTCGATGCCGACGGTGCCGAGTCGCCGACAGCGTTGATGGCAAAGACACGGAACTCGACCGGCACGCCGTTGGTGAGCCCGGTGACTGCGGCTGTGGTCGCTGTCGACGTGTTGGTGTCGACTGCGGTGGTTGCTGTGGTCCAGGTGGTACCGCCGTCGGTGGATTGTTCGACGGTGTAGCCGGTGAGTGTGGTACCGCCAGTGTTGCTTGGGGTGGTCCAGGAGATCGTGGCTTCGGTGTTGCCTGCGCCAGCTGACGGGCCGGTTGGTGCGTCTGCGACGGTTTGGAATTCGATGGTCGAGGCCGTGATGACGTTGGTCGAGGCGTTGCCCGCGGCGTCCGTGACTGCGCCGGCGTTCACCGAAACAGTGATGGTTCCCGCGTTCGGGATGGTGTCGACGCTGATTGTGTAGGTGTCGCCTGCTGCGTTGGTCGTGAGGGTGCTCGTGGTCGCGCCAGCTGTGCCGGCGATGGTGTAGTCGGTGGTGTCGAAGCCGGTCACGGCCTGATCGAAGGCAACCGTGAACATTGCCGGGGTGGCCGTTGTTGGCGACGTTTGGCCAGCCGCGAGATCGATGGTCGCGACGGGTCCGGTGGTGTCGTAGGTGACGGTTGAAGTGTTCGACTCGGCGTTTTCCTGGCCGTTGGTGTTGACGACGGCTTCTTGGGGGACCGTGATGGTGATGTCGCCGTCGGCAGTCATGCCCGACACGGTGATGGTGTAGATCGCAGCGTTGGCAGGGTCGGGTGTGACGACCGCTGTAGCACCGGCTGGTGCGAAGTTTTCGATGTCGAGATCTTCGGCGTCGAAGCCGGTGACGGGTTGGGAGAACGTTGCGGTGAAGGTGACTGGGTCGATGTTGGTCGGGTTGCCTTGGCCGACGGTTGGGGTGACGACGACGGTTGGTTGCGGCGTCGGAATGAACGGGGCTGTCGAGGCAGAAGGTGCTGAGTTGCCAACGGCGTTGATCGCGATCACTCGGAACTCGACGGGGGTGCCGTTGGTGAGTCCGGTGACCCTTGCGTTCTCGTCGGTCGACACGGTGTTGTCCCACTGGGTAGCGGCAGCAGTCCAGGTGGTGCCGTTGTCGGTGGACTGCTCGACGCGGTAGCCGGTGGTTGCTCCGAAACCGGACGCTGGGCCAGCAGTCCAGGTGATGATGGCGCTGTCCGCGGTGATGTCGTAACCGGTCGCGGCCGGGTCAGTGGGTGCACCGGGGGCGCCAACCAGCACCGGAATCGCCGAGTCGGTGGTGGTGCCGTTGCCGAGCTGCCCGTAGAAGTTGTTGCCCCAGCAGGTGGTGGTGCCGGTGTTCAAGATGGCGCACGTGTGGAGGTCACCGGCGGTGATGGTGGTGGCGGTGGTGCCGGTGGGGAGGTCGACGGTGACGGGTGTGGTGCTGTCGGTGGTGGTGCCGTTGCCGAGCTGCCCGACGACGTTGCGACCCCAGCAGCTGACTTGGCCGGTGTTCAAGATCGCGCACGTGTGGAGGTCACCGGCGGTGATGGTGGTGGCGGTGGTGCCGACGGGAAGGGTGACGGTGACAGGTGTGGTGCTGTTGGTGGTGGTGCCGTTGCCGAGCTGCCCGGAGAAGTTGCGACCCCAGCAGCTGACTTCGCCGGTGTTCAAGATCGCGCAGGTGTGGGCGGCGCCGGCGGTGATGGCAGTGGCGGCGGTGGTGCCGGTGGGGAAGTCGACGGTGACAGGTGTGGCGCTGTCGGTGTTACTGCCGTTGCCGAGCTGCCCGTTGTCGTTGCTGCCCCAGCAGGTGGTGGTGCCGGTGTTCAAGATGGCGCACGTGTGGTAGGGGCCGGCGGTGATGGTGGTGGCGGTGGTGCCGACGGGAAGGTCGACGGTGACAGGTGTGGTGCTGTCGGTGTTGCTGCCGTTGCCGAGCTGCCCGTAGAAGTCGTTGCCCCAGCAGGTGGTGGTGCCGGTGTTCAAGATCGCGCACGTGTGGAAGCTGCCGGCGGTGATGGTGGTGGCGGTGGCGCCGACGGGAAGGTCAACGGTGACAGGTGTGGCGCTGTCGGTGTTGCTGCCGTTGCCGAGCTGCCCGTTGTCGTTGCTGCCCCAGCAGGTGGTGGTGCCGGTGTTCAAGATGGCGCACGTGTGGAAGTCACCGGCGGTGACGGTGGTGCCGACGGTGCCGGTGGGGAAGTCGACGGTGACAGGTGTGGTGCTATTGGTGGTGGTGCCATTGCCGAGCTGCCCGTCGAAGTTGTAGCCCCAGCAGGTGACATCACCGCGGCTTGACAGGGAACACGTGTGGCTGGCGCCGGCGGCGACGGCTGGGGTGGGTGTTCGGCCTTCGTCGAGTGCCGCTGCTGCGGGGGTGTTCTGGGTTGCGGCGATGCCGGTGACGAGGGCGCTGGCAACCAGCAGGTACGCAAGAAGAAGTCGTGCCGGCCGAAGCAACGTCGTGCAGTGGTGCCTTGCTGCGGTGGTTGTTGTTCTGTTCGTGTGTGCAGTGGTCATGGTCGCCCAATCGTCGTGTTGTTGCGGTAACGCTCCCGCAAGAACTTGTGTGGTGATCGTGAGCGCGAGCGCTGAGTGTTCGCTGAGTGTTTTCCGCCTGCTGGTGCTCTGCCCTGGTCAGCGAGTGAAAACAAGGTGGTGGACATCAGCTGCCGTGGTGGGAATCGCGTCGCTGGCAGGCCTGCGAAGCGCTTGTGGCACACTGCTGTGAGTGGGCGATGTGGCGTTGAAGCTCCTGGGTGAGGTTGCAATCTCGGTCGATGGGGAAGCCGGAGTGCAACGCATTGCTGGCCAACGGCAACGCGCAGTGGCAGCGGTCCTTGCATTGGCCGCGCCGGCGATGGTGCCGACCGACCGGTTGATCGACGTGCTGTGGCCGGAAGACCCGCCGCAACGGGCTCGTAACTCGATACAGCGGTTCGTTTCTGATCTGCGTCGTCATCTCGGTGAACACACCGGTCTGCTCGTCGGGTCTCGCGATGGGTATCAGCTCCACCTCGACCGGCACCAGATCGATGCGCGGTGCGCCGAAGACCTTCTCGCGGTCGCCCTGGTCGCCGAATCAGATGGCGACATCGACACCGCGCTCGAACACGTGAGCCGGGCGCGTGCCCTCTGGTCAGGGCCTGCGCTCAGCGGCACGGGACCGGTTCGCACCACCTCGGGCCTCGTGGTGCCGCTGGACGAACTTCTCCTGCGGGTCGTCGAATGTCAGGCACGGGCGTTGCTGGCACTCGGCAGGGCTGATGGAGCCATCGCCGGCTTGCGCGATCTCGCCCCCGTTCATCCTGGACGGGACGAACTGTGGGCTGTGTTGGCGCTGGCCGAAGCCGCTGCGGGCCAGCAGCGCAAGGCTGCCGCGACGTTGCGTCAACTCCGCGCCGACCACCGCGCAACCGGCATTGGTGCATCTTCGCGGGTCAGCGAAGCCGAAGCGATCGTCTTCGCAGTGGCCGATCCTGGCGACCTAGCTGCCGACAACGCCGTCGAACCATCACGTTTGCGGCGGTCGACCGACCACGAGGTGGCCGACTCAGCACCGGCGCCTCGCCGACTCCCGGCTGCGCTGGAATCGGCCAACGGGGCGCTCCTCGTCGGCCGCGACAGGGATCTCGAGCGGCTGACGAACCTGCTCGCCCAGCCATCAGCACGCCCACACCACAACGGCGACGACCCCACCGGCGCTGACTCGAACGGCGCCGGCGCAACGCTGAGTGGTGCGTCGGCAACGTTCATCACCGGAGAAGCCGGGATCGGCAAGACGCATCTCGCTGCTGCATTCGCCGTCGCCGCGCACGAAGCGGGTTGGTTGGTCGCATTCGGTCGGTCGAGTGCCGAACTCGACGCATCGTTCGAGGCGTGGTCGGACGCACTCGCCACGATCGCCGCGCAGGCATCAGACGGTGACCTTGTTGCCCACCGTGCCGTTCACGGCGCTGCGCTCGCCGGACTCGTTCCCGGCCTCGCCGCACGGTGGGGTATCGAGGTCGTTGACAACGCCGACGTGGCCGCCGATTCCGACACCGAGATCGACAACGAGTCGTCGCAGCTCCGTACGTTCGCCGCGGTCGTCGACCTCCTCGACCGGTGTTGCGGCCGCGCTCCAACGCTGATCGTGCTCGACGATCAACACTGGGCCACACCGACCTCCACCGCGCTCTTGCGGTACGTCCTCGATCGGGTCGTGGCGCGCCTGGTCATCGTCGTGACCTACCGCGACACCGACATCGCAGCCGACCATCCGCTCTGGGCGCTCAGCGTCTCGACCCCGTCCGGGCGTCCCCATCCCGACATTCGGCTTGGCGCGCTCGACGCGGGCGACATCGAAACACTCATGGCCCAACGCCAGTCGACGGGTGCGGCTTCCACGTTGCGTCCGGCACAGGTCACTGCCGAGGCGCTCCGTTCACGAACCGGCGGCAACCCGCTCTTCGTGACCGAGATGCTTCGCCACATCGAGTCCGGCACCGATACGGCAACAGACGTCGCGGCGGCCGCCCTCGAAGACGTCGGCTCCGGCGACTTCGTCCCCGAGAGCATTCAGCGGATCGTCGAGCATCGTGTCGCCCGCCTCGACGAGTCGACCATCAGATTTCTGTACGCCGCTGCAGTGTGGGGCCGGTCGTTCGACCTCGACCACGTTGCGAAGATGATCGACGTCTCGCCCATTGCCGCACTCGACACCGCCGACGATGGTGAAGCAGCCGGCATCATCGGTCCGCTCGGCGCAGCTGGCGCCACATACGAGTTCACCCACGACCTCGTTCGATCTGCGCTCGAATCATCGATGAGTGGACCACGTCGAGCGCGCTATCACCTGATCGCCGCCGACGTGATCGCGTCGAACGCCGAGCCAGATGTCGTTCCTTCGACAGGCAACGCCGCAGGCATGGCAATCGCACAGCGCACCAACCGGCTGGCGCGGCACCTCGTGGCAGCAGGCGAGTTGGCTCGGCCCGAACGAACGATCGCCGCATGCGCGACGGCAGCGCAAGAAGCAGCAGCACGCTACGCGCCCGACGAAGCAGTCACCTGGTACGAACAGGCCGTCGGGCAACACAGCCGACTGGACGATGCAGTCGGTCGCGCCCGGATCCTCGTCGAACTCGCGGTACAGCAGCGCCACCTCGGCGGGACCGCCCATCGGGAACTCCTCGACGAAGCAGCGGCCGTTGCACACCGAACCGGCGCGGCCGAACTCGTCGTCGAGGTCGCCTGCGCGGATGTCGGCCCAACCGCAGCGAGCCTGTACTTCCCGTCACCGGAGCGGTTGGCCCGACTCGAGGCCGGGCTGGCAGCGTGCTCGCCCGACGACAGCGTCGACCGGGCACGGCTGCTCGCTGCAGTGGCAACTCAACTCCACGGCCCGGAGCACCGTCCGCGTCGGCTGGCACTGCGTGCCGAAGCAGCCGAGGTCGCCCGCCGCGTCGGTGACCCGCACACACTCGCCGATGCGCTCCTGCGGATCGCCCGCTCGAACCCCGACCCACTCCCGCTTGTCGAGGCCGATGCACTCAACGACGAAGTCTCCGCATTGCTCGCCGCAGCCGAGGCCCGCGACCCCGAGCTCGAGTTCTCACTGATCAGGTCGCAGCTGGCAGTCGCGTACACGACTGCAGACGGCCGCCGCGCCGACGAACTCGTCGAACAGTCGATCGAGTCGAGTGTTCGCTTTCCGACTGCCGTCAACCGGCTCAGCTCGCTGTATTGCCAGACCGTTCAGGCAAGCGTGCACGGTGACACCGAACGGTTTGCTCGACTCAACGACGAGGCCTTCGTGCTCGGCACCGAACACGGGCTCGAAGAGGCTGCGGGTGTCTACCAGGCGCACCTCGGATACCTGTACGGGTTGCAGGGGCGAACGTTCGCAATCGCGAGCGGGATCGCTGACTGGGCCGCCCAGCATCCCGACCAATCGGCGTATCTTGCAGGTACAGCGAACATCTTGTCGGAGTCGGGGCGGCTCGACGAAGCACTGGCGATTTTCGTCCGTTTCGCCAGTGGTGAGCTCATGCCCGAAGACAACGCGCAACGCGTGCACCTCACCGCCTTGTGGGGGCTCACGGCGTGGAAGATCGGCGAGCCGGACGTCTGCGCCCGAGTGCGCGATGCGCTCGAGCCGCATCGGCATCTCGTGGCGTCATACGTCAACCACGTGATGGAACCGATTGCGTTGACGATGATGAACCTCGCCACCCGACTTGGCCGTTTCGATGAGGCGCTGGCCGACTATGAACTCGCACGCGAAATCGCCGAACGGCTCGACGCACAATGGATGATGCTCGCCGCCGACCAGTCGCTGGCCGAGATGTTGATCAGGCGCGCCGAACCGGGTGACGTCGACCGGGCTCGGGTGATCGCGGCCGAGATCCTTGACGCGTCGATCTCTGAAGGCTTCGGCGGGTTGTACCAGCGAGCGACCTTCGCCCTGCAGACCGAACTGTTCGGCACCGACACGCCTCTACCCGTCGAGGCTTTTGTCCAGATCACACCGCTTGCCGCCACCGCCTGAGCGGGCGGTTGTCGACGCTGGCTTCTTGCCCCGCTTTGTGCGGCCAGGGCGGTCGTTCCGGTTGTCGGGTGATGCGCTGCTGCGCGGTTGTTCAGCGGATGGTGACGCGCAGGGTGCGTTTGCGTGCGGCCGTTGCGAGGAGCAGTGCGCCGAGTGCGATGAGGGCAGCGGCGGGCTTCCAGGGGATGTCGTTGTTGCCGGTTGCGGGGAGTTCGGTCATGGGCGGTGTGGGTGCGGCGTTGATGGTGAGGGTGAAGTTGGCGGTGCTGGTGTTGCCTGCGGGGTCGGTGGCGGTGCAGGCGATGGTGGTGGTTCCTGCGGTGAGGGTGCTACCGGATGCGGGGGTGCAGTCGATGGCGGCGGTGCCGGAGTTGTCGGTCGCAGTCGGGGCTGTATAGGTGACGGGCCCGGTGTCACCGATGGTGAGGGTGATGGTTTGGTTCGTGGTGCCGGTGATGGCGGGGTTTTCGTCGTCGGTGACGACGACGGAGAAGTTGGCGGTGCTGGTGTTGTTGTCGTTGTCCGTGGCGGTGCAGTTGACGGTGGTGGTGCCGATGGGGAATTGGCTGCTGGAGGCTGGTGTGCAGTTGGGTGTGATGGTGGCGCCGAATGCTGCTGCGATTGCGTTGTCGTTGGTGGTTTGGTTGCTGTCGGGGTCGGTTGCGGTGACGGTGTAGGTGACGGTGGCGAACGCTTCGCCGGGGTCGGTGTTCGCTTCGACGTCAGCTGGTGGTGTGTTGATGATGGGGGCGTTGACGTCGGTGATGGTGACGGTGTCGGCAGTGGTGACGGTTGTGGAGGTGTTGCCGAGGGGGTCGGTTGCTGCGCCTGCTGGGATGGTGATGTTGATGGTTCCGGTGTTGGCGGCTTGTCCGATGGTGGCGGTGTAGGTGGTTCCGGTGCCGTCGAGGGTGATTCCGGTGGGCCCAGCGGCGCCGTCGACGGTGATGTCGTCGAGGGTGAAGTCGGTGACGGGTTAGTCGAAGGTGATGGTGAACTCGACGGGTGTTGCGTTGGTGGTCGCGTTCTGGTCAGCGGCGAGGTCGACGGTTGCGCCGGGGCCGGTAGTGTCGAACATGACCGACGGTGCGTTGGACGCTGCGCTTGTCTGGCTGTTGGTGTTGACCGCCGCTCCAGCGGGAATCGCGATGGTGATGGTGCCGTCGGCGTTCATGCCTGAGACCGTGATCGTGTAGATCGCATCGTCAGCGGTGGCGGTGACGGCTGCGGTTGCGCCGGTGGGTGCGGTCAACACGACGTCGGTTGCGTCGAAGCCGGTGATGGGTTGGGAGAACGTGGCGATGAATGCAATCGGGTCGGTGTTGGTCGGGTCGGTCTGACCTGCTGCGGCGGTGATTGCGACGGTCGGAGCGTCGGTTGGGGTGACCTCGTTGGTCGAGGCTGATGGAAGGCTGGTCGAGATCGTGTTGATCGTCGACACCCGGAAAATGACCGGCAAGCCGTTGGTGAGGCCGGTGACGGTTGCGATGGTGGCGTTCGATGTCGTCGTCGTGGCTGTGGTGGTCGCTGCGGCCCAGGTGATTCCGTCGTCGGTTGATTGTTCGATCGTGTAGCCGGTGATCGGCCAGTTCGAGTCTTCCTGGCCCGGTGTCCACGAGATGTCTGCCTGGCTTGACATTGTCGTCGTGGCAGATGCTGCGTCGGGTCGGGTGGCTCCGGTCACGCGTAGCGGACCGAATACACGGACATGTCCGGCGTCGCCGCCGTTGGTGTCGTTGAACGGGGCGCCGATGATGGCGGTGTCTCCGTCGGCGCTGATGGCGACCGAGGATCCGAAGCCGTCGAAGGCTGTTTGGCCGTTGATGTCGGTGCTGCGTTGGGTCCATGCGGTGCCGTTCCAGTGGTAGATGCGGGCCTGGCCGGCTGCGTTGCCGTTGGTGTCGTTG
>Ga0115031_1003627_pt1 | contig 11455 bp, 6 predicted proteins | sample Maine_Asex4_meta_FD_87301 | JGI IMG/M metagenome (GOLD analysis project Ga0115031, IMG submission 87301) | Marine algal microbial communities from Maine, USA - Maine_Asex4_metaG | ecosystem: Host-associated > Algae > Red algae > Unclassified | place: Maine, USA | collected 2015-01-05 | reverse complement strand
CTAATGGTGTTATTACGAATTTCAATATTTGAGTGTGCCATTAATAACATACCTGTACCTGGCGGCAAAGTGCCTACCACAATGCCGGGAGGTGCAAAATTTTCGCCATTGTTGTTCTCTACTAAATTATTATAAAATTTAATGTTATCTCCATTCGCTTGTGGTAAATCAGGCATGTCAAAAATCATCATTCCCCCAGTATTGTTTTTGGCGATATTGTCATACACTTCTCCATTGATGGTATTTTCTATTTCAATACCCGCTACATTATCATGCGCATAATTATTCCTGACCACTACATTCGTTGATTGCCCTACATAAATACCTGCATCACTAGCAAAGGAAGCCAGGCAATGCTCCATCAATACATTTTTACTATTGACAGGGTATAAACCATAAGCACCATTCGTAGATTTCTTACCACCCGTCCAAGTAGTTTCTAATTCTCTTAGAATAACATTTTCACAAGCCTGCACTTTAATCGCATCTCCTTTAGAATCAGCTACTGTAAAACCTTCCAAAGTAATATTTTTTGCCCCTTTTACAATCAATCCTTCAGCCCCTTCAATTTGGCCTTTAAAAGAGAGAATAGTTTTTCCTTTTCCGGCACCTTTAATGGTCACATCAGGTGTATCATTGAAGGACAGTGCTCGTTTAAAAGAAAAAGTACCTGCAGGTAGCAATATTTGTTCTCCTGCTTTTGCTTGGATTAATCTTTTTTGCAATTGAGAAACGACTTCTTCTGCTTTCATAATTGGTGGTCCTGCGGCAGTAGTTGAGCTATCTTTACAGGCTATAAAAAGAAGAAGCGTCAGAAATAAGACGGGGCTAAGTAAGCGAATTGGTCTCATTTTGTTATTTTTATATTGTTTGTCGTCACTTTGATAGGAACGATTTTGGAAAATGATTAAATAAGTCAAATTTATTTGCTAGATTCGACGTTTGAAATAAAATCTTTTACCAAAGGTACAAAAACACTTTCTTATACTTATATCAATGAACAAAGAAAATTAACAAGAGAAATCTGACAATTTTATCCAAATAGTAAAAATTTTTACACTTTTGCACTTTAAATTCTACTAACTTATTTTTTAATCAATACTAAATGGATAAACTTGTCGGAAATTTAGTTTGTTTATTTGTTTATGTACCACCACAAGTCTATCCCTACCTACTTGAATAGCAATGATTAAAAAAATAACCCGTTTAAGTATTTTTTTTGTTAACAAACAATTAAAAAGCCCTTTAAGGTTCTTTGTCAATTTTTGCAAAATACAGATCAATGTAGCGGCGACTTTAGTCGCCGACTTATGCACTCGGCGACTAAAGTCGCCGCTATATGCAAAAATTGACAAAGAACCTATTTTAATTACTCCAATAGACAACTATATATATGAACATTCTCCGAACAGTATTGATTTTGTTGGCTTCGATTTTGACGCTGCAATTAGGAGTTACCCAAAACACCAATCCCTGGACTTTTGAAACTAGTTTTCGTCAAAAAGAGGTTTTTAAAGAAAAACAGTTTAAAAAAGCTCGCTCGCTCTCTTTAAATAAAGAAAGTTTAGAAAAAATATTAGTTACTGCCCCACTTCGTTTCTCTAAAGAGGCAGAAGAACGGGAGGTTATTCTTACCCTACCTTTGCCAAACGGCGAATTTAATGACTATAAAATAGTGGAAGCTCCTGTGCTTCATCCAGATTTGGGAAAAAAATTCCCTGAAATTAAATCTTATGCAGGACAGGGTATTTCTGACCCTACTGCTTATATAAGATTTGATTGGACACCTCATGGTTTTCATGCACTTATACTATCAGGTACACAAGAAACCATTATTATAGATACGGAGGATAAAGAAAACCGAAGGGAGCATTTCGTATATTATAAAAAAGATAGAATAAGGACCCAAGATTTTCCTTTTAGTTGTACGGTCCAGCGAAACAAAGATAAAACACCACTAACAGATCTAATCGCCGAGCAAAGAAGTGCAGGAGATTGTCAATTGAGAACTTACCGTTTAGCTTTAGCTTGTACAGGGGAATACGCACGTTTTCATGGAGGAACAACAGCGGATGCACTTGCTGCAATGAATACGTCCATGACTAGAATAAATGGAATATTTGAGACCGATTTGGCAGTGACAATGCAAATTATTCCCAATAATACAGACATCATTTTTCTAAGTCCTAATAACGATCCATATAGCAATGATAATGGTCAAAGAATGTTGGCTCAAAATCAAGCAACTATTGACGATATAATAGGAACTGCGAATTATGATATTGGTCATGTTTTTAGTACGGGAGGAGGAGGTATTGCAAGTTTGGGTGGAGTTTGCGACTTTAGAGAAAAATCACAAGGAGTCACTGGATTTCCAGAACCGATAGGCGACCAGTTTGATTTAGATTTTGTGGCACATGAATTGGGACATCAATTTGGCGCAGAACATACTTTTAGTGGAAATGAAGAGTCTTGTAATCCTTCAACCATATCAGAGGTTTCTGCGGTAGAACCGGGAAGTGGCTCTACCCTAATGGGCTATGCACAATTATGTGGTTCAGAGAATATTCAATTATTTTCAGACCCTTACTTTCATGCTCGGAGTATCCTAGAAATTAGTAGTTTTATATTATCTGCTGGAAATAACTGTGCACAAATAACGGACCTTAATAATGAGCCACCAATTGTAAATGCTGGTGCGAATTATCGAATTCCAAAATCTACTCCTTTTGTATTAACTGGTTCTGCTTCGGATGCAGATAGTGAAGGCTTGACCTATACTTGGGAACAAATGGATCGCTCTACTACACAAACACAACCTCCTTTGTCAAGTAATCGATCTGGACCTTTATTTAGAAGTTTTACTCCCACGAGTTCTTCCGAACGATTTTTTCCTAGATTAGAAGATTTAGTGGCTAATATAAATCCCAAATGGGAAGTACTTCCTTCTGTTAATAGAAATATGGCTTTCCGATTAACGGTCAGAGATAACAATATGGGTGGCGGCTGTACCGAGGAAGATAATATGACCGTAACGGTAAATGCGCAGGCAGGACCATTTCTAGTAAATTATCCCAATACAAGTGCAGTAAGGTGGATTGGAAATGATAAAGAACAGGTTACTTGGGATGTTGCCAATACAAATGCAGCGCCCATCAGCGCAACAGAAGTAGATATTTATTTGTCCATAGACGGCGGATTTACCTATCCAGAACTTCTAGTGGAGGGGGTGCCGAATATAGGGAGTACGGAAATAATCGTACCCAATTTAGCTACAAATAGGGCGCGTATTATGGTAAAAGGGGCGGACAATATATTCTTTGATATTTCTAATCAGGATTTTACAATCACCCCAACCTTAAATGATTTTGTTACGGAGGTTAGCTCATCTTCTCAAGTACTTTGTGCAGCAGAGAATGCGGTTTTTGACATTGATGTTGGAGTATCTGGTACTTTAGAGGGAACCGTAGCTTTGTCGACTCAAGGTCTGCCTAATTCTTTTACTGCTAGTTTTTCTAATAATAACTTTACACCTCCTAGCACAACTAGACTAAGCATTCAAACTAATGGAAATCTACCTGAAGGAAACTATACTTTTACTTTAAATATTACTGGTAGCACAGGTGTTCAAACAAGAGAATTGTCTATTTCTATAATTGATGATGGAACAAGTACTGTCCAGTTAAGTGAACCTCCAAATGATGCAGTTGGAATAAATACAATGCCTACTTTTCAATGGACTGCTGTGAGTGGTGTCAATGAATATATCTTGCAAGTAGCGAAAACGCCTAATTTTGCTGCCCCCGTACTGGAAGAAACTGTTAGTGCTACCGAATTTACGCTGCTAACTTCCTTAGAATTGACCACAAGATATTATTGGCAAGTATTGCCCAAAGGGGCTTGCTTTGATAATGAAATAGCAACGACTTCTACTTTTTTAACAGCGGAGTTAGCTTGTGAAATTTTTAGGCCAACTGATTTGCCACAAAATATTTCTCTTATTGGTACTCCAAGTATAGGTTCTTTTATAGATGTACCAATTAGTGGAACAATAACAGATGTGAATATTTTGAATTTGGATATCGATCATACTTGGATATCCGATTTATTAATAGGGATAGTTAGCCCAGAAGAGACTGGTGCAATACTGGCTAATGGTATATGTAATCGCCGAGCTAATTTGAAACTTAGTTTTGATGATGAGTCTGGAAATAGCTATAATTCCATCCCTTGCCCGCCAACCAATGGTAGTACTTATTCACCACTTGAGTCCTTAAGTCTTTTTAACGGAGAAGAAATGGAAGGGGAATGGGGACTAATTATTTTAGATCAGGCAGATGACGATGGCGGAACACTTAATAATTGGGCTTTAGAGGTCTGTTATCTAGGGGAACCCAAATTGATTCCTCTTGCCATCTCCTCAGAAAAATTTGACGAAACGTGTAGAGATGCTCAGGATGGACGTATAACGGTACGTGCAGTTGACGGCTTGGGAGACTATAGCTATGCTTGGGATAATGGAGCAACAACGGCTAGTATAGAAAATTTAAGTCCAGCTACCTATACGGTAACAGTCAGCGATGGAAGTACGTCGCTTATAGAAAGTGTAACAATTAACCCTGCTCCAGTAATCGATTTATCTATACTTGAAAATGCTCCAAGTTGTTTTGGCGTTAAAGATGGAAGTATTGAAATAAGCGGTAATGAGACTTTAAGTTATGTGTGGAATACGGGGGCAACCACCCCAGCTTTGGGTGCACTAGGTGCAGGTACTTACATTGTAGAGGTTACGAATACTCAGAACTGCAAAGAGAGTAGAACTTTTATTTTAACAGAACCCACGAAAATACTAGATAGCTTATCTACCAAAGCCATTACTTGTGCGGGTGGTTCAGACGGGGAAGTAAGCGTATCACTATTCGACAATAATACGCCCAATTTTCAATGGTCGAATGGGGCAACTACTCCAAATATAACAGGATTAACGGTAGGAACGTATGCTGTTACCGTTACGGACTCTAACAATTGCCAAGAAAGCATGGAAGCAGTTTTAACTGAATCTGCGCCTATTAGCGTAGAGGCAGTTGCCAATCCACCAAGTTGTAAAGGAGTCGCAGATGCACAATTGCAAGCAGAAGGCAAAGATGGCGTAGCTCCGTATACGTATATTTGGAATACTGGTGCAACAACAGGCATTGTATCAGCGGTTGCTGTTGGCACTTATCAAGTGACGGTTACAGATGCCAACAATTGTAGTACGGAGACAGCATTAACAGTTGCTGAGTCTACTAAATCTTTGGCGTTTAATTTAGAAGCAATTTCGGAAAGCTGCATTGGTTTATCAAATGGGCAAATTATAGCAAATATAACAGATGGGGTTGCCCCTTTTAATTATAATTGGAACGATGGTAGAGAAACTAAAATACTAGACTCCATTAGCGCAGGAACCTATCGAGTTACCGTTACGGATGCTAATGCTTGTAGCAATATTGGGGAGGTACAAATAGAAGCACCTGTACCTATTTCTGTTAATTTTACTATAATGAACGCAAGTTGTTTTGGTACTGCTGATGGACAAATTGTGGCAGATATAAAGGGGGGAACAGGTGAATACACTTATCTATGGAGTAATGGGAGTACTGTTAAAAGTTTACTAGAAGTTCCAGCGGACAATTATTCTGTAACTGTTACAGATACGAATAATTGTCAAGCAGTAGCGGAAATGGAAGTATTGCAAGCTACGGACATCGAAGTGGAGATAACACCTGTTATGATTAGTTGTAATGGGGCAGCAAATGGACAAATATTGACTTCTGTTGAAGGAATAAATGGCCCTTATGATTATAATTGGAGCAATGGTTCTACCGCAGAAAGTATTGAGAATCTCCGTGCTGGTATATACAGCCTTACTGTTACCGCAGCTAATACTTGTGAAAAAGTTTTCTCTGTAGAATTAACAGAACCTAGTGCCTTGCAGATTAATAGTACAATAATACCTATTAGTTGTGCTGGTGCTGCTGATGGTCAAATAGAGCTTGATTTAGTTGGTGGAATTGCTCCTTTTTCATTTAATTGGGCAGGGGCTGGAGAATTTGGAATGGGTCTGAGTAGTGGTACTTATGAAATTACAATAGTAGATGCAGCAGGTTGTAGTATCTCCGAAGCATTTACTTTAGAGGATCCACCTATAATTGATGCACGTTTTACCACTACCACTATTAGTGAGACAAATAGTATAGATGGCCAAATAATAACCGTAGTTCAAGGAGGAACAGGAGACTATACTTTCGCTTGGAGTACAGGTGATTCTACTGCTAATCTTACAAATGTGGATGCGGGAACTTATATAGTAACAGTTACAGATGCAAATGCCTGTTCTAGGTCGTTTGCTGCTGTCGTACAAGGCGTAGAATGTTCTAATTTTGCCCTTGAATTAAGTGCTGCCGAGCCTATGTGTGCAGATATGCCTAATGGTATGATTACCGCAATGGTAAGTGGGGGTGCTATGCCCCTTACTTATGAATGGTCAACTGGTGATACAACAATACAAGCAGCGAATTTGACTAGTGGGCAATATGACTTAACCGTAACAGATGCTTTGGGATGTTCAACTAGTGCAACGGAGTTATTGGAAGCAACTAGTACTATTCAAGTAAGTTTGGAATCAAAGGCTGATTTGTCTTACCAAAATCAAGTTACTGGCTCCGCCAAAGTAGTGGCTACTGGTGGTTCAGGAGATTATAGCTATACATGGTCGAATGGCTCTACTGAAGCAGAAAATTTAAATTTAGAGCCAGGAAACTATACGGTCATAGTTAGAGATGAATTGTCTTGTACTGCGGAATTGGACGTGACTATTTCTTCAACAGATATGCGTATTCCGCCAGTATTTAAGGAAAAACCCATTGCCTATATAAATAGTGCAGGTCAGGTTACTTTAGTACCAGAAACGCTATTGGCAATACCTTATGATTCCTGTTCTGTAAAAGATATTCAATTTAGTAATTTAGCCTTTAATTGTGATAGTGTTGGTCAAAATACCATTAGGGTTGTTACTACATTTATTGATGATTCTACAACAATACAATCTTTGACCCTTGAAATAGTAGATACTATAAAACCGATTATACAATGTCCAGAAGATATTTTTACAAGTGCCTGCACAGATACCGTATTCTATGAATTGGGAATAGCAGAAGATAATTGTGGCTCTTTCTCTTCTAGTTTGCTAGAAGGTCTAGAAAGTGGATCCGTATTCACACAAGGTACTACGAGTGTAATTTATGAAGTAAGAGATGAATCGAATAATGTTTCTACATGTGCGTTTCAGGTAATTATGGAGGATGGCTTATCCGTTGTTGTAAATCCAAATATTGAATTAAGTTACGAAATAGACGAAGAAGGCGCTTATCTCATTACCTCTATCATGGATTGTGTAGAACCTGACTTGCTATCTTTCTTTTCAGTAAATGGAGGAACAGGGCCTTATGAATTTGATATAAATTTGTTAGCTAATACATTGATATTTAAGCGATATATGGTGCGTATTACAGATGAAAATGGCTGTATGATAGAAAAAATAGTAATCGTTCCAGCACCCTCAGACGATGGAAATTTTGTTATAGATTCTGAAATTACACCCGCTTCAGTTGGCGCAAAAGATGGTAGTATTACATTGGAAACCGTACCAGGCGTAGATTTACTATTTGAATGGTATCGAGGAGATACTTTAGTTTCAAAAGAAAAAGATATTTTTGAGCTTTCAGCGGGTACTTATACCTAGGTAATTGAAGATATGTTTGGTTGTTCCGCAGTAGAATTCTTTACGGTGGATATGTTAGTGAGTGCCAATGAAGTTAATCTCGACTATCAAATTAACCTATTTCCCAACCCAACAACAGGGGAAGTAAATATCGAATTTGACTTGGATAAGCAACAAGCAGTAGAAGTGAATTTATACGATGTAAGTGGGCGATTAGTATTGCCACCCTATGGTCAAAGTATCAGAAATGAGCGCATTCAATTAGATTTAAATAACTTAGCTAAAGGTATTTACCTAGCAAAGATAAAAGTGGCAGAAGGGATATTAGTTAAAAAAATAGTCTTGAACTAACGCTATATGAGGATTACTTTAATAGGGGCAGGGAATGTAGGTGTTCATTTGGGTAAACGCTTGTATAAAAAGAAAGTTAAAATTCATCAAGTGTTTAGTCGAACTTTGGAAAATGCTAAATATTTGGGAGACCAAATAAATGCAGCCTATACTAACCAGTTGGAGGAGATAGATGGTTTGGCAGATATTTATATTCTTGCTATTAAAGACGACTTAATTGGAAGAGTAGGGGAGCAGTTAGCAAAAAACAAGACGGTTCAAAAAAAGCTAGTAGTACATACTTCGGGCGCAGTTGAAAGTACTGTTTTAGCTCCTTATTTTAAACACTATGGGGTGTTTTATCCCTTACAAACTTTTTCAAAAAATAAAAAAGTAGCTTTTAAAAATATCCCTATATGCGTAGATGCGGAAAAGAGGAAAGATAAAAAACGTCTGCTTTTTTTAGCTAATCAGATTAGTAAAAAAGTTTATACTATTTCCGATCAAGAACGAGCTATTCTACATGTGGCGGCTGTATTCGTTAATAATTTTACAAACCATCTATTTTATATTGCCTCGGATATTTGTACCAAAGAGCAAATAGATTTTAATATCCTACAACCTTTAATTCAAGAAACGGTTCTTAAGATACAGGACCAAGCCCCTTTAGAAATGCAAACAGGACCTGCCCGCAGAGGAGATAAAGCAACTATTAAAAAACATTTATTATTTTTGAGACAGTATCCTGAGTATGCGATACTTTATAGCGGCTTATCTGAAAGTATTCAAAACTTGTATATAACTGTTCAGAACAGAGCGCAGAGAAGCGAGAATAGATAGCAGATTTGTTCTTAAAGTATAGCTTAATTCTATTCTTTTTGGGGGCAGCGAATTGGTTTTATTTTTTTACAAAAAAAATAAAACCAATTCGCTGCCTCCAAAAAGAACTACTAAATTTAATTTCCTTTCAAATATTATTAAATGAGAATAGTAGGAGATATACCACACCCTTCTTTGAAAATTACCATTTTTTTACATGATAGTAAATACGCTGTTAAATTTGAATCGGGTTTATACGAACAAACCTATAAATTTAGATCGGGCGATAATTTGCAAACTGTTGAAGACATAAAGGCTATTGTAGATTCTGAATTTATTCAAGAGGTAGCCGCAAGTATACCTAAAATGCACCAACAGAAACTAGAGGCAATGGGGAGATGGCAAGCTATCGAAGAGGATAGTTTTGAGGACATTATATAAACGAGAAATTATGAAAAAACAAGGTTCCTTATTCAGTATAATATTTGCCATTTTTTGTTTTTGTGCTTGTAATGAACAAACTGGGGTACTCGCAAAAGAAACTAGTCGAACGGACAAAAATATCCTTACTGATAATGCGGTATGGAAAGAAGAAGTTCCAATAACTTTGTTTGTTGTACGTCATGCAGAAAAACAAACAGGTACTAATACTAGTTTAACTGAAAATGGAAAACAAAGAGCTATTGACCTAGCTCATTTTTTAGAGAATATACCCATAGATGCGATTTATTCTTCTAATTATAAAAGGACAGAGGAAACGGTAATGCCTACTGCTACTCAAAAAAATCTAGCAATTACGACCTATGATCCTGGGCAATTATCCAAAGTAGCATCGGATTTATTAGCGATTCAAGCATCTAAAACAGTTTTATTAGTTGGGCACTCCAATACCAATCCTGATTTAATAAACATTTTAACAAAGACTAAAGATTACCCGCATTTAACAGAAAAGCAATATGATGATATTTTTATGCTTCGGGTTTATAGTAATCTAGAGAATACAGAGGTGTTACACTTGAATTATGGAGCGAAAAGTGATTGAGTCCAACTTATAATTTCTTAGTCTTGAATCATTTTTTAGAGGGAGCAAATGGGTATTATTTTTTACAAAAAAATAGTACCCATTTGCTCCCTCTAAAAATAGTTCCTATAAAGGAATATTACCATGTTTCTTCTTCGGTAAATTCACTGCCTTATTCTCCAACATAGCAAAAGCCTTAATTAATTTTCTACGAGTATCTTTTGGTTCAATTACTTCATCAATAAATCCTCTTTGGGCAGCTCGATAAGGATTGGCAAATTTAGCGGCGTATTCCGCTTCTTTTTCTGCTAATTTTTTAGTGGGATTTTTCGCTGCTTTTATTTCTTTTCGGAATATAATTTCACTTGCTCCTTTTGCGCCCATTACCGCAATTTCTGCGCTAGGCCAAGCATAATTCATGTCTGCACCAATATGTTTAGAATTCATCACATCATAAGCTCCACCATAAGCTTTACGAGTAATCACAGAAATTCTAGGTACTGTAGCTTCACTTAAAGCATACAGCAGTTTTGCTCCATTCACAATGATTCCGTTCCATTCCTGATCCGTTCCCGGTAAGAAGCCAGGCACATCTACAAAGACCAATAAAGGAATATTAAAGCAATCACAAAAACGAGTAAATCTAGCTGCTTTTTTAGAACTGTCTACATCTAGGCAGCCTGCTAGAAACATAGGCTGATTAGCTACAATACCAATGCTTCTTCCCGCTAAACGAGCGAATCCAACCACGATATTTTCCGCATAATCCTTATGGATTTCAAAAAAGGAATCCGTATCGGTAACGCCATTGATTACCTCCCGCATATCATAAGGTTGGGTGGCAGATTCTGGAATAATGTTTTCTAGTTCTTCCCTTACTTCCTCTTCAATTGTATAGGGTAGAGTAGCTTGTTTCTCTTCACAATTATGAGGCATATAACTCAATAATTGTTTGACTTAATTAATACAATCAATATCATTTTTGGCAGTTAAATGCGTTACACCAGATTTTGTAGAATGCGCACTTGCCCCACCTAATTCCTCGGAAGTCACCTCTTCATTGGTAACCGTTTTTACTACATTCGGTCCCGTGACAAACATATAGCTAGAATTTTCCACCATAATAGTAAAATCCGTCATAGCAGGAGAATATACTGCCCCACCTGCGCAAGGCCCCATTATCGCAGAAATTTGAGGGATAGTTCCAGATGAACGCACATTGCGATAAAATATGTCCGCATAGCCACCAAGAGAGCGAACCCCTTCTTGAATTCTAGCACCACCACTATCATTTAAACCTATGATAGGTGCGCCCGTTTTCATCGCCAAATCCATTACTTTACAAATTTTTTCGGCATGTGTCTCTGATAAAGCTCCACCAAAAACAGTAAAATCTTGCGCAAAGACGTAGACTAAACGACCATCAATAGTACCGTATCCTGTGACAACCCCATCTCCATAAAAGAGTTGCTTGTCCATGTCAAAATCAGTGGTCCGATGCGTTACTAAAATGCCAATTTCTT
>Ga0115031_1003625_pt1 | contig 11458 bp, 14 predicted proteins | sample Maine_Asex4_meta_FD_87301 | JGI IMG/M metagenome (GOLD analysis project Ga0115031, IMG submission 87301) | Marine algal microbial communities from Maine, USA - Maine_Asex4_metaG | ecosystem: Host-associated > Algae > Red algae > Unclassified | place: Maine, USA | collected 2015-01-05 | reverse complement strand
GGAGCGCGGCAGGCCGTGCGCGGTCGGCCAGGCGGCGACACGGGCGCAGCGAAAGGGGGGCGCCAACAATCGCCTGTTACTACTGTAAGAACATATGCTGCACAGAGTAATCACTGAAGAGATCGGGTTGAAGAGCCTGGTCGAGAGCGAGGCCCAGAGCTTGTGTTGGCTCTGGGGCAAGATCTTGTCAGCTATATGAAATCGAGTACAGTGCTGCAAGTTCTATTTTTTCATTGAGATGGCAAGACGATCAGAGCTTGAGGCCGAGAGATTGGATAGGATAATCTCATCCGACTCTTTAACTCCTGTGTGACTTGTGCCCCGTTGTTCCCGGCTCGTCGTCTGGGCACCACTGGGCCCGAGCTTTTGGTGGCTGTGGAAGCCCACCAGCAACGGAGCAGGCGCTTTTGGCCGCAAATTTGACCACACTTGATCCCCGACACCTGATTGGTGACCAAAATGACACTGGCCCCGATCACACCGGATGCCTTCGTCTGATTGGTGCAGCCTCTTTGTAAGACAACTGCATGCGTACCCCACCGCGGTCACATCGCTTTTGTCCTGCCTGCGTGTCTCCACGGCTCGTTGTCTGGGCACCACTAGCCCCCCAGATGCGATGGCTGAGAGCCTGCCTGCAGCGGAGCTTGCGCATCCCGGTCGAAAATTTGACCGCGCATCACCGCTGACACGTGATTGATGAAGCAGATAAATACCGGCCCAGACCACAGTAATGGTCGATGTGCGATTAGTTGAGTTTCTTGGTTCAACGAACGTGGATTCTTTGCGGCCTGCGCTGCTTCACGGCTCATCGTGTGCGCACGACTAGGCCGCCAGAGTTAGTGGCTCCGAGAGCCCGCCTGCGCTGGATCTGGCCCGTTAGGGCCGCATATTTGACCGGGCGTCATCGCAGACACGTGATTGGTGAGACAAATGACTATCGTCCCGGATCACGGTGTTCACGTGGCAGCTGCAGCTCGCCTGGCTAGCCGTCTATCCACCACCGTCGGCCGGGATCCCGCGTCATGGCTGGCCCACCTGTTTCGGGGCCCCGGCCCCTGGGCCATGACTTTGAGTGGGCATCAGGACCGACACCTGATTGGTTGATTAATCGACCGCGCGGCCGGATCACGGCGGTTGCGCGGCAGCCACAGCGCCCCCGGCTCGCCGTTTGTCCACCAACGTTTGCCTGCATTTTCTCTCCTGCATCACTCGCAGGCTAGTTTGGTGGCCGTCTTTGCGGCTGCAACTTCGGCGGCGCTTCATTTTCGCTGCGCCATGCAAGCAGGTCCGTTGCAACAACAGTTCAAGACAGCTTTGGTGCGCCAGGACCAGCGTGCCGCACCCTCGTGCGCTGCCGCCACTATAGTCTCAGAACTGGCTTCTTAAACTCCTGAACTAATAAAATTTGTCCGAAACGATCGCGAAACTGACTGTATATGACCATACTCCATTTTTCAGACGAGCTCCATGGACGGACCCGGTCCATCTGAGAGCACAGATGTCCAGCTGCCGAGCGGAATCGCAAATCGACAGGTTTGAAGTTTCGGATATACTTGTATGCGCTTCTTGCGAACTCTGAAGATTTCGGCAGCACATCAACTAAACTCCAATATCTGGCTCTCGTGGGGCAGATACGTTGCTTTTTTGGATCAGCACCTTGTTTATCTTTGTTCCGCGAGATCCATTGGTTGACAGCGTGTGACTGCATGAAAATTCCTATGGGAAGCCCTGATTCCGACTCTGGGTCAGTTTCAAATTGATTCACCAATCTTAGGCAGCCATCGGTATTGATTCGTGCCCCCTGCATGAGCCTAGTTTGTTGTCCTTGGGTGCCCTTGTTCTTTGCTGTGTCGCTTAGCACGTACAGTACGTGGCTCTGTTTTCTGACTCGGTCACCCGTCCGGGAGGGCTCTCTGCGCGGCGCGCGTGGGATGGGCCTCGTTCCAGGGGTAGCACTGGGCAGAGGTGCTGTGCAGGCACTCAGGGGTGCCCGTGGCTAGAGTCATTTGCAGGCCTTCTGCGGTGAGAGCCCTTTTGGCCCTGTGGAGGCAGTGACGGACGAGGCTCGCCGTGGCCACCCCCGTGGTCACCGCGGTGGTGACCCTCGCTGCCGGCGCCATCTGGGCGCGGCGCTGCCGCAGCGACCGCCATCGACATTGCGACGGCGACCGCTGCCGTCGCACCACATTCCGTCTCGTGCGCGCGTCGACTATTCCTCTGGCAACTGCGGGCGCTTCGCGAGGTGCTCGGGGCTGTTGTTGCCCGCCACTGCATGGCTGACACGTCTGTGCTCATAACTATGGCGGACAGCGGGGGGCCCCCCCCTAGATTGCCAACTCGACGCTTGCGGTGCGGGTTCTTGTATGACTTGGCACCCGCGCAGCGGGCCCAGAACCGTCGTCAAAAGCACGTCTATTTTTGCCGGTTTTGAGCCTCTTGGAGGCCCGTGTTCCAGTTTGAAGAAACAGAATTCCTGTGCAAAAATCAGATCGACCCCCTTGACAGGCTCTCAGAGGCCATCCCATGCGAGGTCCTTGAGTACTTGTGTTTGCGAGAACAGGAATCGTTCCTCACTTCACACATTGCGCCTACTATCAGGGCCATAGATGCTTCTCCGCCTCTCCCTCTTTCTGGAAGGGTGAGGTGTATACGTCTTATGCTGTGTCTCTCTTTTTACGAGTGGAGATGGATCTATCCCGGCGAACAGATGATTCTGGCGCCCTTTCTGGAAAAAAGCAGCCTTGACAGAGCCCCAGGGCGGTTTGCAGATATTCTGTTTTTCCCAAAACACGCAAAAGCAGACGTGCTCTTGACGACGGTTTTGAGCCCGCTGCGCCGTGGTTGACCGAAGGCGGGACTCCATACACTTGCGTGGGGATATTGATGGTGGCTCCGCTGATCCGTGGTTTGCGCCTGAGGAGCTCGGTATGCTTGAGGAGCACTCTGACGACGATATCGTGGCCAGTGGACGAGAAGGGAGTTGCAGAGGCGGTGCCCGGGGCGCACGTGGCGAGGACGGCGGCGCTGATGCCCGCGGGAGAGCTACAGGTAGCGACGCCGCCGGCGCTGGCGGCGATGGCGCCCGCGCCGGCACTGGAGCAAGGGACGCCGCAGACGGCCGCGGCACCAGCGCGTCGGGAGAGTTGGGCATCGACGGCGTCGATGGCGCCCAAGCCGGTGGTGCCGACGGCGCCCATGCCGGCGACGTCAGTGGCACGGGTGCCGGCGGCATCGATGGCACCGATGCCGCAGTTGTCGATGGCGATGGTGCCATTGCTGTTGGTGCCAGTGGTACTGGCGCTGACGGTGACAGCAGCAGAAGTGGAGCCGCCGCTGTTCGTCGCGCAGGCGTTGGCGGGGCGCCTGGCTGGCGACAGCCAGACGGCACAACCTCAAGCGAGCGTGTCGGACGTCGCAACCGCGTCGCGGCAGATATGTTCACCAAGGAATATCTCAAGATCTTCTTCCTGGAGGAGCTGCGCGTCACCCTCGGGCTGATCGCTCGCCAAGGCGTCGGGCTGAGCACCGTGCGATTGCAAGGCCGCTTCAACAATGGCGCCCAGGTGATGGTGCTGACGGAGCTGATGGACCCTTTGACTGTGTGGACGGCTTTTGTGGTCGGTATGGGTGTGGCCTTTTGCTCGTGCGGAGGGGTGATGGCGACGGGCCAAGCGGCCGCGGCAGGCAACATCGAGCCCGTCGACCTGCAAGTTGCCCTGAAGGAGAGCTCCACCTGCCGCCACGCAGTCGCCCTGCTCGAGGCGTACGATTGCCTCTGTGTGGTCGTGCGAGCCGGCTCGCTGTACGAGCTGAAGCGGTCGTGTCCATCACTGCTCGGCTCCGAGAAGGGGGTCCCAGTGGAGGAGGATGACACGGTAGTCTTATTCGCAATGCGCTATGGCAAGCGGAACAACATCCCCATCTACTTGGTGTATCACATGGGCATATGGTGGCCAGCGGTGGTGTGGCAGCAGGGAAACCGCGCGCAGCACGTTGGCCGCAGCATCCGAGATTTTGGCTAGCTTCCTCCGCAACACGGCGGCCGTTGCGGAATGAGAGCCCGGGCAAGCACGGCAGCAGTTGTCAGACGCGTGTGGGGAGTTTTCTGAAACCCTGGTGGTGCCCAAGGCGGCTTTCATTTGCCATCGGTGTGGCGAGGACGAGGCCGTGGGAGGCTCCTTCCACTGCGTCGTTTGGGACTGGCAGATCCTGTCCGTGCTCCAAACGCACGTGGTTGCTATGCTGCGACCTGGTATGAATGCCCCTCGCGTAGACTTTGCCATGAACGTTACCTGTGCTGTGCGCCATGCTTCGCCCCGACGAGTTATCCGCAATCGCGTGCGGGCCAAGCCGACGGACGTGTCGGCGCTGACCAGGGCCGAGTCGGAGATGTGGCCTCTCTTTGCCGCCGTCGCCAACGGGATGCTGCCTGCACCGCCGTCGCATCCTCTCCGTGGACCTCCGCGCACGGCCACGGAAAACAAAGCAGCAGCCTTGTGGGCTGCTAGTCCCCTGGTCAACACGTTCTTCAAAGTTAAAGAGGCTCGACCCGCACGCGTGGCAGCGGCGGCTGCGGGAATTGCTGTCGGTGAGGACGGCAAGCGGCTGGATGTCGAGGAAGAGGACGTGCTCAACCTTTTTGAGGCAAGTGACTCGGAAGATGGTCAGGGTGGCGGCGGGCAGGTGCACAGGGAGCGGCGCGTTGCTGGCACTGGTACGGACTCGGACGGAAGTTGTGACGACTCTGACGGTGGCCGCCGTGCTCATGTCGACGAGTGGGTGAACGCGGGGTCGCAGCGGCCAGCTCCCTCCCCTGCTGTGCTGCCACATGCGCCGCGGTTGTCGCCAGAGCAGCTGTCTGCGGCTATGCAGCGTGTTGTTATCCATCTAGAAGGCACAGGCGGTCCGCCTGGTATAGGTGCAGCCGCTCAACAACTCTCAAAAATGGCTGGAACTGCACAGCAGTCAGCTCCATTAGAGCCTGCCGTGCGACATCCCTCCTTTCCTGTGCTTCCTGTTCCGCCAGCCGACACGGACATCGACGAACTGGCCGTCGGCGACGCGCCTTGCACGGCGTTTCCGTGGCTCACCACGCTGACATCTACGGCGGTCGGTATGGGGCTAGCAAACGCGGGCGAGAACTTCGTGGTCGTCAACAGCGTTGACCCAACCTTGACGCCGACACAAGCGGCGCTGAAGAGGACGCAGGCCATTGCTGACGAGACGGAAGACGAGCACGTCATCGTGATCGTGACGATCGATAACGTGCCGCTGGACCTCCAAAGCTTTCGGAGAACGTTGCCCAACCAATGGTATGCCGACGAGGTCATCAATGGTTACGTCAATCTCCTACGGCGACGGCAGGCGGAGAGGCGGCGGAGCGACACGGACGCGCCACGGCTGTGGTTCTTTAATACTTTTTTCTACTGGAGGATGCACGTCCACGGCCGGTACGACTACCACATCGTGTCCCGGTGGTGTGGCCGGCTCAACCTCTTGACCTTCAACCCGATCTTCATGCCAATCGATGTGGCCAACACGCACTGGGTGCTCGCGGTCATGCATAAGTCAACTGGCGTTATCAACATCTACGACTCGCTAAACAATGGCAACGAGGCGGACGTGCCGTCGTTGCTTAAGTGGGCAGACGACCACGCTCGCGACGTTGGTGCCCACCCCGTTGTGTGGCACTACGAGCCAGTGTTGAGCAGGCGGCAGGAGAACTCGGATGACTGCGGCATGCTCATGGTCACGGCGATGGACTGCCTTGCGCGGGACTTGCCACTGTGAACCAGAACGGCGAGCATGCACTACTATCGCAGAGGGATCTGCGCGTCGCTACTGGCCGTGCAGATTTGACTTCGTGTCCTAGTGTGCGTCTCCTCTGACTGTTCTTTGTTGTCTTGTCGCTCACTTTCCGTTCTCCTGCTTGTCTATCGCGCACGAAGCCTCTTGCTGCTTCTGGGAATCTTGATGGTGCAGCGTTCGCGTAGACCACACTCTCTTGCTGTGCTCATGCTGGTGTGATGACTCCATGTCGCAATCGGCCGATGGCACCACCATGCGGCTGTGACCATTGCTCCGTCTTTTCTTGCAGGGCTTGACCCGTGCACACCAAGCACGCAGACGCTGAGCCTGTCGGGGCACCTAGAGTTTGCTACGGCTCAGCGCCGCTGTAGCTGATGCAGCTGTAGCTCACAACAGGTAGAGCCACAGTCTGGGTTGAACGCGTTGGCACAAACCCTTGGGCACGGTTCTCCCACAAGGTACCAAGCACCAGCCTTGGCCAGGAGAACTAGATGCGTCCGAATGTTGAATCCAGCTTGGTTTAGCGAAATTGCTGAGAAGGGAGTCGTGTGAATTCATTGTGAATATCGCCTGTCGTCCCCAAAGACGTTCTTCTGAATAAATCCCGCGTTTTCGGTGTATTATGATGCGATGTTTAGCAGGGTACTCGCATGTTTTGATAATAAACTCCCTTCAAATCGTTAAAACGCGGCTCAATCTGGAAGTGATCTGGAGATCATCTCTTGGCCAGAGAAGTTGTGCTTTGTTGGACCCTGTATCCACCATCAGCCAATGTCCCGATTTGCGGCCCTTGGTTCAGCGCCGATGGGCATTTGCGCGTTTGCGCGCTGCCCCTGCTGTCACACCTGCGGCCACTCCGACGGCTGCAGTGTGTCGTGCCGCTTTCGACCGATCAGCGCCTCGCGCCCTGACCTCCGTCGGCGTGCCGTCCTGTTCGTGCTGTCGGTGGCACTGGGGCGCCAATCCTTGTTCTGCGGCATCCCTCTGCAGTAGTTGTGGTTGACCATGGCGGTCCTGGAGCTCGGAGCGGCTGTCGCTGCGGCCTTGGCTCGCTTGCTTTGATCTCTTGTGCATTGCTACTCGTAGCACAGGCTTCCATACACCATGTAGCCGCGCCATGTCTTCGTCCAGAAGCGAGTCGGAGCTGGGTGCGTCCGCCGCTGCCATTTGCTCGCTGCTGTAGGACGTTTTCCCCCCGACGAACAACCCCAATGTCGACATCGACCGCTGGCGCAAGGTGCGCGTCTTTTTGGCGGCCATGACCACGGAGCCGGTGTTTGACTGGTTCAGCGGCTGCGACCTGATTGGCGTGGAGGTGCTCGCGCGTGCGTTTATGGCAGGTGTATCGAGCCGCGAGTGGCTGCCCCTCACCAAGTGTGTAAAGCGGGTCGCGTTCATCTGGCAATTACGTTTTCTTTTGAGGACTAAGATGGACGAATCCCGGCTGCTGAGCCGTGCAGTTGGGGAGCTGCTATTCTTTTCGCTCGGCACCGACGCCGACGAGCTCAAAATCTGGTCCGAAAAGGCTCCGGCCGACGCCAAGACCTACCACGACCAGTGGAAGGTAACCAGTCCGGAGCACTACAAGGCGTGGCTGCGGTCCGCCCGCGTTGAAGACGCCGTCAGCCACCTCAAGTGCGGCGTCGACTCCATGGAACGCATCAAAGAGCAGGCCAAAGAGGTGCGCACGGGGCAAGTGTGGCCGGGTCGTGAGGTGCTACGCGCGTACCAGGTTTCTGTTTCAAGGACAACAGCAGCTTCATTCGACTGATCGACGGCATGGCGAGTGACCCCCACCTCGTCTTATTGCGACCGCCGAGGTTTGGCAAGTCGCTGCTGTGCTCCATGCTTGCGGCCTACTACGACTTCCTCGGCCAGGAGTCGTTTGGGGATCTGTTTGGTGGGCTGAACATTGGGAAGCGGCCGACGGCGCACGCCTCCCAGTACTATGTACTGAACTTGCGCCTCTCTGTGGTGCCGGACGGGAGGTGGACCTTGGCGGACGCGTTCAACCTTTTGGACGAGTGCATCAACGATTCCTGTTTGTCCTTCCGGACGCGGTACCTTGAGGACAAGAACGCCGAGAAGGACAGGAAGCGGGCGGCAAAGAAGCGGGCGACGCGCGGTGGCAAGAAACTCAAGGCTAAGAAGCGCAAGGCGTGGGAGAGCAACGACTGTCGGCACGACTACTCTGTCAGCGTTTTGCGCGCCCCTGGCGTGATGACGTGAATGTGCGGCTGTGGCTACATCCTGGGGTTCGAGCTCCTCCGCGAGATCGAAAGCCCGGCCCACGTGGTCTCCGCCCTCGCGCAGCGGTTCCACAGGTTCCCGCGCAAGGTGTACTTTCACACGGCGTGCCAGGCGCACCGTAACGCGGTGCGCCGCATCCCGTGGCTGCTACATGAGGCGCTGACAGCGCGGATGATTGAAAGATTCCACCGATGCAACCACCATTGCTCGGTCGTCTTCAATGCCGGCCAGAATCCTATTCTGACGCGCGGGCATGACAAGTCGGGCGCGGAGCAACAACACAGCATCAAAAAGAAGTCGAAAAGCAGCTTTAAGTACATGAAGCAGCGGCGGTTCATTTTACGGTCGCGCTACATAGCAGCGCACAACAACATCCGGCTCTCCCAGAGGCGCCGCGCCGTGCTCGACGCGGCAGCGGGCAAGCGCGTCAGCGGACGTGCCGTCTCCGAGGAGGTGCAGCATCAGTCCGTGGATACCTTCTTTCACGAGTCGATGGTCACGCACTGCGAGGTGGTCAACTGTACCTGCAGGGAAGGCCAGCCTGATGTTGGTGGGGCTAACCCAATTGGTCTCCAGCGAAAGGTTTGATTGAGAGGACTGCTCATCTGCCATCGTGTGCTTGTTACTTGTTAGACATTCTGTTGCGTGACTTTAGTGTGCATAAAATTTCGGGCACCCACTGCATCCGAAGTGACAAGCACTTGCCGAGCCCACATGGAAAACCACGGCCACCGCACTATCGCCGTCCCCGCAAACCCTCTAACTTTCAAGGCAGCGCGTGGTGGGAGTCAGCGGCGTGCACACCGTACCTGCTCGGTACAAAAGCCCCTGATTCGGTACTGGCGCTGGCACCCCGCCGGAACGGCCGACCACCAGTCCGTGTCTACCCAAAAGCGGCCGTCGTCATCGAGCATCACGCAGTACCGTGAGTTGGGAGGCGCCCCTAACCTTGAAGCACTCGGAGGAGTGCCTGTCTGGCGCCGGGGTGGCCACGCAGTTTACCAATCGACACAAATGAGTCGCCCGCGGGCACGCTGGCAGGGGCCACCGTGGGAGAGCTGGAAGTGAGTGAGGCACGAAGGCGAGAGGCGGCATGGAGGTGACGGAGCATTCGGGATGGTGCAGGGGGTGAAATGAGGCGTAATGGCCATGGGTTCGAAGGCCATGAGCACCGCCCCATCGTAAAAACGCACAGAGGAGCGACCGTGGACCCCTGTCCACAATATACCTTGTCGCGCGTGTCTGCCGCACTGGTCGGTTCGTTGAGGGCACATAGGGGGGTGCTGCGGCCATTCTCGGTGCGCACCCTTGTACGAGCGGCACGGCATACCCGCGCGGGGAAGAGGCTCGGCGCACCCAGCCAGGCAGTGCAGTTGGGCAACCCCAGCCGCAGTGAAATAACAATGTGCACCGGCCCGAGGTGCGCGGAGTGGGAGCGCTGACGAGCGTTTGGGAGTAGTTGGGGGCACATCACAGGGTTCCATCATTTCGAATGATAGTTGTGTCGCTGCCAGCTCGCATACACAGCCGCTCTCTCTACATGCCCGCACTCCAAGTGTTGCGAAAATGTTCCAAATCGGCATTTGCGGGGTCTTACAGGCCGAATTTGAACGAAATCATTCTCAGCAGACGGAGCGCAGACCTGTTGAGAAAACGGCCCTATTATTCAAATACGTTCACTTGGAATAAATAGTACGTTTTGATCAATGACGAAATTTATAAACGGCGATATCGTTTGTTTCGTCGGCTGGTGATGGGCGCAGGTGGCTGCGAGTCTGCACCAGTGTCCGGTTGTAACGCTCAGCCGAGCGCTTTCCTGGTCCTGGCCAATGACTGTCGCGAGTCCAGCGCCGGAACAATGGCACCGATGCCCTCACGGCGTTGCTGCCGTCCAGCGGCGGCCACGTCAAAGAACAGTGGTGCTTTCAACGGCGGGGGCAGCCAGATTCGTGCGCCAGGAGATTATTGGGGATGTCGCTTCACGAGCAACCACGTTCAACGCTTCAGGAAGAGCCAAGATCATTTCCTTTCAGCGATCATTGGTGCACGGGGCATTATGCAATTGACGACAGGGGCGGTCTCGATGCCCCTGACGGTAGTCAATACTGTACTTGCTGTTGGACGGTTGTTCATAAAGTGCATGGGCAACAAACTGCGGTGATGATGTGCTGGTGAGCGCACGCGACTTTGACTCAGAGCGCACCGGCAGCGCCAACTTCCAACCAAGCCAGCCGCCTGCACCCTCTTGCAGAGCATTCATCTGCTTCAAAAGCTGCGAAGGCCTGTGAGGGTGAACTTCGGCATGATGGGGAATTGGTTGATAAACATGCGCACGAGAGTTTCCCAAAAGTTTTATTGATATTTCGGTCGCTTTCAGCGCACCGATAGACGTGCTCTCAGGGCCTGCTAGAGAGATCTAAATATTTACATCAAAGCTGTTCGATCGCCTTTCTTTTGAGCAGGGTGCTGAGATGTGCCCCCCCTTTTAGTAGCAGGATTGAAATTTGGTTTGGGCAATATAACAAAGTTGGAGGTTCTTGCCATAAATAGACGCGTCACTGCCAGTCTGGTGCGTTTTGGCCATCCAGGAGCTGGCATCTCGTACATGTCTAGAAGTGCCGCTGGGCCTCTGAAGATCGAAGAATTCCATCGATACCATGCGAGTCAGGGCCGCCGTTCAGTCACGTCACGAGACATGCGGCCATAGGTGGGGTCACCGTCCGAGTCAATCAAAAGCAGGGGAACTGGCGATCGTGCCGCCAGCGATGCTCGCATCCAGACCCCGATGTGCTCGATTCTATGTCAATTATTGGGCTGTAGTGTATAAGGTTAGGCGGGTCCCACTGCGCCCCCAATCAAACTGTTGCAATCGCTGTTCGTGCCTCGACCATCGACGTGGCGGGGAGGCCCAAAATGGACGACTACACTGCTGGAAACCGGGCCGACTTCGTGCGTCAAATCAGGGCCGGTGGAGGGAGTGTGTGTGTGGAAGGGGCAGAGAGGGAGCCCCACTGGGCCGCTTCTGATACGTAGTCTTTCTTCGTGCAGTACTTCAAGGAGACATCAGTTCTTGTAACGCTGAGCTCAACTCTTCACTTCAAGCATTGGTGCCCTATTCCCACATAATAGACCTCTTTATTTTGGTTGAGCTTAAGCAACGCGCTCGCAGGGACGCCCACGGCGGGGCGCCTGGCCGGTAGCGAGCGTCCTGCCTACGGCTGTGTGACACGCGGCCGAGGGAGAGCGACAGACACAAGGGGGTCAAAGCATACTGGAAAACCCTGAAAAGCCGGTAGGACATCGCTGCGGCGGCCAAACAGGTGGCACTGGGGGGGGGGGGGGGGGAGGCACACACCGCGAAGACAAAGAAAACGAAAATCGCGCACTCGGGCGGGGTCGG
>Ga0115031_1003623_pt1 | contig 11458 bp, 9 predicted proteins | sample Maine_Asex4_meta_FD_87301 | JGI IMG/M metagenome (GOLD analysis project Ga0115031, IMG submission 87301) | Marine algal microbial communities from Maine, USA - Maine_Asex4_metaG | ecosystem: Host-associated > Algae > Red algae > Unclassified | place: Maine, USA | collected 2015-01-05 | reverse complement strand
TGTTTGGAGTCTGTAAGTAATACTACTTTGTCACTTTAAAAAAATATTAGTAACAGTACTCTGTTATTACATTAATGAACTTTGTTTTTTAGAAAAAACACACAAACGAACCACTTCGAAACATAGGATTTCCCCCTTGAGGGGGTTGGGGGTGGATAAAAAACAAGGGGTTCAAGACTGTTTTAAACCAGAATTTCAGAATCTATCATTAAGATTTAAAAGTGACAAAGTAGTAGTAAGTGCTAAGACAAAAAGAATACTCATAAAATAAGACAAATTCCAAAAAAACAAAACCCCTCAACAACATCACTGTCATTGAGGGGTTTTTCTATATGCTAAAACCTAGCGTCTCACATCTAATTATAGTTTGTTCAAACGCCAATCATATTCGTAATAAGCAACTGTAAAACCATCAGGAATGGGATTGTCGCGATATTGATTGATGTAAGCAATCAAATCATTATCAGTAGTTCCAAAATCGGCCTTATACCATTCAAAAATCTTAGAAATATTAACCGTTTTATTGGCTTCATCAACTCTAATAAAATTATCATCGTTCATGCTCGCCTTTGTATTGGCTTCCAACATAATCTCTTGGTTGGCAGCAGTAAAGGCTTTACCTTTTATTTTTGGACAACCTTTGGCTGCACAAACCAACGCAAAATGTATTCTTGCATCCTTATAAGTAGGACGAATCACTTCATTTTCAATAGCGTTTAAGGTCAATGTTTTACCAGCAACTGTATGTGTTTGGGCATCAAAGAACCCTGCAACGTCCAAAGGAGATGAGATAGGGTAGTTGACCACCACCGAATTAATAACCAAAATATTATAAGCATTCATATAAAATGCTTTGTCTTTATTTGTGCCTGTTAAGCTATAACTGGCAACAGCTCTAACCAATTCATCTAAAGTAGACTCATTTTGACTGACTTGCTCATAATCGACTTTCCCACTTTTTACATAACTACTTAGAAAAGAGTTGGTCTGATCAAAAAAATCAGTCTGTGCTTGAGTGCTTATTGAAAGGACAAAAAGCAAAACGGTTACAGAAATATATTTTAAAATGCTCATAGCGTTATTTTTTAATAACAATACTATATAGACGAAGCAAATAATAGGAAGGTTTACTTTTCAACCTAAATTATAGCTGATTTTTTAGAATAGTCACTCAAAAGACCAATGAAGCTTAAGAAGCACCTTCAATTTTGAACGTTTGCTTGTTACTTGGACTTAAACTTAATCTATGCTGAATTCCTACTTGCATTAATATTTCCATACAAAGAGCGGGTTACAATCTTTTTATAGGTATCTGTATGTTTGTCCTTTTCAATAATTTGCTGAAGGGCATATTGTTGTATGGTCAGTAAAGGCAATACTATTTTTTCACGAATGGCAACAGATGCCTTTGAAAAAGGTTCTTCTTCCATAAGCGTTTCATAACCAGATATTTCCAGCAACATATCACAAGAAAGTTGATATTCGTTGTAGAGTACTTGCCAAAATTCACCATAAACTTTATGCTCTTTCATATAAGCTGTTAATGGAAAATAAGACTTGGTGAGTGACATCATACTGTTCAAAATCAAGGCTTTAAAGAAGGGCAAATCATTAAAAAGTGCCTTGACTTCTTCTAATCGCCCATTGGCTTTTAGTGTTGCAATAGCGGTTCCAATACCAAAATAACCAGGTACATTCTGCTTTAATTGACTCCAAGAACCCACAAAAGAAATAGCTCTTAAATCGGTTAATTCCAACTTCTTTTTATTACCTCTTTTTCCTGGTCTACTACCAATGTTTGCCTTTTTATAATATTGCAACGTACTCATGTTTTCTAGGTAGGGTAAAAATTGAGGATGTTGTTTGAGGGCATCATATTTTTCAAAACTGAGCTTCGATAATTCGTCCATCAAATACCTTTGATCGGGGCGCATATCTTCCTTCTTATCTTTGTTCAACTCATTCGACAGTCCTGCTGTCAACATTTGTTCGCAATTATGGGTAAACTGCTCAACTGTTCCATAGGTACTGGTAATGGTTTGTCCCTGAATGGTCAGCTGAATTTCGTTGTTGGCTATGTGCTTTCCCTGTGAAGCATAAAAACGGTGTGTTTTCCCTCCACCTCTTGCTGGAGGTCCGCCTCTACCATCAAAAAATACGGCTTTTATGGCATTTTTATCACAAACAATTGACAGCTTCTCTTTGGTATTAAAAATATTCCAATTGGCTTTCAGATAGCCTCCATCTTTGGTGCCATCTGAAAAACCAAGCATAATATTTTGAACATCTTTTCTTCTCGATAAATGTGTTCTGTATTCTTTATTGTCGAATAAAAATTGGAGTACTTTTTGAGAATCATCCATTCCTTTCATTGTTTCAAACAAAGGCACAATGTCAAAATGAATGTCTTCTTTTTTGTAGCCACACCATTTGAATAAAGTATAAACAAAAAGGACAGAAAAAATATCTTCAGAGTTGCTAATGATATATCGACAACAACCTTTTTCTCCATTCTTAGCTTGAATCTTTTTAAGTTGTGTGATGTTTTTTATCGTATCACTTATAAGGGGATCGTCATAATCTTTGTGTGAAAGTTTTACTTCACTATTAAATAGAATCTCTAGTAATTCATCACTGCTCAAGTTGTCAAATGATTTCTTCGATAATTTGTGTTTCTTGATAATTGCTTGCATAGTCGCAAGGTGAACACTGTGGTCTTGGCGGATGTCTAAGGAGGCAAAATGGGTTCTGAAAATTTTAACGCTGTCAATCAGCCTTTCTATATTGTCAATGTACAGACTGTTGTAATGGGTAATGAGCGATTCTTTTGCTTTTACCAATGGATCCAAAATATCCGTATATTTTATAGATACCGTTTTGTCAAATATTGCCTTATACAATCTGTCTCTAAGAGGATTTAATATTTCTTCAACCTTTTTAAAGGTTAAATTGTACTGCATTTCTTTGAGGTCGTTGTAATAACATTTCATTAATGTCATACGCAACTCATCTGCTACTTCAGCCGTTGTTTCAGCTGTAACAAAAGGATTTCCGTCTCTATCGCCTCCTGGCCAGAAACCCATTTTTACCATGTCGTGATTGGCAAAGTTTTCATCTTGTACCACTTCTTTTTTTACATGCTGATAATATTTACTTATTGCTTCATAATAGGTGTAGCGCATATAGTAAATAATATTTCGTGCTTCCTGTTCTGGCGTAGGTTTTTGGCTGTTGATAAAACTGGTCAGCCCCAATTGTTGAATAGAGACATCAATGTCGTCTAGTTCGTTGGCTTTTATCAGGTTTCTTAATTTCTTGATAATTTCTAAGACAGACAATGGATAAAACTGAGTAGGGTGTGCAGTAAAAACGGTACGGACACTAAAGTCTTTTAGTTTGGTCAGCATTGCTTCTGACTCATTTTTATCGTTCGACAACCGATTGAAAAAATCTTTGAGTGTTACCCTGTTTTTGAGCTTTTGTATTTCTTCAAAATGCACATCTTCGACACTATCAAACAACACAATTTGTCGCTCGACATATTGAATGACTCTAAAAAAGAAATCCAGTTTTTCTTTGTCTTTTTTAATATCGGTGTGTTGTTCAAAAAAGTGATCAATAATGGCAAGCGGACTTTTTCCTGCTTGAAGTCCTTTCTCGCAAGCAAACGACAATATTGGAATAAGCATACCCGTGTTCTCTATCTTATCGTAAGGTAGATTCATAAACAAACTGTTGTACACATTGTATTTTTTTTCTACCAATTGCTTGTAGAGATCAATTTTTTTGGATGATGTCATAAAAGGTTTTTTTATAAAAGAAGAGATGTTTTTTTTTTAATACAGTACTGTAATTAAAATCAAGTCATTCAATACTTGATTTTATTTATATTGTTTAATCCCGAAATTTTGTAGTCCTGAATTTACATTAAATAACTTGTAAAATGGTATTGCAGTAATTGCAACAAACAAAGAAGGCGTTTGTTGGAAAAGCTCAAAAAAAATTAATCTTGAGCAAGTTCTTTATCTAATGCTTCACGGGCAACTGAAACGGGAATACCAATGTATTTTTTTTCAAAATAATTGACTATTTTATCCAAAGTTGCACGAGAATCCTCGTCTAGTTGTGAAATTTCTTTTTGAAATACTTGGTTGTATGCCCGCCCTTTGATTGCCTTAACTTTTTCGGGAATGATCGAAAGTGATTTCTCAATATTTCTCCTACGACATTTCAACATAAAAGCATCTCTGTTTTCATCTATAATGTGTCGAGCTGCAATGACCTCTTTATGACGCAGTGCCATATTGGATTTAGCTTGCTCACGCAATTGTTCAATATTAAGATAATGAACTTGTGGAATATTGGCAAGATTGCGGTCTAAATCGGCTGGAACTGCTAAGTCAACTAAGAAACGTTGTTTGGTAGGAGCATTTGCCGTCATTTTAAGGTATTGACCTGTCGTAAGCATCAAATCATTGGAGCCAGTACAACTAATGATGACATCAAAGTCTTCCTGATAAGTTTTTAGCTCCGCTAAAGATTTGGCTTCTCCATTTACCAATTTAGCCAAGCGTTCTGCATTCTTAATACTCCTATTAAAAACAACAATATCAGAAAATCCACTTTTTTGGAGCATTTTGGCAGCAATCGTGTTGGTCTGACCAGCACCTATAAACAATACTTTACCTGCTTTGCCATTGGTTTGTTTTAAAAGAGACCGAACCGCTAAGGAAACCACCGAAACTGCATTATCGCCAATTTTGGTATGTGTAAAAACCTGTTTTGCCGTTTTAACCGCCACATCAATCAACATTCGAATGCCATCACCTGTCAGCGATGCTTCCTTGCAGTTTTGATAGGCTTTACGGACTTGCCCCAATATCTCTCTTTCACCAACCACCAACGAATGGATAGAGGAAGTAACACTAAACAAATGATTTGCGACTTCAATACCTGTAAAGGTTCTAGCCGTTTCGATAAAGAAGTCGGTGTTTTCTGCTGAGGCGTGTTGGTTAAAAGCAGTGAAAAAGTGTTTGGCGAGTTCTTTTTTAGACAATTGGGTGGGTTCAGTCTCTACAGCAATAAATAAAAGACGATTACAGGTTTGGAGAAAATATACCTCTTCCAATCCCATTAACTGCTTGAGCCCATGTAAATGAGTCATCAACTGTTCATCGGTTAAATCGGTTGGAAGCATTTGCCCCAACTGACCTACATTCGTATCCCTGTGCGAAAGGGTTACCGCCCAAAATCTGTTCACTAAATTTTCCCTAAATTTTACAGTAGCAAAAGTACTATTCATAACAATTTATATCATCTAAGTATTGTCATAGAATTGTCATAAGGTTGTTAGGGTTAGGTAATTTGCTGAAAATCAGCTTTTTGCTTGCTTGTGTGGCTTTCTTTTAATTCCACTATTACTGATCTTCATTTACAATAAAGAAACCGTCTTCACCTTGTTTTTGATAAAGAGGCATTAACAAATACCCATCATGAGGAGCCAATACTGGATTCCCATTGTTTTGAGCAATCTGTTGTCCTTTGGTAATAGGATCGAAATTTTTAAAACCTGGCAATGTTTCATAGTTATCGGAGGGGACAACTGGATATCTATACGTAAAATGAACCAAAGAAGGTACTTGTTTGGACGTTTTTCTTAAAAAATTTCTTTTTTCAGTCAGTCGATTTATGTCTGATTCAGTCATACAACCTGCCCCAACCAAGCTGGTCCAAATAGCTGCTTCTACCCGTTTAACAGACGCTGGATCGTCGTGTTGTCCTGCTTCAATTCCAAAGGCAGAAATGTACTGATTACCAAAGTATTGTAGGGTGGTTCCTGAAAGCACTTTGTTGACTTCTTTGATAACAGGAATGCCCAATTGAAGAGCAATTTTAATACTATAAGGGTTGGAGTTGGTAACAATAAAAGGAATCTCTCCTTCGGCAGAAGTGGTGTGAATGTCCATTAATAAAACTTCACGGTCTTCGGTATCTATTAATAGTTGATCCAACAATTCCATCAACTCTTTTTGCTGAATTTCCTCATTATTCAATAAAGCATTGGGTGTTTCTTTGACTTTTTGGATGCGCTCATCGGTCCACAATCTGTTCAAATCCGTATGTATAAAACGTTGTTGTAACTTTAATGCAGGCGTATTCCCTTCTATTCCAATAAATTCCCCTTTAAAAGTAGGGTGGTTTACTTGTAAATAATTAAAAACTTTTTTTACCGCTTTGGGTCCTGCCAATTCATTACCATGTACGCCACAAAGGCAAATAAAAATGGGTCCTCGATTTCCATCTCCATAGCGATTGATGATTCTATTGGCTTTTTTTAGTAAAATGGGCATAAATCTATCGTAATTATAAAAAATCCGTAAAATTACAGCTTTTAAAAATGGACTGTTACAGTTTTAACATGCTTTGGGTATCGGTAATCATTATTTTTAGGATTAAATCCCTAAAGGCTGGTTCAAATTTTTAGAATGAGGTCTGAAAATTTATAGATGATTTTTTATAATAAAGTGTTCAGATGGGCATTTTTTTGAAAATATCTTGTCATTAGCCTCAAATGATTTCGGTTTAAGAATAATAAAATGCAAAAAAGTTATAATTTTGCGCCACTTTTTAGAAGGTATCTTAAATTCTAGAAATAGAACCATTATCAAAAAATGGAAAAGGATAAACCTTATAGGATTTAAGAACGTTTTTAATACAAGATAAAAATTGTAGTTTAATGGGCAAGACCATAAAGCTTAAGAAGGGTTTTGATATTAATATCAAAGGAACCCCACAGAAGCAAATCGCAGGTGAATTCGTATCTAATACATTCGCCATCAAACCTCCTAACTTTAAAGGGGTGGCTCCTATTCCAAAAATGCTTGTCGAAGAGAAGCAAGAAGTGAAGGCAGGAGATCCCTTGTTTTTTGACAAAAAGAATCCCGACATTTTGTTCGTCTCTCCTGTCAGTGGAGAAGTGGTCTCTGTAACAAGAGGAGCCAAAAGAGCCATTGTTGAGGTGTTGATTCTTTCTGATCACAAAAACGAATACAAAGAATTTCCTTTGTTGGATTTGAAAACAGTTGATCGAGAAGACTTGGTCAAGAGTATGATGCAAAATGGTGCTTGGCCGTTCTTGATTCAACGTCCTTATGGTATTATGGCAGATCCATCGGTGACGCCAAAAGCTATTTATGTTTCTGGTTTCGATTCTTCACCTTTGGGCACAGACTATAATTTTGCCGTTGTTGGTCAACAGGAATATTTGCAAACAGGCTTTGAAGTCCTCAATATATTAACGGGTTCGAGTGTCAATCTTACGCTAGATGGTGGAACAACCAATCCCAGTGAGCTGACCAAACTGACGAATGTTGAGGTACACCACATTAATGGTCCTCATCCTTCGGGTAATGTAGGTGTACAAATTCACCACATTGAGCCAATTAATAAAGGGGAAACTGTTTGGACCATAGATTTGCAAAATGTAATTGCATTGGGTCGATTGTACAAAGATGGTCAATACAATACCGAAAGGTTGATTGCAGTCGGTGGACCTAGAGTCAAAAACCCACAACATTATCGTACATACATTGGTGCTTGTATCGAGAATATGGTTGCCAACAACTTAACCGATGAACACGTACGTATTATAAGCGGAAGCGTTCTTTCTGGTGTCGCCATTCCTAAAGACGGACATCTTGGTTTCTATGATACTCAATTGTCGGTACTAGAAGAGGGCGACGAACACGAGTTCTTTGGCTGGTTGTTCCCATCTTATCCTAGACCGAGTTTGAGTAAAACTTATTTGAGTTCAATCTTTGGTGGTAAAAAAGAATTCGATGTAAATACCAATACGCATGGTGAAAAACGTGCTTTGGTGGTAACTGGGCAATACGAAAAAGTGGTTCCTATGGACATTTATCCACAACAATTAATAAAATCCATTTTAGTCCAAGATTTGGATTTAATGGAAGGATTGGGCATTTACGAAATCATTGAAGAAGACTTGGCATTGTGTGAATTCGTTTGTACATCAAAAACACCTGTCCAAAAAATCATTCGTGAAGGACTGGATTTAATGCGTGAACAAGGATAATCAATATGATTTCGGAACTTCGAGATATCGAGATTTATTATTTGTCAACAGATTAATTGCATTGATTTTTTCATATTTAAGATGAAAGTCCCGAAATCAGTAGCGACTATCCGATCGACATCACATAGTCTCGAGGTCTCATTTATAAAAAAACGATATTAGTTTATATGAAGGCTATTAGAAATATATTTGATAATTTAGAACCCAAGGTAAAAGACAATAAGTTTTTACATACCGTTTACGACGGTTTTGAAACCTTCTTTTTTGCACCCAAAGAAACAGCTCCTTCTTCAGGAGCACACATTCGTGATGGCATAGACCTAAAACGTACCATGTTTTTGGTAGTGGTTGCTTTACAATTGTGTTTGTTGTTTGGTATGTGGAATATTGGACATCAGCACTATTTGGCGTTGGGTGTTCCAGGCTTTGAGGGATTGACTGCCAATCTTTTTACCAAGCTTGTTTATGGTTTCTTTCAATTATTACCCATCATTATTGTAGCCAATGTGGTTGGTTTGGGAATTGAATTCATCTTTGCTGCTAAAAAAGGACATGCCATCGAAGAGGGTTTCTTGGTTTCAGGAATGTTGATTCCATTGATTATGCCGCCAGATGTCCCATTGTGGATGTTGGCTTTGTCAATTGCCTTTGCAGTTGTAATAGCAAAAGAAGCATTTGGTGGAACAGGTATGAACATCTTAAACATCGCTCTAACAGCACGTGTATTTTTGTTCTTTGCGTATCCAACCGAAATCTCTGGTGATACTTGTTGGGTTGCGTACGACTATAACTTCCTTCACAATATATTTGGAATGGAAAGCAGCACAATGGCTGCTTTGGGGATGAATGCGCTGCCAGATGGAATAAAATCGCTGGGCGAATATGTCCAGCTGAATCCAATAGATGGCTGGACGGGAGCAACACCTTTGGCTTTAGCAGCTAAGGGCGGTCAAGCAGCAATTGACAGTCAATATACATTCTCTCAAATGTTCTGGGGTTTTATTCCTGGTTCTATTGGGGAAATGTCTAAGCCTGCTATTTTGGTTGGAATGGGTATGCTCATCGCTACTGGAATTGCCAGTTGGAGAATTATGTTGTCTATGGTTCTTGGTGCCATCTTTGCCGGCTTGTTGTTCAATGCATTTGGTGCAGCGGGATCATTCCTTGCAGTACCTTTCTATTACCATTTGATTATGGGTAGTTTCCTTTTTGCAATGGTCTATATGGCAACCGATCCAGTAACTGCGGCTCAGACTGCTTCTGGGAAATGGATATATGGATTTATGATTGGTGTGGTCGGGATGATTGTGCGGGTGTTGAATCCAGCATATCCAGAAGGATGGATGTTGGCAATTTTACTATTAAATGTATTTGCTCCAACCATTGATTATTTCGTTTACCAAAGAAACATCAAAAAGCGTTTGGCTCGTATGGCAACTGCTGCCTAATTATATACAAGTTCGACTTTAGAATAAATATAACTTTAAAAAAATAAAATTTCACACAGTTATCGGTCTCAAGTAATTTATTTCATTTCACTTGATTCTTACTTGTCCTGAGCGATAGTCGAAGGGAACTTTAACTTATCTGAAATTTAATTATAAAATTTACTTTATGCCTAATGTAAATAGTAACGGATATACCATTGGTTTTGCGGCGATTTTCGTAGCACTTTTGGCGATTTTATTGGCAGGTCTTGCCGAGGCTACTAAGGAAAGGGCGGAAGCCAATAAAACCTTGGATAAGCAAATGAGTATCTTAAAATCAGAAGATAAGTCCATTCTAAAATCAGATGCTGCTGCTATTTTTGAGAGCAGTGTAACATCTTATTTGGTGAAAAATAATGGAGAAAGTGAAAAGGTTGATGGTAAAACAGCGTTGGATCTCGATTTGAAAAAAGAATTGAAAAAGTCTGATGCTGAGAGATTGGTGCCAATATTCGTTTACAACAAAGAAAACGAGAAAAGATATATTTTACCTTTGCGTGGAAATGGGCTTTGGGATGAGATTTGGGGTTTTATGGCGTTAAAAGAAGACTATAACACCATTTCGGGTGTTTCTTTTGACCACGCTGGTGAAACACCTGGGTTGGGTGCTGAAATCACCAAGGCTTGGTTTCAGGAAAACTTTGATGGGGAAAAGATATTCAATGAGCAAGGAGAGTTTGTAGGAATTGACGTTTTAAAAGGTAAAAACAATCCTAAAAATAAAAATATGCATATGGTCGATGGAATTTCTGGCTCTACCATTACAGGTGATGGTGTAGAAGATATGATTCAAAAATGTGTAAAAGGATATTTACCTTACTTCGATAAGCAAAAAGCAGGTACAGGTTTGTCTATGAAATAGGTGATAATTGATAGATGATAATTGATAGGTGATAATTGATTGTTTAGTTCTTAGTTTATCAACCATCAACCATAAATATAGTTTAAAATAAAAAAGACTTATAAAAGGGTCAATTAAATATACTTAAAAATGAGTGAAGTAGCAGAAAAACCAGTAGTGGTCGAAAAAGAACCCTTGCTGACTAAAAAGCACAAAAAGTTACTTACAGATCCATTGGATGAGAACAATCCGATTACGGTTCAGGTATTGGGAATCTGTTCTGCTTTGGCGGTAACTTCTCAATTGTATCCATCTCTAATAATGGCGATTTGTGTAATCTTCGTGGTTTCACTAGCCAACTTGTCCATTTCATTGATGCGTAAAATCATGCCGGGTCGTATCCGTATGATTGTACAGTTGTTGGTGATTGCTGCATTGGTAACCGTTGTCGATATTGGACTAAAAGCCTTTGCCTTTGATGTAAGCAAGCAATTGTCTGTATTCATTGGGCTTATCATTACCAATTGTATTGTAATGGGACGTTTGGAAGCATTCGCTATGGGTAACAAACCTTGGTCGTCTTTCCTCGATGGTATTGGAAACGGAATTGGCTATGGCGTCATCCTTATTATTGTTGGCGCACTTAGAGAATTATTCGGTGCAGGTACGCTTATGACGGGTACACCTTTGGAACTAAAATTACTGACCGCAGATTCTGCTTTGGGTGGGTTCTTAGGTAATATTGGCTACCAACACAATGGGGTAATGGCTACTCCAGCAGCAGCTATGTTCATCATTGGTATCCTTATTTGGATTCAACGTGCTAGAAAACCTAGTTTGGTAGACATTTCCTAACGAATCTTCAACGAGACACGTCATTCCAAAATTTCTGGTAGAGAAACGAAAAGAAATGTTTGGAATCTGTAGCGTTTTAGTCAAATATCATTCAAAGTGATTGGTAGATTAAAAAATTAAATAAAAAATTATAATGCTAGACATTAGATATGAGACGCTAGACGTGAGACTTTTATAAGT
>Ga0115031_1003622_pt1 | contig 11458 bp, 7 predicted proteins | sample Maine_Asex4_meta_FD_87301 | JGI IMG/M metagenome (GOLD analysis project Ga0115031, IMG submission 87301) | Marine algal microbial communities from Maine, USA - Maine_Asex4_metaG | ecosystem: Host-associated > Algae > Red algae > Unclassified | place: Maine, USA | collected 2015-01-05 | reverse complement strand
TCTTGGACCGAGTATTTCTGCAACGGTTCCATTCGTTTGTCTACGCCATATTTCAAATTGGAATAAACGATCTCTTGCGGCATTAAAGCCTTGTGCAAAAAATAGATCGGCTTCGTTGGTAGCATAGATGTGTGGGATACCCCATTGATCAATGATGATTTCAACGGGTGCTTGCAGTCCTTGAATGGTATAGTTTTTTTGCTGTTCTTGGCTGGATTGTGCTTGCAATAGCAAAGACATACAACAGCAGAAGAGTAGGAGTAGTGGTTTTTTCATGTTGTTTTGTTTTGATGCAGAGTAGAGAAATTAATAATGTTGTTAGTAATAGATTACTTGGTATTAATTATCTTTTATCCTAAAAATCTTACTTTACTCAATAAAAATAAGGAGAAAAAGGATCATAAAATGAGTATCTTGCAATTCTTATGAAAAAATTAAGTAAATACAAAACAATATCCCTGTTCTCAGGATCAATGGGACTAGATTTGGGACTTGAATCAACAAAAAAATTTGAACTATTAGCATGTGTAGAACTAAATAAAGCTGCTTGTGAAACGATACGTATAAATCAAAAAGAAGGAAATTTAAGTAATACGATAAAAATATATGAAGGTGATATAAATGAATTTAACCCTCAAAAAATAATGGAAGAGTGTAGATTAAAACCAGGCGAGCTAGATGTGCTCGTTGGTGGTCCCCCTTGTCAGGCTTTTAGTACAGCAGGAAGACGACAATCGGTGCAAGATCCTAGAGGAACACTGCTTTGGCAATTTCTAAAATTCATAGAAGTACTACAACCAAAAGTATTTCTAATGGAAAATGTTAGAGGTCTTATTTCTGCTTCTTTAAAGCATAGACCGATTAAGGACAGACCTGAAAAAGGAGGTCCTCCTTTAGTTGAAGAAGAACAAAAAGGCTCGGTTGTTAAATTATTTGCTAAGGATTTAAGTATAAACAATAAGGGCGCTTATAATTTAGATATATTCGAGGTTAACTCTGTTAACTATGGTGCACCCCAAGTTAGAGAAAGAATACTCTTTATAGGAAATAAATTTGGTCACCAAATTGATTTTCCTCAACCCACACATGGAAAACCAAAAAGCTCAAATGAATTAATTCAAGGCTCATTATTTGATTCTCCTAATATAAAGCCATGGAAAACACTTAAGGATGCTATAGGTGATCTAAAGGAAGAAGAACCAGAATTACTCAATTTTAGCCCTAGAAAATTAAGTGTTCTTGAACTAGTTCCTGAAGGTTCAAACTGGAGAAGTCTTCCTGAAGAAGTTCAAATAGACACAATGGGAAAAGCATTTCATGCAAAAGGCGGTCGTTCAGGGTGGTGGAGAAGGTTAACTTTCGAACTACCATCCCCAACATTAGTGACAATGCCTAATCATGCAAGTACAAGTCTTTGCCATCCTACCGAGACAAGAGCCCTTTCCGTTAAAGAATATGCTCGAATACAAGAATTTCCAGATAATTGGATTTTTTCAGGTAAAACAACTGAGAAATATAAGCAAATCGGAAATGCGGTTCCAATTAGATTGGGAGAAATTGCAGGGGAAGTTATTGCCAGTTTTCTTGATACTAGTCCTAAAAAAAAGAAAAAGAAACCATTTAAAGATGGTTTTAGGTTAGTATACATTCAATCTCATGTTAGAACAAGAAAATGGGTTAACAAAGGAAAAGCAGTTATTTGGAATAAATCAGATACAAGTCAAAGATATTCTAAACCAAAAACAATTACTAAAGAACGGCAAATATAATGGCTAAAAGAAATCCAGATTTACCCAAACCTAAGCCTCTTATTTTTAGTAAAAAGGAGATTTTTAGTAGGCTAAAAAAATTAGATAAAAGTGCTACTGCTACAAAAAGAATCCTAAAATTAGAAACTGGATTTAGAAATAAAATAGCTACTCATTTAGCAGCACTTCCTACCAAAAGATCAAATCTTAGAAAATTTAATACTAGCCCTTATGTGTTGTTAATCCATTCTTTCAAAAATAAGTACACTAGTCTATCAGAAATAGAAGGGGATATTCTACCTGCAAAAGAGTTTTCCTCTATGGAAACTTCCGCAGGTAGAATGATTGAAGAAGTTGCACTTCCTATATATGGATGGAAAGGAGTTCCTAGTTCCATGCATACAACAAATTCCGCTTTAGATGGACTGTGTAAGAAAGGAGAAACCATAAAACTGGTCACTCTAAAGAGCGGACCAAGGTGTCTTAATGATGAAATGAGTGAAAATTTTGCAGATGCTATTGTTAATAATGTGGTAAATTGGGCAAAAAGCAATTCAGCAAACCATGTTGAATTTACTTATGGCGTGTTGTACGGTACTAAAAAACAGTCAAATAAAAAAGATTGGCATATACTTCGAAATTTAACAAGCAAGCTACCTAAAGAAAATTTCACGGTCTTTCCAAAAGGAATTTGGACTTGCTCTTTCAAATTGAAAGAAATTCAAGTAGATGTCAATATTAGAATTGGAGAGGATTGGTGGACTTATTTAGGAAATAAAAATACACTTTTAGAAATTGCTGTTGCACTTATTAGAGCAACCGTCCATCCTTCATCAATTCCACAAAAAAAACCAAAGTATTCAATTGGTGATTTAGAGGCTATTTGTTCAATTGATAATCTTGAGAAGAAATACAATATCGCACTTCTTCAAAAAAGCCAATTTGAATGGTTGCTTCTTTTTCTATATCACTTCTGTGACGAGATTGAAGAATAGCGTTTATTTTTTTAGCCCTATAAACAAATAAACATTCTAAACAAATAAACAATTTTCTAATACCGTTTACGCTTATTATTCTTATAATCCATAAACACAAACTCTCCTAGCCCCTGCAAGCCACTATAAAAAGCCTTTCCATTATTTGCCTTCGTAAATTGCTCTACAAAACGAACCAAATAAGGATCTCTAGCAATCATAAAGGTCGTAATAGGCACATCCATTTTGCGGCATCGGGTTGCTAGATTCAAGGTACGATTAATAATTTTTCTATCTAAACCAAAGCTATTTTTATAATATTTCTTTCCTTTTTTAATACAAGTAGGCTTTCCATCCGTAATCATGAAAATTTGCTTATTGGGATTTCTGCGCCGTCGCAATAAATCCATCGCTAATTCTAAGCCTGCTACCGTATTGGTGTGGTAAGGGCCCACTTCTAGATAAGGTAAATCTCGTACTTCAATCGGCCAAGCATCGTTGCCAAAAACTAAAATATCTAGCGTATCTTTTGGGTAACGGGTGGTGATTAGTTCCGCCAATGCCATCGCTACTTTTTTGGCAGGCGTAATCCGATCTTCTCCGTACAAAATCATAGAGTGCGAAATATCAATCATCAAAACCGTACTCATTTGGCTTTGATAAAAGGATTCATGCACTTCTAAATCTTGAGTTGTTAGTTGAAAATCGTCTATTCCATGATTAATTTGCGCATTTCGGAGCGATTCAGAAACAGCTAGATTATCTAAGCTATCGCCAAATTCATAGGGACGTAATTCGGAAGTAGATTCATCTCCTCGACCACTATAACGGGTACTATGCTTACCTTTTTTTGCCTTCTTTAGTTGGCCAAAAATATCTTCTAAAGCCTTTTGGCGTAGCGATATTTCCATCTTTTTCGAGGGCTTAAAGCTGCCACCTGGACCATCTTGCGGGTTTTGTTGAATAAATCCTTTATCTATTAATTCTTGGATAAAGTCCGCCATCCCATAATCTTCCGTCGTCAGATTATATTCCTTATCCAATTGCGTTAACCAAGACAAGGCCTCACTCACTTCTCCAGAAGTGTGAATCAGTAGTTCTTTGAAAAGACTTAATAATTTTTCAAAGGTATTGCCAGCTACTTGATCTGGTGTATATTCTGAAAACTGCCAACCTATCATAAATAATTTGATTATTGATTATTAATTATTGGCAAATTAGCCGTTGTGGAACACGTGTAGAGAATAATTGGTAATCAGTAATTAATAATGTCCACGCACTTATTTTAAGGAACAGGAATAAAATAAATTTACAGTTTTTGATACTAACCCCCTACAGGGTCTGAGTTTTTAAAAACAGAATAGTCATTTTATTTTTCCTTCGTTCCTAAGTCAAAGTTAATAAATCTAAACTTAAATAGTAAACGTATTTCTAGTAGGGAAAGTTGAAAATATTTTTATCTATCGTATAAATGAAAAAATTAACCTAGCCACTTTTTCTTGCTGCTATCAGCAAAGTACTATTTTCACCTAATTAGAATGATTCCCAGAAACGCCTATTGCTTGTTTTGTTAATTCATAAACAGTAACAGACGTATCTGGGTGAAAATTTTTATATATAGGTTTTCAATGGCTAATTTAGATACCATCCAATTTTTTCTATGGAAGCTAATTAAAGTATTTAAACTATCCCTTGAATAGCCTCTAGCGTCTTCCCACTAACCGCCACCACAGAAGATTTAGGAATCGTATCTCCGCCATCCGGCCAATGGCTCGTCAATTCTTCCATACTTTGAGAATACTCACCGGGATGCTGAACACTTAAAAATAAAGTTTTACCATCGGGTGCGAAAAAAGGCCCCGTCAATTCTGCATCGCTAGGGGCACTAGCTATTTGAATAACTTGCCCTTCTTTAGGTCCTGTTCGGGGTACTAAAAACAAGCCATTGTTTTTAAATTCTGTATACGGTTCTTTGTGCATTAAACTACCAGATATATCGGAAGTGAACCATAAATTACCTGCAGTATCAAATGCCATATTATCTGGACAAGCAAAACCCGTATCTTTCCCACCTGCTAGATAACGTTCTGGTTTAAAAGTTAAGGCTGTATAATCCCCCCCTTCTTCTTGAATTTTCAAAATGGAACCGTACCAGTTTTCACTACCCGTATTGTTGGTTAAAGAAACCAATACATTGCCATTGATGGGATCTATTTCAATATCTTCTGGTCTATCTAAACCCGTACCGCCTACATATCTTGCCGCTTCTCTCAATCGAACGAGCACCTCCGTCTGGTCTTTAAATAATTTTTGTAGTATTGGACTTTCTGACCTATCTAAAGACATCCATTTCCCCAAACGCACGTTTGCCACATACAAGGTGCCTTTATCTAGAGAGCCTGGTTCTGAACTAATAAATTTATACAAACATTCATTGACGGAATCATCTCCAGAATAAACGACCAATCGGCCATCAGGTAATTCCTTGACCGTCGCACATTCATGGGCACATCTACCCAATGCCACATGCTTCTGTGCTTTTCCTGTACGAGGGTCTACCTCTACCACCCATCCATAATGTTCTGGTGGATTATCGAACTGTTTATGCCAAGCTAAAAAGGCTCTTTTCTCAATTAAGCTACCATCCTTGAAATTGCGTTCTCCATAAAACATATCATAGTTCTCTTCGCAAGTCAAGATAGTCCCCCATGGAGTAATCCCGCCTGAACAATTGGCTAAAGTCCCCATAGCGGATTTTTTTCCTGCAATGGGTTGGTCCCAATTAAAAGGAATTTTGGTTTGACCTGTAATCCTTTTATTAAGGGGATCATTTGGGACTAAAGCCCATTTTCCTTGATTATTTTTCTTAATTCTAAGAATACTCCCCCCTACATTGTACTGCTCTTTAGCAACTTGTTTTTTTGTTTTTTCTCCTTCTCCTGTATAGTTTGACACAAAGAATGGATCGACATATTCATGGTTGACCCAAAGGATTCCGTCATCAGATTTTGCGGTATCAAAAGGCAAAAAAGCGGTATAGTCATTATTAAAACCAAAGAAATCTTTGCTGTTAATTGGCTCCCCCCACTTTATAATTACATCATAATCTAACCCTTTCGCCAATTTTAATTCATCCGCATCAGAAGGGCTAATACCTTTGAATTCTTGAAAAAATAGTTGTTGTGCCTTTATTATGCTTGGCGCTAAAGAAGCAACCAATGCTCCTTTTCCTAAAAAATCTAAAAGAGTTCTACGATTCATTGGTGTTAAGTGCTAAGTGATCAGGCAGGTTTTGTAAGGGCTTGTAGATGTGCCAGATTTTTGAAAATCTGGCACATCTTGACTAAAGTAGCCTTAATCAATTACCCATGTACAATTTTTAGCATAATCACTACTTAGAAAAAAAGAAAATTAAACTATTCTGTCTTTAATAACAAAGAAAATTTATAAAAGTTAGGAATAAGTCGTTTTTGGTCAGTATAATAATCTAAGCAAGTGGGTGAGAAATTCCATGTTGTATTCCTGCAAATATGATAAATTAATAGCGTGGATAAGAAGGAGATACCTTGAAGGTATCTCCTTCTTATTGTTCGAAAAAAGATTATCCGTCATTCCCACGATCCTTCTATTTAGAGCAAAAAAAAATGGCAACTGATAAGACATCAATCACCATTGGGAACTGCATTTAACAACTAATTTTTACCAACGAATGTCTAGTTTTTAACTAGACCAATTTCGCTATATCTCTTATTAAAATACTATTTCTATTGAAATAGATTAAATTTTCTTTTCTAAGCTCGTTTAAAACAGAAGTAACCGTTTGTCGAGAAGTACCTGTGATATTGGCAATATCTTGCTGCGTAAGCGTATGCTTAAATAGCGTCTCAAAACCTACTTTTCGACCTCTATCAGATGCTGCTTCTTTGATGAAATCAATAATTCGAGTTCGAGCATCTTTAAAGATGAGCCCTTCTAAGCGATTCTCGGCTCTTCTTAATCGCCCACCCATCATGGCTAATACATTGCTGCATAACTCAAAATTGGTCTGCATGAGTTTTTTAAAGTCCTCTACTTTTAAAGAATAATAGTGAACTTCATTGTTCATAGCCTGTGCAAAATCAGGTCTATGCGTTTCTCCTATAATCGCCATTTCTCCAAACATCGCTAAAGGATGTAAGACGGATTTGATAACTTCTTTACCATCGGAAGAATGCGTACTAATTTTTAGACTGCCTTTTACTAGAAAATAGATGTAATCAGAAGTATCTCCTGCTAGAAATAAGAAGCTATACTTGGGAACGATATGCTTTTCAACCATTTCCTCTAAGCGTTCTTTCTCTACCTCGGATAACATACTGAAAATAGGAAACTTGCCAATAATAGAAGCGTTTTTTTGTGCTAACATATTCTTTTCTTTTTAGTCGGATAGATTGTGGGCAGAACTCCTACTGTCCGGGATTAATACTTAAATAAGTAAATGGAGTTGATAAAGTAAAGGGCGTCTCTTATTTGCTTTTGTATACTAATAGACACAGTTTTCTTGTTCCCCCCCTATGCTTGGGGTGTTTTTTTAAAAATAAATTGAATATTTATTAAAATAGAGGATAACGCTCACCATCAGCCAAGAAGAAAATGTTTTTTTTTGCCTGCTTATTTATCATTTATCGGTATGATTCGATTTAAGTCGTTCTATTTATAACAAATCCCTACTTTTGCACCTTTTCTTACTAGAAAGAAGTCAGAAGTCAGAAGTCAGATCGTCAATTTCATTGACTGTCAGAAGTCAGATTTATGACGTGTTCAATCACGTCCCAAATCTGACTTCTGACAGAAAAATTTATTTTTCGGTCTGACTGCTGACTTCTATGACTTCAATAACCTAATAACGGTGAAACAGAAAATAGCAGCATTTAAAAAAAGAAGTAGTTTAATTTTTCTGTTTATAGGCATATTTATACTGGTCTGTCTAATATATTTTATGGACACCCGTATTATCCTAAAGTCCTTTGAATTAGTGGGGACTAAAATTTTTCTTGTTTTTACAATCGCCCCGCTTTGGATGATTTGCAACACGCTTTGTTTATCTACCTTATTAAAACATCAAATCCCTTTCCATAAGCTACTGTACAATCAAATAACAGGAGATGCCTATAATGTCATTACTCCTTTTGCAGGTTTGGGCGGCGAACCCTATAAGGTAAGACACTTAACAAAATGGGTTTCTATAGATATCGCAAGTGAAGGCATCCTTCGAGATAGGCTGATTCATTCTTTATCTGGTTTAATGTATACAGGTATAATGACCTTAATTGTTGTTACATTTATGCCTTTAGAACGAAAACTATTTTTTGCTTTCACAGGCATCGGCTTATTATTAACTATTTTTTCTGCACTGTTGGCTTTCCTTATTTTATCGAATGTACCAAATAAATTTTTAGGGGGTCTGCTAAAGAAATTAAAGCTATTAGAAAATTTTCGTAGTAACCCGCTCAAGCGGAGTACTTTTATACAAGCTTTATTATTTAAGCTACTAGGTAGGGCCTTAAACCTATTAGAGTTTATGATGATTTTTTTCCTACTAGGTATTCAACCTGCTTTTTTAGAAGTCGTAACTATCTCTGCTATGCTTGCACTGAGTGGCACTATTTTATTTATAGTTCCGCAAGGGATTGGCGTGAATGAAGCAGGTATTAGTGGTGCTTTTAAATTGGTGGGTCGCTCTGCAGATTTAGGTTTAAGTGTAGGCTTGATACGTCGGGCAAGGGTGTTATTTTGGGCGTTTTTTGGGGTAGGGCTGCACTTGTTAGTTACTTTAATAAAAAGAAAAAAGATATTTGGCAGAAAGCTCCTTTAGTAACGATGAAAAAATAAATAGGTCTTTTTGTTTTTATAATGAGTTCTTTTTTGAATATGTTTTCAACCCATTAAAAAAAGAACTCATTTTAAAAAACGACCTATTTATTTTTTCATCGTTACTCTCTTTAAAAAAATACATTCCATTGATTCTGCCTAACGAATGGTCACTTCCCCTCTAACCATTTGCACAAATTCTTCAATCGTTTTTTCTAGATCAGTCGATTTTTCTAAGGCTCTAATAAAAGCACTTCCGATAATCGCTCCGCTACTATAGCTACAAGCAGTCGCATAGGTCGCATGATTAGATATACCAAACCCTATTAGTCGAGGGTTCTTTAATTTCATATCGGTAATGCGATTAAAGTAGGCCAATTGAGTATCTGAAATATCTTTTTTAGCTCCCGTAATAGCCGAGCTAGACACCATATAAATAAAGCCTTTCGTCAAATCATCAATCTGTCGAAGCCGATCCTTGCTGGTTTGTGGGGTAATTAAAAAACTAATTCTTAAATTTAATTCCTCAAATAAAGCTCGGTAAGTTTCTTCAAAAACATAAACAGGCAAATCAGGTAGAATTAAACCATCTACCCCCACCGCATGGCATTTTCTAAAAAAACGTTCCTCTCCAAATTGCATGATTTGATTGAAGTTCCCCATCATAATTAAGGGAATCTGTGTGTGCTTCCGAATCTCCTCCACTTGCTGGAACAATAATTCTACGGTCATGCCATTCTTCAAGGCTTGCAATCCGCTCGCCTGAATGGTCGGCCCGTCTGCCAATGGATCGGAATAAGGAATCCCTATTTCAATTAAATCTACGCCTGCTTTTTCCAAGGCTAGGATTATACGCTTTGTATCCTTTAAATTCGGATGACCTGCGGTAAAGTAGATATTAAGAATATTTTCTTTTTTAGTAGCAAATAAATTATCGAGACGATTCATGGAGAATTGAGAATTGAGAATTAAAAATTGAGAATTTACTAAATGTAAGTACGACGTGCTTATTATCACATAAACGATAAAAATCCGTAGCATCAATTAACATCTATAAAGAATTGAGAATTGAGAATGGAGAATTGAGAATTTACTAGACGTAATTACGTCATAATGCGTCTAGTAAATTCTCAATTTTCCATTCTCCATTCTCAATTCTTAAAACCCATATCCTATTTTTAAATAAATAGAACGAGGATTAATAGGGAATACGACAAAAGAGGCATCTGGGTTTTGTTCTATGTACTCGGAAGTCGCAATATTTGAATTACTGCCAAATTCATTGGGTCCAAAGAAATTCATTAAACCCACACTATTAAAAATATTATTAGCGGTTAAGGCTATATGCAATTGGGTATTGACTTGATATTCTATACCTGCATTAATAGTCGAAAAAGCGGGTAATTGAAATCCATTAGAATAATTTGCTTGTCGCTTACTCATATATCGCCAAGCCCCAAAAGCAGCAAATTTACCATTTCTATAAGTAGGTTGTAGTTCTAAAATTAAGTCTGGATTATGCGGTAACTCATTGCCCGAAAAATCGGTCAGTACATCGTCATCTTCTTCTAGCGTACCATTGGCATTATAAAATTTAAAGTCCGTTGCTTCTGCATGTTGATAAGTCGCAGCAATATTTAAATCAAAATGACTGGACAGAGAAAAAACACTTTCGAGTTCTAAACCGATGCTTGTTGATTTATTAAACTGCGGGGGCGTGAAGAAAATACCGCCACCTGTTTGATCAAATACAAATTCTGAAAAAGCAATATTATTTAGTTGACTCCAAAAAGCAGTAGCAAATAAACTATAAATAGGTTTTATTATTTTATAACCCAATTCTGCTTGTAAAACGTCTTGTACGACTCCTGCCTTGTCGATAGGAATACCATCAAAATTATTAAAATAATAATTCATCTCTGGTGCTTTATGACCACTAGAAAAGCGAGCGAATAATGCCATGTCTTGACTTAGCTTATAATTCCCTCCTAAAGACCAAGACAAATAATCATAAGTAAAATCAAAAGGATCTTGTGTAGTTGCTAACAATACGGAATTATTATAAGCGGTAGCAGGATCTCCATCTATTCCACCAGGGGCAAAAGAAGGGGCAGAACGATCTTTTTCGCCTTTGTGATGAATGCGTTCATAACGCAAACCTCCATCAATAGATAAACGATCGGTTGGCTCAAAATGATCGTTTATATAAAAAGCCAATTGTTGAATTTTTGCATCTCCTCTATTATATAGTAAGCCTCCATAATTAGAAATTCCATTGGCATCAGATAACTGAATGACGGGTTCTCCCGGATTTTCTAAGCTTACGGCTAACATCCTAGGTGTATTTTCGTATGTCGCATAAGCATAACTTGCAGAGGTAAAACTTTCGATATCAGAATAAGCAAAGAAGCCACCCAGTGTCAAATGATGTTGTTGAAACTGACGACTTAATGTTAATTGCTCCATTATCTCCGTTGCTTCATCTAGTTTCTTCCACGGTGCGATACCCATAACCGCATCATTTGGTAAATTTCCTTCCAAGTATTCAAAAGAAGCGGGTTGACCTTGAAAGGGGCCTAGTATGCCAAAATTATTAATACTAGCAACTGTCGATCCATCTGTGATATCCCTAAATACGACTTGCCCCAATGGAATGTTTTGAAAGGTCGGGTCAATGCCACTCAGTAAATATGGAAAAAACCCTTCTAGCCCTAAAGGTTGATTAGCGATAGTTGCGTTCCAATTGGCGCTCTTTTTACTCCATTTCAAATTAGAGCGAATGATCCAATCCCCCATCCCTCTAGAAACATCCATGCCTATGGTTATATCTTTAGTGGCAATCCCTTTATTGGAATTGTAGTCATAAGTTTCTGCTGCGTCGTTTTG
>Ga0115031_1003621_pt1 | contig 11460 bp, 4 predicted proteins | sample Maine_Asex4_meta_FD_87301 | JGI IMG/M metagenome (GOLD analysis project Ga0115031, IMG submission 87301) | Marine algal microbial communities from Maine, USA - Maine_Asex4_metaG | ecosystem: Host-associated > Algae > Red algae > Unclassified | place: Maine, USA | collected 2015-01-05 | reverse complement strand
TCAGCGATTCTGGTGATGGCGGGCAAAGTGATCACCATCGCAGCAGAATCAATGATCACCTTCGATCAGAACGGGCGATCACCTTGGATCAGAATCGCTGATCAACTACCGCCGGAATACCCACGGATCCGCTTCCCGATGGAAAGGTGAAGAAGAAGCTCAAGGGAGCCGACGGTGTCTACCGGATGCGCGTGACCGATCACCGCGTCTTCTATCGCTTCGGAGGCGACTGGATCAGCCTTCTCGGGATCCGGAGGCGTGCGGAGGACACCTACGAGGGTGTGCCGGGCGAGGCTGCCGAGCCGCCGCCCGACGACGGCGACGACGATCTAGACGCACTCATCGTCGCATCGCGACCGAGAACCTTCGAGCTCCAGAGCACCACACCTGAGACTGCCTTGCCGGAACCCATCACGCAGGAACTGCTGCGCGAACTCGACGTACCCATCGCGGCGGTTCCGACGTTGTTGCGCTGCTCGACGGAAGAGGCGTTGCTCGAGGCGTCCGTACCCCCGGACGTGCTCGATCGGGTCGTCGATCGCCTGTTCCCGCCGACCATCGAGCGGCTCGACCAGCAGCCCGATCTCGTGGTCGCTTCAACGAAGGATCTGGTCCGCTTCAAAGAGGGCGATCTGATGGGCTTCCTGCTGCGCCTCGACGAGGATCAGCTGAAGCTCACCCGATGGGCGTTGAACGGGCCCACGATGGTTCGAGGCGGAGCGGGTACCGGCAAGAGCACCGTCGCGCTCTACCGCGTGAAGGCTCTGCTCGAGCGTCCCGGTGCCACGGGCTCCGAGCGCGTGCTGTTCACCACGTACACGCGCTCGCTGCTCACCGTCACGCGCCAGCTCCTCGAACAACTTCTCACCCCAGACCAGCTTCGCCGTGTCGAAGTAGTGACCTGCGACCAGATCGCGTGGCGCATCGTCGGTAAGGTTCGCAAGATCGGAAAGGTCGAATCTGGCGGCGATGCGCTGAGAAGGCTCGCCAAGCTTCGGCAGAAGCACGTCGTCGGCGGATCGGCCTTCGAGGCGAAGCTGCGCGGGCGGGCGCTGGAGCGACTCGGCGACAGTTGGCTACTCGAAGAGTTCGAATGGATCATCGAGGGTCGTGGCCTCACGGACCTTGCCGACTACCAGGCGGCGGCCCGGCCTGGGCGCGGTCTGCCGCTGAACGCGCGCGCACGCACGGCGGTATGGGATCTGTACGAGGCGTTCCGCGAAGGCGCGAGGGAGCGCTACGCGACGCTGCGTCGCGAGGCGTGGAAGCTACTTGCCGAGGACGCTCAAGCAGTTCGTTACGACTACGTGATCGTCGACGAGGCACAGGACCTGAGTCCCGTGGCACTCGCGCTCATGGCCGAGGTCTGCAAGACGGCCGAAGGTCTGTTCTTCGCCGCCGATAACAAGCAGTCGCTCTACTCGCGCAATTACACATGGAGCTCGGCACACCCACGGCTCCAGTTCAGAGGACGCACGGCGGTACTTTCCCGCAACTACCGCTCGACGCGCGAGATCGACCGAGCCTCGTTCTCGGTGCTCGTCGCCGAGGAGGGGGACGATCTGGTGGCGTCGGATAGCGTCCACGATGGCCCGCTTCCCGTGTTGGCGAGGGACGTGGCTGCCGATGCGCAGGCGGAATGGATCGCACGCTTCGTCAGGCAGATGGCGCGCCATCTCTACCTGAAGACAAGTGCCGCCGCCGTGTTGGTTCCGAACGCTGCGGCCGGCGAAACGATCGCCGAGGAGCTTCGGGCACACGGCATCGATGCCCGGTTCTTTGCCGGCCGCGACCTCGACCTCAAGCTGGACGTGGTGCGCGTGCTGACGCTGCATTCGGCCAAGGGTCTGGAGTTTCCCATCGTCATCATCGCGGGTCTCGACAGCGGCACCTGGCCTGTGCCCGAAGACTTCGACGAACCCGACCTGTTCGCGGAGCGCGCGCGTAACGAGCGCCGCGTGCTCTACGTTGGACTGACCCGTGCGATGCGCGGTCTGATGCTGCTGATTCCCCAAGGATGTCGACATCCCGCGGTCGTGGATCTCGATGTTGATCAATGGCACCTGGAGAGCGTCTGATGAGCAATGTGGCTCTTCACAACTACGCTGACGAGGGGCGTCTCGTCGACGAGGATATCGTCGGCTTTCTTCGCAAGAAGCTCGACAAGGGCGGAAAGCTCGACTTCACGAACGTCATCGAAGTCGCCGACCTCGTGCTCGACGCCCTGTTCGACGGCTGCTCTCCCGAGGAAGCAGCGGACGCGATCGCTGAGCTGAGTCCGGCCGCCGATACGGCGCTCGCGTCATGGGCAGACCGCGCGGGCGGCCAGGTCACGAAGGCCGAGCGTCCCACCCGTAAGACGCAGGTGCGCAAGCCCGCGCCGTCGACGCGGCCGCCGCCGGTGCTCGAACGTGATCCGGCCGGCAGCGAGCGCTTCACCCCGACGCGACTCGTTCAACGCCTCAAGGAGGCCTTGCGCGGCTACATCGAGAGTGCGTACCCGCTGAACGACCCGACGCTGGTGCGTGCGCGTCGACGCCTGCTGGAAGAGGACGCGGGAGGCCATCTACTCGCGCAAGAGCCGTACATCGAGACGACGACGCGCTATGCGGCATCGAAGGCGACTTACGACGATCTCGGGCTCCCGGAGTCGATGGGGGCCTTCTTCTCGAAGCTCGCCGTGACCGCTACGGCACAGAGCGCGCCGGAGAACGCTCGCACGGTGCTCTTCCCCTCGATGTACGCGCACCAGGAACGTGCGTTCCGCGAGTTTCTGGTAAAGCGAAAGGACATCGTCGTCGCCACGGGAACCGGCTCGGGCAAGACGGAATGCTTCCTCGTGCCGATGCTCGGCTCTCTCCACGACGAGGCCGCGCGTTCTCCGAGCACGTTCGAGCAACCAGGCGTGCGCGCACTCATCCTCTATCCGATGAACGCGTTGGTGAACGACCAGCTCTCGCGCCTGCGCATGTTGCTCGGGGATCCTGCCGCTGCCGATGCCTTCGAGGGAATGGGGAAGGGCCGACGCGCTCCACGCTTCGGCATGTACACCGGACGCACGCCGTACCCCGGCCCGCGAACAGCCTCGCGCGACGGTGGGCGTGTGAAGCCGCTGCTCGACTACTACCTCGGTCTAGAGCCCGAGGTAGAAGAACGGCTGCGCCGTCTCGGTCGCTATCCCGCGAAGGACCTCGAGGCGTTCTCCGCCCGGAGCGAGGCGCGCCGCCGGACGTACCAGAGCGGCAAGCGCGCCGGGCAGGAGTACACAGCCCACAACTGGAATCGCCGTCTTCACACGGGACCGAACGATCGTGAGCTGCTGACTCGGCAAGAGATGGTTCACGGCGCCGGGAGCCTCCCGGGCCACGCCCCCGACGTGCTCGTCACGAACTACTCGATGCTCGAGTACATGCTGATGCGGCCGTTCGAGCGACCCATCTTCGCCGAGACGAAGCGGTGGCTCGATCAGGACGGCATGCAGCTTCTGCTTGTGCTCGATGAGGCCCACATGTATCGCGGTGCCAAGGGCGCGGAGGTGGCATTCCTGATCCGCCGGTTGCGGGCACGACTCGGTATCCATGATCGCCCCGACAAGCTACGCGTGATCGCGACCAGCGCCTCGCTCGGTGAGGGAGCGGACGCCATCGATGCCGTCAAGCGCTTCGCCGCCGACATGTCCGGCAAGCGGCCGGAGAGCTTCGAGGCCATCACGGGTACGCGCGAGATGCCGACGCATGCCAGTCCCGCCCCGAGCGGGATAGCCGACACACTGGCCTTGCTCGATCTCGAGGGCATCAACGAGGCGATCGACGCAGCAACGCTTTACGAGAAGCTTGCGCCGCTGCTCGCCAAGCGTCCGAACCGGACCCTGTCGGAGCGCGAGGTGCTTGCCGAGCTCCACGCTGCACTTGAGGATCAGCCTTGGGTGAATCAACTGATCAAGGAAGCGGCCGGACAGGCTATCGCGCTCGGCGAGCTTGCTACACGCGTGTTTCCGGATCACCCTGATGGGCGCCGAGCGCTCGAGGCGCTGCTGACGGTATCGGCGCTCGCGCGCACCAAAGCGGACGAGCCGGGCCTTGTGCCGACGCGCGTGCACGGGCTTTTTCGCGGGCTGCACGGCTTGTATGCCTGCGTGAACGCGCACTGCGAAGGGCGTCAAAGTGAGCCTTCGGATCGCGCCTTGCTGGGCAAGCTCTTCACCACGCCGCGGGCGTCGTGCGACGCGTGCGGCTGTCGCGTCTTCGAGATCGCGTCCTGTCGCAGCTGTGGCTCGCCTTACCTGCTCGCCTACTCGCAGGACGAATCGCTCGCCCGCCTCTCCTTTCTCTGGGGTGAGACCGAGGGGGCGCTCTTTCGCCTCGAGCTTCTGCCCGACATGCCGCGCTACGCGGATCGCACAGAGCGCGTACGGCTCCACCTGCGCACCGGCTACCTCGACATCGGCAACCGATTTCCGGACGAGGAGGTACGCGATCTGACTTTTTGGATCGATGGCAATGGCAAGCGCGAGGCCTCGTTCGACCGTTGCGCCATGTGCCAGCCGGCCGCGTCCGCCAAAAGCCGAATATACGATTTCAGGACGCGCGGCGAACAGCCGTTCACGGCGCTCATCGAGACGCAATTCGCGGAGCAGCCGCCGCAGACGAAGGACCGACGTCTGCCGAACAGCGGGCGCAAGGTTCTCGTGTTTAGTGACGGGCGACAGAAGGCGGCACGCCTCGCGCCTGCGCTCGAGCACAGTCATGCCCGGGACCTGTTCCGCCAGGTCGTGGTGCTTGCCGCCCAAGAGCTTCGCGACAAGAGTGATCGTTCGGCAATGCAGTACCTGTATCCGGCGGTGGTGCATCTTTGTGCACAACGCGGCTACGATCTCTTCCCCGCCATCGACGAGGGCGAATTTCACAACCACCTGGAACAGGTAAGCGGAAAGACATTTCTGCAGGCGATCGAGCTAGCCGACAGGGGCTGGCTACGAGCCACGCGCTCGTTCGCGCAAGCGATCTTCAGCGAGTTGACGGATCGCTACTACTCGCTGCCCGCGCTCGCCCTCGCGACGGTCGAGGAAGATCCGGATGCGGCGTCCATGATCTTCGATGACTTCCCGAACGTCGGTCTCGGTGTTGATGCGCAGAAAGTTCTGTTCCGCGCATGGTTGCAGCAGCATCTCGAGAGACGGTCGTTCCGCCCCGACGGCGCGGAGACGAGCGAGCTTGGCGAGGGGTGGGCCCAGCCCCAGGGCATCAACGCCGCCCGCCTCGAGCACGTGCTGCCGAACCGTTTCGACCGGTATCTCGGTCACGTGCTCGGAGACGATGCTGCCAAGGTGGAGAAGGTGAGCAGGTGGTTCCAGCATGTCGTCCGCGACAAGGGGCTGCTTCACTTCGAGAGCGACGTTTACTACTTGCAGCTGCAGGGCCTGAGCCTGAATCTCCGACTTGACGCTGACTGGTTGCGGTGTCGTGACTGCGGGCGTATTCACCCGGAAGCGCTCGCCGACGCCTGTCCCGCTTGTCTCGGCGACTTGGTCGAGGTCGATGCGGACTACCTCGACGCACGCACCGGATTCTATCGTCGCCAGTTACAGCGCGCCTTCGACGAGCGCGCGTTGGAGCCGTTCGGCCTCTTGGCGGCCGAGCACTCCGCGCAGCTCACGGGGCAAGGCGATGAGAGCGCCTTCAACAAGGTCGAGGAGTACGAACTGCGCTTCCAGGACGTGCCGCTCGACAACCTTTCGCCGATCGACGTTCTGAGTTGCACAACGACGATGGAAGTCGGCATCGACATCGGCGCGCTCTCGGGCGTCGCACTTCGAAACGTGCCTCCGCAGGTTGCCAACTACCAGCAGCGTGCCGGCCGCGCGGGTCGCCGCGGCCGATCGATCGCATCGGTCATCACCTACGCGCACGGGACCTCTCACGACGCGCATTTCTTCGACCATCCCGATCAGATGATCTCTGGCGACGTGCGTGCGCCGATCGTCTACATCGAGAATCAGCAGGTGCTTGGGCGCCACATCCACGCCTATCTGGTGCAGCGTTTCTTCCACGAACGCGTTCCGCCGGACCCGACCAGCTACGACCTCTTCGGCTCGCTCGGCACTGTGGAGCAGTTCCTGTCCGAGACGCACCCGTGCTCGTTGCTGAAGCTGGAGGCGTGGCTCGACGAGAACGAAGATCTACTGAGGCTCGAGTTGTCGGGTTGGGCTCCGTCGTTCAGCTTCGGTCTTGGCGAAGCCGTTGCCGATGTAGAGGACACGCTTCGCGGCGCCATCGCTGCAGTCAAGGGACGCATCCGCGGCGTTCTTCCGGTTGAGGAGTACGCGGTCCGCGAGAGGCTTGCCGATCTTGATCTCGAGTCGCTGAAACGCCGTCTGGAAGAGCCGCTCCTGGAAACGCTCATCGGCCAGGCCGTGTTTCCGCGATATGCGTTCCCGACCGATGTCGTCACGTTCTGGGTCTCGAAGTACAGGAAGCCCGGCGATGCTCCTGGCAAGCGAACCTTCGACTACGAGCCGCAGCGCGATCTGCAGCTCGCGCTTACGGAGTACGCCCCCGGACGAAGCCTCACCATCGACAAGTGGCGCTTCCAGTCGGCGGCGCTCTACTCCCCGTACGAACCGACGCCCGCGAACACGATTCAACGTCAGCGCCCGTACACGTCGTGCGGTGATTGCTCTTGGGCGACGATGGATTCGTCGATGGCAGATGCGCCGCTCTGTCCGGTCTGCGGGAGCGATCAGCTCGCCCGCGCCGCGTTCATCACGCCTGCCGGCTTTGCGCCCGACATCAACGCCAAGCGCGAGGTGGATCGTGGGCAGTCGATTAGTTACGCGGGCATGACCGACCGCGCGCGGCTCGAGCCGCAGGATCCGCCGTCGGCGTGGACCGAGGGGTACGGCGGGCGCCTGCTCCGATGGACCGGACCGCGCCGCCTGGTGATGGTCAACAAGGGCGTCGGCCAGCGCGGCTTCCGGGTGTGCCCGGACTGTGGGCGCGCCGAGCCGGAGTACGGCCCGGGCTTCACCGCGACGAAGCTCATGAAAGGCGGTGTGCCGAGGGCGCATCAGCACCCGCTGGAGAAGGGGGTGGTGTGCGCAGGCGTCGGCGACGGTCCGTTCCTTCTCGGGCACGAGTTCCCTACCGATGCGCTCTTGCTTCGGCTTCGCGTGACCGCTCCCGTGCAGCTCGGTGCCACGACGACTACCGGCCTGCTGACGCGCGCTTCGCGCATGGCCCTCACGTCGATCGTCGAAGCGCTCGGTCTCGCCGCGTCCCGTGTCCTGCAGATCGACGAGGGCGAACTTTCGGGCTGGTGGACCCCCGTCATGGGCGGACGGACCGACGAAGCGCAGCTCTATCTCTACGACCTTCTACCGGGCGGCGCGGGCTACGCGCGCGCTGTCGGCAACGATTTCGCCGAGGTTCTCGATGCGGCGGAGGCGCTGTTGGACGGGTGCGACTGCCCGTCTTCGTGCTATCGGTGCATCCGCCACTACGGCAACAACTGGATTCACGCCTCGCTCGACCGTCACCTCGCGCTCGCACTCATTCGTCACCTGCGAACGGGCGAGCTGCCGAGCCTGACAGATCTGGACAAGGATCGTGTGCTCGTGGCCCTTCGCCAGCTACTCGAGCTGCGGGGGGCAACGTATGAAGAGGGTGCGAACGTCGGTGGCACCCGCATCCCCCTTGTCATCAAGCTGCCCGACTCGCGGGTATGCGTTGATGTCCACCACCCGCTGATCAACCCGTCCGCGGACGATTCGTCAGTCGTCGCGGCGGCGCGCTCACAGTTTCTCGAAATCGTATCTCTTGACGCGTTCGACCTCGTCCACGATCTGCCCGCTGCCGTGGCGCGCCTGAACCTGCCGAGCGAAGTTGTGAGGTGAGCTTCTACGACCTCCAGGAGCCGACGGAGTGGTCCGACCCGCCGTCCATGTGGAGTAGTACGAGCCTTGACGACATCGAAGCGTGCCCTCGGCGCTGGCAGCTTCTGCGATCACGTTGGGGTGACTTCAAACGCTTCCCGGTGCGCCTACACCCGGCAGCCCTTGAAGGCCAGATCGTCCACGAGGCACTTGATCGGCTGTCGCGTGCATGTGGCCAGCGAGGCAACCCGGCGTTCGGCAGCGCGGAATTCGCGGCCGCGCTGACCGACGCGGAGTTCTTTGCGGGCTTCGCGAATGCTGTTGCCGAATGGCGAGCGCGTCTCACATCACACCCCAGGCCCGGCCTTGCCTTCCGTCTGCGCACAAGTGGTGAGGAGCTGGCAAACCGTGCTGTGCGTATTTTCCGGGAGCAGTACAGGCCCGACCTCCGCACCGCGCCGCTAGCTGTCGAGCGTACGACGACAAAAGCCCCTGGCGGTATGAAGACGCTTCTCGAGCATAAGCGTGCGCTTTCCGAGATCAAGCTCACGCACCCCGATATTCCGTTCCTCGGTGTCCTCGACCGCGTACTGCTTACCGACGAGGAAGTCGAGGTCGTCGATTTCAAGACGGGTACGCCGAGCGAGAAACACCGCAAACAACTCCTACGCTACGCACTCCTCTGGTGGCGCAACACGGGTGACGCGCCGGTGCGGGTCAGCGCGCAGTACCTTGATGGTGTCGAATCATGGTCAGTCGCGAGAGGCACGCTCGAAGACGTCGAGACCGAACTCGTGAAGGATCTTCCGTTGCTCGCCGACGCGCTCAAGATGCGGCCTGCGCCGGCGAGGCCCGGTACGAACTGCCACTCGTGTGCGGTGCGCGCTCGCTGCTCGGCCGGCTGGATCGCCGGGGAGGAGGCTGCGCTCGCCGATGGTCGCGGCGACGTGGAGCTGGTCGTAGCGGCGAAAGCCGGCGATCACGGCTTTCTCGCTTGGTCACGTACCGGCGTCGAGATCGCGGTCGTCTACCAAGCCGCGGTCGCAAGGCTGCTGCCCGAGCTTGTCGACGGCCAAGTGCTCCGCATACTTGACGGCGTGTGGAAGGAGAAGCGCACGCAGCTCGAGATCAGACCGTGGACCGAGGTATTTTTCGTTGACAAGGTAACTTGATCCATAGCCTCGCTCGACGAGCAGGGCGCCTCTGGAGCCAGTGCGTATTGCACCGAGTCGGGCCTCGCGCCGGCGTCGCCGATCACGGCGACGGTGCGCGATACGGGCGTAGGCGTCGGGCTCATGGTCGCGTCGTCGGCTTCAGCGAGGGGCGAGAAAGTATTCGGCCGATGATGGCCTCTCGTTCGTCGCGCATCGCTCCGCGCTTGCCGTGGCCGGAGGGCTCGTGCAGGTAGAGCGTGCCGTCGAGGGCGAACGGGGCATCCGCGAGCTCGGCTAGCGCGATCATCAGCGCCCAGTCGGAGCCGAGATCGAAGTACTCGCCGTCGTCGTCGCGCAGCGCGGCGTCGGGCACGCGGTCGAACAACGAGCGGCGAAAGGCACGCAGGTGCTGCCAGACCTCACCGCCCCGATGCGCGCGCGGGTCATCGAACCTGGGCGGAACGCGACGTGCCTTGTCCGTGCGGCGCATGCCGCCGACCGCGAGATCGTGCCCGACGTCGAACGCCGCCATCACCCGCTCGAGCGCATCGTTGCCGAGCAGCGCGTCGTCGAGATCGACCAGCACGACGACGGTGTCCGCATTCGTGAGCGTGTGGTGCAGCACCCTCACGAGGTTCGCGAGCGCACCGCGTCTCTGGCGCAACGTCATCGTGGTGGTGCGGGCTCGGTGCAAGAAGGCATCGCGGACGACATCGGCAGCGGTGCGTGTGCCGCCGTCCTCGACAACGACGAGACCGACCTCACCAAGACCCTGCGCATCGATCGAGTCGCGGCACCGGACGACGCGACCGGGTGACACGTTCCGGCCGCAGGCGATCACCACGAGCGCTTCGGACCGTAGCGGGCCAAGCCAGTCGGCGGCGGTGCCGGACAGGTTCACTCGGCCGCTCTGCACGTCGGGCACGTGACCGTGTTCGACTCGGTCGAGAATCGCGAGCCAGGTGTCGCGGTCTCGCTTGGTACTGTTCGGCGGGTGCACGAACCCGAACGTCGTCCGTCCGCCGCGCAGCCTGTGCAGTCCACGCAAGTCGCACGCGCGATCAAACGAGCGGTGCCAGGACAGGGCGAGCGCGCCGTCACTCGCCTCGTTCGGCCACGGGCGCGAAGCCAGCAGGCGGGAGCGGTGCAGCAGCGTGCCGCGAACCTCCACGCCCCACCTTCCGTCCGGATCACCGGACGTCCACGGCCGGTCGGTCTCGTTCACGATGTTCAGCGATGCGGCGACGGTGCGCTCGTCGGCGGCAAACGCATCGGCGAGCTCGCGCAGGACGTCGTGCGTCGGATCGCGCCGCAAGATCATCAGGTCGCTGTCCGCGTGCAGGACGTACTCGCTTTTACACGCCTCGAAGCCTGCGAGCGCCGACGTCACCGGTGCGCCGCGGACCGTGTGAGACGCATCGATTCGAAGTCCGAACCAGCGCTCGTGAAGAGCGCGCACGGCGTCCGGATCGGTCGGGGGCTCGATGATGCGATCGATCGTGCCGTCGGCAACGAGCTGGTCAAGCGCGGTGTCGCCGGACACAGGAAACTGACCCACTTCGGACAAAACTATTGACCCACCTCTGCTACGACCGGACCTCGCCATCGAGGACAGCCCGGCCGTGCTTTCAGAGGAGACCATCTTGGAGATCAACATCCTGTCGCGCCGCCACGGCATGGGCATCCGCGCCATCGCCGCCGAACTGGGCATCTCGCGCAACACCGTGCGCCGGTACCTGCGCGGCGAGGGTCCGACATCAGAGCCTGCTGGACGCGGACCCGGTCGGCCACGCTCGCTCGGCTGCTTCGAGCAGTACCTGAACGAACGGGTCACCGCCGCCGTGCCGCACCGCATTCCGGCCACGGTCCTGACCCGCGAGATCCGGGCGATGGGCTATCGCGGTAGCGAACGCACCGTACGTCGCTTCGTCGCTCTGCTGTACGAGAACGCCCCGCCGCCACCGCTCATACGCTTCGAGACCGAGCCGGGTCATCAGACGCAGATGGACTGGGGCGAGTACCGGCTCGCAGGTCGCAAGATCTACTGCTTCGTCGGGCTGCTCGGCTTCAGCCGGCAGACCTACTTCGAGTACGTCACCTCGATGAAGAGCGCAACGCTTGTCGCCTGCCATGAACGGATGTTCGCCGACTTCGGTGGCGTCACGCGCGAGATCCTGTACGACAACATGCGCACCGTGGTGAGCAAGCGGGATGCCTATGGCGAGGCAAAGCATCGCTTCCAGGACGACTTGGTCGCGCTCGCGGCGCGACACGGGTTCCGTCCCCGGCTGTGCCGTCCGTACCGACCCCAGACCAAGGCGTTGACTTCATACTGTCTCCTGTTCTGCAGATGCAGCGGTGAACGAAGGTGGGGTCGGCCGTCGGCCGCCGCGCCCTCTGGAAACGGACATTCCGGGTTCCATGCGGTACAAGCTT
>Ga0115031_1003615_pt1 | contig 11480 bp, 5 predicted proteins | sample Maine_Asex4_meta_FD_87301 | JGI IMG/M metagenome (GOLD analysis project Ga0115031, IMG submission 87301) | Marine algal microbial communities from Maine, USA - Maine_Asex4_metaG | ecosystem: Host-associated > Algae > Red algae > Unclassified | place: Maine, USA | collected 2015-01-05 | reverse complement strand
TGATCCGTAGAGCGCCGATTCACCACTGGGGCCTGGCGGAATGAAAAACTGCCTGCGCTCTTTGGGTTGGGCATTGCCGGGTTCGCCTGTCACGAACGTAGGCGATGTGAAGATGAACTCGAGTTCCTTAATACCTTCGAGCTCCTCCCTGAGAGCTTCGAAAGCAAAGATCGAGAAAGTTGTAGCAGCGATGCGCAGCTTCGACCCCGGCAGTATCTCGGCCTTCAGGTCGTCGCCAAGGCGCTCGTTGACATTATCGATGATCTTCATGTCGCTGCCACTCCGCTCCGCCACGGCCAAACTACTCGACGCTCACGCCCCATCTTCGAGTTGCACTCGCGGCGGGTCGCATCATCCAGGGGGATCCACTTCGGTCGAGAAACCCCGCCACTAGCGCAGTTCACTATCGCTCGTCCCAGCTCCGCAAGTCGCGCATCAATTTTAGGAAATTCACCAACAGTTCGACGCGAGTCTCCCCCTGCGGATCCAGATCAAAGTGAGCAACACCATTTCGAATCTCACGAACTTCATCCAGGCGTTTGATGAACGTTGCGCGGTCTAGCGGCCAGCCAAGCGACGCAAAACGCTCATCGCCCTCCATCATCCGCTGGTAGTCCCCGAAACTCAGGTCATCATGTGACTCGATTCCTCTAGTTCCATCCGGGTCGCACACAGACACAACTTGGTTCACGGTCCAGGTATCCGACACGGCACCGCGCAAGAGATGATCGATCTCCCCAATCACGAAGAACGGAGTTGCCGTTTCTCCATACAGTCGAACTACATCGGCCGTCGTAACGACCCCGTTAATCTCACGTTTCGAATCCCGCACGAACAGGAAGTCGTTCTTGTAGAGGACCCCAAGCACGTCAACGAGATCCTCGTCATACGCATGAATCGATGTCGGCTCGAGAGCGTCGGTAAGCGATGGACTTTGCGAATGAGCCAGCGCCTTCGCAATAGACTTCCAAGTCACAGACCCTTTGATCTCACGAGTTGACGTCATAACCGGCAATTGAGAGAAGTCGTTCATCCGCATTAGCGTCATCGCCTTCGCTATCGAATCACCTGGGTTGACAGACGTAACTCCAGCGGAGGCGGAAGCGAGGTTTCCTAGTGTCAGTCCGACGTCTAGCTCGTCTCCATCTTTCTGAGGTTCGGCATCACTGGCTGGCCCACTGGCATCATCTTGCTGCTGTGCACTTGGGGCCGCTAGCAACGTAATCAAACTGTCTAGCGAGACCTTCCTGAAATCAGGTTCAGTTATCAAGCCGTGGTTGTCAAGATCCGCGAGAACATGATCAACAACGCGATGGCCACGGCCCCTCGCTTCCCAGAGAACGAGCAACTGTCGAACCGTTAGCGACTCAGGCGTATCGCTGGCTGCAGACCGACGAAGGGCCGCAAGACGTGCCTGCCGGGTGGAAAACGTGTCGTCCCCACTCCGATCGCGTTCCTGTCCATCGCCGTCAGTTGTCGAACTCCCTGCGCCCTGACTAACCAGTTGTTCACGCAGGGAAAAGAGGTCGACTCCGTCGACTGACCAAGCGCTCCAACCATCAATTGCTCGAATATCGGCAGCTTCCATTGCAGCCCGCGACGGCGCTGCGAACTCACGGCCATCCGCAAGCCGTAGGCGGCCTTCTTCGGTCACCTCAGCTGTGTACTCCTTACCCAAGCGCGGCCGGACAAACCGCAGGATCGAACCTGGGGTCAACAATCCTGCATCTATGAGATCTTTGATCTGCACGCGTCGGCCATCTATCAGCTGCATGTCGCGTTGTTCTGACGTCGTACTCATGCTTCGCAGAAAGTCTTTTCAAATTGCTCGATATGGGCGCTATCGGTAGAGCTATCCCGCTGCGTTGACGCGTGCGCCAGTGCTAGCTCGCCGAGCGAAACAGCCCAGAACCCAGGATCGGCTGTGGTCGGGGCTATCCGTTTCACGAACGCGAGTGAGTCGCTCAGCGGATCACTGTTAGTCGTGAACAACTGGAACATGATGGGGACCCAGTCTGGAAGTAAAGACGTGTCGATCTCGGCACCGTCTGTGTTAGCAACTGTGAGCTCATTGAGCAGTTCCGAGAGATCGATCAGCTGGCTCGGCTCCACGGTTAGAAAGTCGCTGATGCGTCGGTCGCGCAATGTCTCCGGCACGTCGATTGCATAGACATCGCCGATTGTCGAGTCTGGCCCAAATACCAGGCCCCATATAGCTAGAGCTTCGATCACAGGGTCCAGTCGAAGAGACCCGGAACCTGTCGACGAGTCTTCCTGCGCCAGCGGGCGGTCAGGATCGGGATCACCTTGGTTCGCTCTGGCATCGGGCGAAGACTGTCGCTCTGGCGGGCCGATGTCGGCTAGTTGCTCGAGCGCACTTTGAAGCTCGGAACACTTAGTCTCAACATTCGCGAGTGAAGACTCTGGTCCGCCGAGTTGGAACGCTGGCGGACAGGCAACCAAGACGTCGAGGAGTTGCGCCGCTAGTGCCCCCACCGAGTTGCCTGACGAGTCGTCAGGTTGCTCCACCAGTACACGCAATGGAAGATGATCGCCATGATCCAGTTTGGCATTCTGGATCGCCTCGTGAATGGCCGGCACCTGGTCGTTGCGAATCCACTCGAGGATCCTGTTGCGGTTCTCCGTCATCCGAACAAGTCCACCGTGGGATCAGGTTCGATCTCGGACCGCAGTGCCGTCACGAACCGGAATGAGGGATCACCGTCGTCCTCTACTAGCACGTCACTGAAGCCCAAGCGCTCGAGCCGGTCCGCAATACCAAGCTCGTCGAGCTCTGGTGGGAATCGTGACGCGGATTCCGCTATGTGCAGCGCTCCGCGGAACGGAAGTAATCTCGCTGCCTCGCGCAGGTAGTCCCCATGGTTTGCTCCCATCAGCGACAGGGAGCACACAACGACGTCAACCGACCCATCATCGAGAGGGATGCCACCGCCGATATCGATTTCGTTCACCTCATCGCCAATCGCAATGTGATCGAAGCTGTGACAGCTGAAGCCGTGTCCTCTCAGCGACACCCCAAGTTCATCTTCGCCGCACCCGAGGTCGGCAATGACTAGGCGTTTGCTGAGCGGGACAATCGCGTCGCGAATTCGGTGCCAAGGAACAACGGCCCAGGACCGCCGAGCCTCGCTATAGAGCGTGTGATAATTCGCCCACGCTTCAGGATCCTTGCGAAGGCTCGCGTGGAGAATCGCCGAGTCAGAACGATTCCATTCGGCATTCATTCGATTGAAGTCACCGTATTGACCCAAACGACGCTCCACCTCGAAGCGTTCACTCGATAGCGGAACCGTAATTGGTTGTCGTATTACCTCTTCGACTCCGTGCGTGTTCAATCGCTCCAGCCAAGTCACCGCGTCGTGCAAGGCCTTCTCCTTGTTGCGGAGGGATCCCGCTGGAACAACACCATCGACGGCTGCGTCCGCTAGTGAGCGCTTGAACAGGATGCGATCCAGTCGTTGCGACTGGTCGTAGGACCATCGACCTGCGCTGACGTCGATGAATGTGATCGGAAACACCACTGTCACTGGCCGTTGCTGGCCCTGGCGGACGAGCCGACCAACGAGCTGCTCATAGTCGGCGGCAGTCCACGGGGCGGACGCGACTATCAGTCGCGCCGCTCGATGCTGCAGACCGTCAACTCCGGTTCGGATCGTGGATGACCCGATCAATACGTCGATGTCGCCGTCTAGGAACGGCTGGAGGCCAGACTTGTCGTCGCCGGTATAGAGCCCAACAGTCCGGCCGGCAGCAACGATGGCCTCTATGAGCGGTTCGACCATGCCCGTCACGAACTCTGTATAGACCAGAGTGCCTTCGCCAGAAGGGGCGAGGCTTTCGACGATCAGCGAGAGCTTCTCAGCGAGCAGAACCTTCTCCATTTCAGAGATGCCGTGCTTCGCGGCCCGGAGTACTTCATCGTGACGATGCGAGATATCAATCTCCGGCCGCTGCTCATCGAACTTCGGATACGGCGGCTTGTATCGAACACCGTGCATCACCAGCTTCTGATGAATTCGCATAGCGTTCGTGACCGACGTGTCATCTTCGAGATCGTCATGGGAGTGGCCAGAGACCATCTCGATCATGGAGATGCCCTCACGCAGGTTGTTGAGAACTGGAGTTGCTGAGAGGCATGCGACGTAAAGTCGCGCGTCGCGACCGGCTGCCTCGCTTGATGCTTCCGCCAACAAGCCAGTGATGAGCCGGCGGCGCCGGGACTCGCGATCCAAGTCCCGCTGCTTTACGTAGTGAACCTCGTCGACAACTACCGCTGCGATCCGGTCACCCGCCACGAGGTCATGAACGTCCGCTTCGCTGTTCACCTGCTGGAACATTTCATAGTTAAGCACCAGATACCGGGGTCCGATCGACGCCTGATCCCAAGTCGGATTGAACGACTTTGTTTCGACCCGAGCGTTCGGGAACGCAGCCTCAACGTTCAATTTCCAGTTCTCGACCACGGCATTCGGGCAACAGATCAAGGTGAACTCAGCGCCGACGAGCCGCGTCGCGATTATGGCAGCCAGCGTCTTACCTGCACCGGTGCCAGACCAGTTACCTACTCGACCCTGCTCCGCCAAGAGCGTGGCGAAGTGCCGTTGCATAAGATTGGGCTGGATCAAATTGCCATCTGGCCCGCTGAATTCGTAACCCTCGGGCAACGCCATCGTTAGCGCAGCTTCAAGTTGTTCGGCGAACTTCGACCGTGCTCGTTCGGCGGCACCGTCACGCTGATCTCTGGAGACAATGCTTAGAAGTTCGCGTGGATCGTCGGCGATATACGCGTCGGCCCACATCTTTAGCAGAGCGCTGTCGATCAGAAACTCGACTGACTCCGCATCGCTGATTGCGTGAATAGCGTTTTGAGCTTCGAGCGCATCGAGGACCTGTGGCGTTGACGGAACCGGCAGTTCGCCGTTGAGCTGCTCGGTGTTCGAAGGATCGATGTCGTTTGCGAGGTCGTCCCCGGATGGGCTTGCTTCGTCAGAGCCGTACTCGATGCCAGCCTCGGCCTGATCGATAAGCGTGTCCAGGCTAGAGGCTGTACCATCAGCGAAGTCTTCGAGGTCCTCAACCGTGATCGGGGAAAGGTCACCGTCCAGGGATACTGAACCTGCTGCCAAAGCAAGAGCGAGGTCTCCACGGTCGCTGTTTCCAATGAGTTCTGCCTGCTGAAATAGCACGTAGCGCTCCGCCGGGGTGTAGGTCTCGTAGACGCCGCTCTCAACCAGGTCGGCGACGAAAGCTCGAATCCCGTCAGCAGTCCAGCCCCGGCCGTCTTGGTAGGGGACTGTTGCGACAGGCAGCGCTGCTGCGGCCTTGCGTACAGATTCTGACCGATCCCGCGAAAGCGTGCGCCGGACTCGCTTCGTCAGTTCTCCTGGTCTGCCAGTGAGGGCAAGACGAACTCGCTCATCGGGATCCGTCGACAGACGCTCGAGCGTGCTTGTCGAAAGAGTCGATGGTGACTTTGCCAATCCAAGACGCACATCTGCGTCTGAGTCCAGAGCTAGCGTTATCAATCGGGCGACGGGGAGATCGTCGCGTTGCGTCACCGATTGCCGGACTACCGCGTGGTCGTCACCGGCCAAGCGAGCGAGTACACCGCGTTCGAGATGATCTGACTCGGCCGCCAGCGATGCTCGGACTGCCGGGTCGCTATCTGCAGCGATTCGCTTTTGTGCGGTACCTGGCAGCGCTTCATGTCGGTGGACAAGCGCACTTCGAACCCGTGAATCGCCCAGAGCGTTGTTGGTCGCAGTACTGAGGATGTCCAACACCTCTGGTGATAGAGGTTCCTCTGACCGGGTGAGTGCGATGCGCTCCTCGATACTGGCGGACCGCGCAGTTCTGCGCTGTTTGCGTTCGCCGCTTGTTCCCGGTTCGGCGTCCGTCGTCATTGTTGACTCCTTTCAGCCTTGGCGTTGATTTCGCTCACAGTTGCTGGGCGAATGACTAGGTCGCGCGTCGACGGCGAAACAAAGACCCAGTCGTCGACGTGTACTCCAATGGCCGGAAAGAACGAACTCGCGCCGAGCACGCCCACGCCGACCTTCTTGTTCGTGTCGTTGATATCCCATCGGATCGACGCGACCCGATCAAGGTGTGAAGCAATGGGGACCTTTGTATTCATCGTTGGTGTCACCCCGTTGAAAAAGGCCACTTCGCGCTCAACGGCTATTTGGTTGCCCCCGAGATGCAACTCGGTCAGGCGAATGATCTGACCAGAGCGGCCGTCGGCGATGGCTGCGTCAGCTATCGAGCTCAGGGATCGCTGCGGACCCCAGTCATCAATTTCTGCTGCCGTGGCGAGGCGAACCACGCCTGATTCCGTCACGAATCGCACGGTCGAGATATAGGTGTTGATTGACGATTCCTTATAGCCGTACCCCGTCAGTCTGTCGATCACCAGCGTGCGACTGAGCGAGCCGCCGGCCTCGCGAATCGTCGCTGCAATAGCATCTGTGATCGATCCAAGTGACCCTGTGAGACCCCAGAGTTTTAGGGCGTACGTCCCCTTCTGGATGGCGGCCTCCGTTGCATCAGCACCAGAGAGGGCGTTTTTAACCTGTTTCAAGGTCAGCTGAGCATCGCCGCAGCGTTTGAGAATGTCTTGAGCCGTCGCCGGTTGGCCAATCTCGACAAGGGCCGATGCCACAAGGTTCGGATGAGTGGCCTTCGCCGCCCACACGTCAGTGTTCAGCTCGTAGTAGAAATCACTCAGGAAAGTACGCAATGCCTCTTCTGATTGGAACTGCGTAACGACGTCTTTGATCTGGTCAGTTCGAGCGAGTTCCGCCGGAGTCTCATTCTCATTGAATGCGATTGCGATTGAGGCCTGGACTTGCTCCGTGGCTCGTTTAATTGCCGCCTTCTTCGGACTGCGTTCGGGGCCTGTGTGGAACAACCATCCCTCGCTCAACCCGTACCCTGCCCAATCGAGCAGGAACCAAGTGAGATCAATCTCTTCACTGCGATTGTGCGCCGACAGAAGTCGCAGAGCAGTCGCTTCCTCAACGACTGGACCCAGTCGTTGGGTAAGGAGCGACCGGAGCCAGTCACCCTCAATTACCTGCTTGATGTCCTTGACAACTCGCTTCTCGGTTTTGTCGATTGCCTGGGGGGTCACCTTGAGGTGAGTCGCAGCTTCCGTTCTGGAAAGTTGGGCTGCAGGATGCGGGAACAGGCGTGCATCGGCGACTTCGCGTTGAGTGTCCGATAGCATTCCCGTTATCCGACTGCTGATTAGCTGTTCGGCCGACTCCGAGCGGAACACGGTCCAATCAAATGCGAGACTCTCCAAAAGCTGATCGAAGGCGCCGACGAGAGGTTCAGCGCCGAGGCTTGCAGCGAGCTCAGCGACACCTAGCGCTTCGGCAGTCGGCACTGAGATTCGAAAGGCAGCGGTCGGATCTTGTCCGTCAAACAGATCGCGGGGGATGGCCCGAATCTCCGAGAGAGTTATGTCGCCTGCGTTGTAGATCCGAATTTCATCGTCAGTCAAAGCAAGTAGCTCGCGAAGTGAGCTGACGCCCAACTTTCTGATCACGTTGCTGGTGCGCTCCGCAATACGACCCTCGGCCTTCAGCATGTCGATCCAGTGACTGTCGGGCGGAACCGGAGCTTCCGTAGGAGAGATCTGCGCCAGCACCCGATTGACCGTTCCCCTACCCCATGAATCTAACTCGTGCAAGAACTCGGGAGAGCAGGTCTTCAGCCTCTCGAGGGTGAATATCCCTGCGTCGCGTAAAGAAGCTGCCTTCGCGGGTGTGAGTCCGAGCTCATCAGCAATATCGGGCAAGTCAGCTGTCTCCTTGATCAGGTAAGTCGAGCATGGCACCCGAACGAGCAGCTCGACCGCCGAGAAGGCGGACAGTCACCACAATTGGTCTGGCATCGACTGACCCCGGGGGGCTGAGAATAGTCCCAGTCGACGCTGTCGGGGTCGCCCGGCCGACAACGGGTCTCAGACATCGGAACCTGATCTTAGGGCCCACCGTTCGGTCTCCTAGTCTGTTCAGCTCGTACAGTTGTGAACTCACCAGAGGTTCAATTTGTCGCCGACCCAGCCTGCGTCTAGTCACTGTGAGTATTTGGCACAAGATCGTGGGGGCCAACAAAACCGATGTGCACCAGGCCTGTGCGCCCCTTGGTGTCGTCTTGGAAGTAGATCCGGGGGACCTGCATCCCACCGCCGACAATTGGTTTCGTATGCGCTTCCATATACAGCCTGCCTGAGGGGTCAATCTGCTTCGATACCTCGAACACTCGTGCATCCCGATACTTGGGATTCGCACTCACCGTCTCGCTCTCGCTCATAGATACCACCTTGGGCGCTAGAGCGCTGGGGTCGCCGCTCGTGTCGCACCATGTGTAAAACCCTGCTCCACCGCTCGTGGCGTATGCGCTTAGTGCAACAAGGTGTCGATAGATGCGCTCCGCAGCAAGTGAACCATTGGCACATTCGTCGATTCTCTCAAGATCCTGAGCTGCGTTCGGATGTAGCTCGAGCCCGGGCAACTTTTTGCCTGCATCGACCGCATCTGAACAACACAGGAAGACAATTTCGGCTGCGTCAAAGTCCTCCTCCAATATCTCGGGGACCTCACCAGCAGCTCGACTGGCAGCTCGCAGTGTCTCCAGCCGGTGGGTCTGTTTGCTTGCCAGCGCCTCTGACTCTGCCGCCGCGACCCATGCGTCTTCCTCGGACACAATTCGATCCTCAAGTTGTTGTCGCAGAACCGTTAGTTCATCGTCAAGTTTGAAGGCCTCTTCTTGCCAGTCAGTATCGTCGAAAGCGCTCGAATCGAGAGCTCGCTTGAGTTCCCCGCGATACGGCTTGGGCGGCCGACGAGCGATAGCACGGTCGATAAATATCTCGGCGATTTGACGAGCCGCGGCATGTGGCTGCTCGCTTAACCGTGCGCTGCGGACATAACGATGGCGCCACGGCTGCACCCTGTCAAGATCGATGCCCGGCAAATAGATACGTGCCGCACCGCTATGCACTTCCAACCCCAACGGCGCGAGTTGTTTGTTCACGCTTGGCTCGGAAGTATCGAGGAGCATGCGGACGTCGGCGCAGCCAGCAAGACGCTTCGCTGTATGCCTAGCTCGTGCTGAGTATTGCTCCGGACTCAGCCCGCGATCTACGGAAAATAGGACAATTGGCACATCTCTTGTTGGCGAAGCAATCCAGTCGATGAGTTCCGGAACATCTGCAGCTACAACCGGTCTTGGCGTGGTCCGCAACGCCTGTTCGCCAAGCTCAGCTCCTTCGAGGTCTAAGAGCCGACCGATCAAGCCGGGCGGCTTGCGGTCGTGTCGCTGATGGTAGATGTCATCAGATACGTGTTCCAGGTCGACCCACACATGCCCGAAGTCTGAGCCCTTGAGCCAGTAGGCGGTGGTCGACCAGCGTTCCGACCCGTTGGCTAGCTCCTTTTCTTCGCGCAGGGTGAGCCGCAGAGCCACCGTCTCCCCAAGAACAGCATCACTTCTGACGATCTCGGATAGGCCGTCGGAGCTGATACCAGCCTCCCTGCTCGGGACTTGAAGATCTGAGTACGCCTTGTGTGGCTTCTCAGTCACCCAACGTCCAAACTCAGCGACACCAGACTCGAGTAGATCCGGCCTGTCGTCTCGCCACATCGCTCGATAGATCAGTGACATCGTCAGTTCCCCTCTTTCAGAACCCGTGCGTCATCCACGTAGTTGCAAAGTGCCCCGACCAGCGGGAGCTGTTTGGGTTTGTTGCACGTGGTGTTGAGTAGTTCTGGGTTGCCGAGCACGATGGCGGCGACTTGGGCTCGTGAGATTGCCACGTTGAACCGGTTCATGCTCAACAGAAAGTCGATGCCTCGGGGGGCTAGATCGGCCGACGACGAGGTCAGTGTGTAGATCACGACCGGGGCCTGACGGCCTTGGAACAGGTCGACCGTGCCGACTTGGGCTCCTTCGATGCCGCGTGCGCCAAGCGCGCTTTGGATGGCGCCTACCTGGGCGTTGAACGGTGCGATGAACATCAAGTCTTCTGGCTGCATGGGTCGAGCCGGTTCATCGCCCTCGCTGAAGCTGAGCCCAAGCAGGCTCTCCGCGATCTCGGCTGCTCGTTCGGCTTCCTCAAGGCTGCGGGCACGATTGTCTTGGTGCTCGACCGGCGCCCACCAGATTCCGCCTGCTAGACCATCGATGCGACGGGCGGGTGCCTCGGCAGCGCGTTGCAAGCGGCCGTCGTAGAACGCCTCGCTGACGAATGCACACACGGCGCGATCCATGCGCCAGGTGTCGTCGAGGAAGATGCCCTGGTCAGCGTCCACCGTCTGGCTCTCGGTGCCGATGATGTGTGACAGCGCAGAAACCGACGAACCGTCGGGGTGCGTGCCTTGGACCGGCTGCTCGAGCTGCTGCGGGTCTCCCAACAACACCAGGTTCTTTGCCGCTGTTGCCGCGGCGACAGTGTTAGCCAGACTGAACTGCCCAGCCTCGTCAACTACGAGCACATCGAATTGCTGACGCAATTCCTCTCTGGAGAAAAACCAGGCAGTGCCCCCGACTACGTCATAGTCACCATTCAGGAATTTGTCTGCGCCCTTCGCTGATTCCGAGACGTGATCGATGCCATCTGGCTGATCATCGGCCTCGCCGCCCACCTTCAGGGTGCGGATGATGGCGTCTTTCGCGAACTCTTCGAGCAGATTCTCGACGGCGCGATGGGAATTCGAGACGACGCCGACCTTCTTGCCCTGAGCCACCAGCTGGCGGATCATCCGACCGCCGGTGTAGGTCTTGCCGGTGCCGGGCGGGCCTTGCACTGCAAGACACGAATCGTCGAGATCGGCCGCTACACGAACGACCGCATCGGAAGCAGACTCACCTGGCTGGCGCAGAGCAACACCTGAACGGGTACGTGGCGTGCATCGAACAAGCAGGTCGTGGATCGCGGGGAATGCCGTTCGATTCGGCCCCCGCAACCAGCTTTCACCGACGGCCACAACCGCTGCCTGCAGCGCCGCAATGTTCATCGGCGATCCCGAGATCAGATGTCTGGGCATCGGAGCAGCGTTGTTCTTGCCCTGCTTAACGATCAGGATCCCGGCACCCGCATCAACACTGTGGATGTTGATCGGCCGGTTTCTACCGTCATCGTCTGGTTGCCAATCGAGCATCGCTCCCGTCCCCGGCTTGAGCTTGTGCGGCTGCTCCGGATCAAAGCGCAGTTCGGTCAAGATCGAACTCTTGACCGTGCCGACGTCGCCGTGATTGACGAGATCGACAACAGCCTCGGTGTCGTCGAACAGCTCGGCCGGCGACATCGCTAGCTGCATGAAGTGTTTCCACCAGCCAGGCTTGGTCTCGCGTGCATGGAACTCGAGCAACTGACCAAGAAGCCAACTGGCATGTGACATGCGATCCTCGGGCTCATGACTCTTGGTGAGCTGGCGGCGGATCTCAGC
>Ga0115031_1003605_pt1 | contig 11490 bp, 14 predicted proteins | sample Maine_Asex4_meta_FD_87301 | JGI IMG/M metagenome (GOLD analysis project Ga0115031, IMG submission 87301) | Marine algal microbial communities from Maine, USA - Maine_Asex4_metaG | ecosystem: Host-associated > Algae > Red algae > Unclassified | place: Maine, USA | collected 2015-01-05 | reverse complement strand
GGGGGGGGGGGGGGGGAAGAGGGCGGGGGGGGGCCGGGCGGGGGGAAGGTAGGGAGGGAAGGGGAGGGGGTGGGCGGGCGATGGTGCTTGGTGTGAACGGGAGCAACATAGTGACGACACTGCGGGTCGGTATTCCATCGCCAGGATAGTTCAAGAATTAGCCGGCATGTAAATCTATAAGGAGTAGACGCGAAAGATGATTTTGAGATAGCCATGCGAAGCTCATGTGAGATCGACTCGGGCTGTGTATTTACGGCGCGGGCAAGTGCACGAGATTGTGTCCAAATATGGTATTAAGTCCGCCAAGCACGCCTGATTCGACCACGGCTGTCTTGACGGGCCAACAAAACTGTCGTGATTCGATTGCTTAAAACGCGGCATCTGGAGGGGGCATCTCACGGCGATCGCAAGGAAGTTTTGGACACAGCGCGCCTGCTTGTGAGACGACCCCATCTGGTCGGGCCGATTGCGGTCAATCTCGGGCCATCTGGTTGACAGTACGAGGTCTCTCTAGTGCAAGTTTAGTTTGCGGCCGATTAGCCGTGCTATTTGTGACGGGCCCCATAGCGTGGCCGGACACGGGCCACTCGCGGGATCTCCTGACACTACCTGTCGGGTGGCATCGAGAACGTGGCGGAGAGGCGCCCTTGCGAGGCCCGGAACTGCACTTGCGTACACGCGCTGGCTCCGGGACAGCGGGTCTTATGGCTGGCCTCGACACGGCCGCGAGCCACCACCGAGGGGGGTGTCAATTGTCATTGCTTCCCTGAGTAAACCACCGTGGTGGGGACGAGAACGTCTACTGACCCCCCCCCTTTCCCGGTGACACGGTCGTTCACAGGCCGAGGGATATCCGACCACTGGTACGAGCCTGTACTCCCACATTCGCGAATTACTGGTGCTGGCCGTGGTGGCCGTGACGGAGCTGGCGAGGACTCGGCAGCCGGGGACCTCGAAGGAATCCGTCCTCCGACGGGGGATCAAGCAAGCTTGACCGGGCAGGCGCGTGGCGCGCCGGGCGGTGGTAGTGGAGACGGAAGGTTAGTCCCGTTTTCCTTCCTTCCGTGTGAGGGGGGCGCAGGTGGAAGGGAATTCCCGTCTATCCCCCCCCAAGGTCTCGGGGGTACAGACGGAAGCGAACTCCCATCTATCTCCTATCAAGGTACGATGGGAGTAGACGGAAGGGTATTCCCGTCTTCTCTCCCGCAACGAGGGGAGGGTGAAGCCGGAGGGGTATTCCTGTCCATCCCTCCTCGACCCCTCGGCGAGCGGGATCAAGCGGCTCCCCCTCTGCCGTGCGGCCCCTATGGTGGAAGGGCCAGGCAGGCGAGAGCCACTGGCCCAACCCGAACGCCTCGTCATGAAAGTGAAGATCGGGCACCCCAGGGGCCCCAAGATGCGGCGGTCTTATCGGCCGCTCTACGTAATTCATTGGACGCTTCGATAAGCCCCTGACATGAACGAATGTCTTTTAATGAGACAGCCATCGGGACTACAAGGCGGTCCCGTCGCCGCCGCCGACGGGTGAGCTCCTCCTCCTCGGACGGGGAGTACTCTGGGGAAGATGGGGGCCGTCATGTACCCCGTCGTTCGGTTACTCGTGCCCTGGGGCGAGAGCTGGAAGAGGAACCCCGTAGATGGATTCCCCATAAGATCGTCCCCGCGAATGATCGATACGCGGCAATCTTATTGTCGATGCGCAAAAAACTGTATGTGCGCTGAACGAGCAGGTGACACAAGACATCCGTCAGGATCGGAGAGGAGCACTGTTCAGCGGAAACGAAACAGACGTTGATAGAATTACTCGGCAGCCTCCGATCTAAGTGTGTACAGATAAACATCACAGCGATCCCATTGGCCACAGCGGTGCCGTTCGTGGAGCGGAAACGCCCATGAAGGCCGATCACAAACCCCGTGAGAGCGGCTGCGGCTGGCGCCGCAACCCCTGCTAGATTGGCTGCTGTCAGACGTTCGACGTGAGGCCAGCACCCCGAGAGCAGCATCGGACTCGGGGTGCACCTCATTCCAAGGCAACGCTTCGTTTGGCTGACAGCGTGTGAATGGTCGAGGATGCCGCTCACGTCCGAAGAAATCGGAACGGCTGTGAGAAGTTCGAAAAGGAGTGGACGATGCAGGCGAAGTCAAGGTCTCCCTCCCCGACAAACTCTGCCGGAAGAATGTCCAACCCAGACTGTTCACCGGTGCACAATCCATTCTTCCCAGCAGTCGGGTGGGGACGCAGGTCATTTGTGGCTCTGCGCCATCGTGACGGCAGTGGGCACGAGAGGCACTCTGTGTGGCCCTTGTCGTTTCGACCCACATTTGCGCGATGGGCAGCCAATCAAAGGCAACCTTTGGAAATCAGCAGCCGAGCCCGGCGGGCATTACAGGGTGGCAGGCCTCCGTCGAATCCATCAGTGTGACACCAGAACATTGCGGCACGTTCTGCCGGACGGGCTCTGAGCCGTGTGGGGCCCTCGATCTGACGGGTGTTCAGGTTGAATCGGCCGGGCGCGGAAAATCTGGCACGGCTGATCCAGTGCGATACCACCACAGGGTCCAAGAGTCGCAACACGGACAATCTCCAGAGGCTCTGGTGCGGGGGCGAAAGCGGCCGTGTCCTCACACACTCGCGAATGCCGCTTTCCCTCAGGGGCCTCGCTCGAAGGCCCTTGAGCGGGGTGAGGCCAGGTGCGAGGAGCCTCCGAGGGCTGTGGTGCAGTCAAGCGGCCCGTGAGCTCTCCACGTGCCACGTGACGGGTGCCAGTGGAGGTGTGGACGGACGCGGGGGCGGGCCCGCCAACCGCACCCGCAGACCGCACGAGCCGCACAGCGCGGCCAGACTCGCTCCACGCTGGGACGATTGTGGCACTCGGGGTGGCGTGGAGCGTTGTGAGCCGGTCGCGTTGGGCGGTGGGCTCGCGGGGGGGCGAGCGAGGGGTGGTGTGGGGCGGCGTTCCGGTTCGGTGGGCGGGTGGCGGCCCGGCTGGAAGGGGGCAGCTTGGGGGTGCCTCGCACGGGTAAAGCTGCGTTGACCATGTTTCCCATTGCCATTCGTTAGCAGGTTATTCGTAACCGTCAGCGTGGGCTGAGCTGGTCATCCATCGTCAACCACGCCGGCTGTAGTCTGGCAACTGCCCACAAGTGGTGGGCATATTTCCAGCGCCACGGCTCCCCGTGGAACGACGATGCGATTCATGATCGACACGCGGATGCGGAACGATTCAACGCACAGTTCCTGCGAGCGCTGGACTCCCTCGTGCGAGCCCATCTTGAGGTCTTTCTACGAGAACTGTCGGCCATCTTCCGTCGTCTGACCCTGCTACCCGAGTGGGACCAGCGCTGGCCAACAAGCACATCTACATTGGGCGAAATGCTGCGGCTTATTGGGTACTCCGTCAAGAAGGTTGAGCGACTGGCGAGCGAGAGGTGCTCGGCGCAAATGATTGCCTATTGCCGTTTGGCTCGGCATATTCCTGACCGGTGCATTTTGGTTGCGGATGAGACGCATTTTCACGGTGCTGCCATGCCCCGGCCTCGCGGCCGGGCGCTGGTAGGTCAGCCGCTTGAGGCGTTGGCACCTGACCCACGCGCCCGCCAGCGATTTTCGTACATCGCGGCAGTGTTGTACACGCGCGGCGTTCTAGAGATAACGGTGCCGGAGGTTCCCTTTGTCCCAGTGGGGCGACGACTGGGTGCTGTTTTGCACCAGTTTGGCGCGTCGGATGAACGGCTTTGTGCCCAGAGCGCCTTGGGTAGACCACCCGAACGACTGTGTACTGTTGTATGACAATGCATCAGTGCACAACGTCTTGGCTGATGAGCTGCTCACAATCAATGGCGTGCTTCTCATGCGTCTACCACCATAATGCCCAAACTTCTCGGCCGTTGAGCCCGTTTTCTCTGACTACAAGCGAGCGGCACGGAACCTGGCTTATCACCACCCAGACCTCGATGACCGACTCATACACGTGCTGGCCTTTGCGTCCGTACCTGTGGGGGCCATCCACGCTCACTATCATGAGGCGCGCCGAGAGATGTGGCGCTACCTTCCAGAGCTGACCGGTCCGGGCATGCTGCTCGAGGGCGAGCTAGCCCCTGTCCCGATTGAGCTTCAGGCCCCGCATGGTCCTCCGGCAGTGGACATGCCGTGAGGCGGGCATGGGTTTGCGAGTTCTTGTTCTGTAAGTTGGTGAAGTGTGGTCTTCGGTGGTCGATGGCGTGCTCCTTCCACAGTGAAGTCGCCATGATTCAACTTGGCCATTTTTCTCCGTCGCGTACGTACCATTTTTCTTTGCCCTGCCCAACACCTTTGTCAACTCTGCGCATAGTTTCGGCCCACATGGCCGTGCCTCTTGACTTACAGCATTGCTTGGCGGCCTCGCCCAAGGCTCGGATTACCATCCGAGTGATGAGGCAATTGGAACGCCGCTTCCTTGCCTGAGGGGCAGATTATTGCCGCGCGAGCCCCGCTGCCCTGCTGATGTTGACACGACTTCCAGAAAAGAGAATACTCGGCGACAATGCAACGCAAGCTGTTCCTCGGGCCCACAAAAATCTACGCACGAATGGAATATGAGAGTCAGAACTAACTCGCTGCGCGATAGCCGAAAGTATGGAAGATGGGTAGGTCCACTGATTGCCCTTTCCACGTAGACAGAGCGCGGGACTGCGGCACAAGACATCCGAGCGCGCGCTGCGCCGCCGTTGGGGTACGTCGGCCCAACGAAAACATCAACTGAAGTGAGGCCTGGGCATGGAAGTAGGCGACTATTGCTGTCTTCCCAATTTTGGCCGATGTGGTCGCAGACAAGACAGGATCTCGGTCAACTGCCCATTCGCCGAGCGACTTTATCCGGCTGAACGGATGGCTGAGAAACTGTTTCGCACAGTTGATCACCCCTCTTGACATCGACGGCATCGGCCAAAATGGGGAAGACAGCAATATCGTCTGAACGTGTGGAATAGCAAGTTTGTCGTATTGCGTATGGTGCCCTGGAGAGGACTACAACGATGACCCTCAGAGGAACAAACAGCGACTCACACGGACGAAGACGTGACAGTTTAACGCACGGACTGCAGCCAGTCACGGCAGCTCGCTTGGTGCGACGACAGCGTCTTGTCCCCTGCGTCAAAAGAGGAAAAGAGCTGGTCCACAAGGACGTCAGCGCTGGCCGTGCCCGTCACAGTAGACCCACGCACGCCGTACATGCGCGCCCCCTTCGCCACGCAAGCAAGAAACTCAGCCCAATCCTCACCCTCCTCGTCCCCAAATAAGTGCTCTGTCAGAGCGGCGGCAACCTCGGCCGGTGAGAGCTGAAGATGCTCTTTTCCACCGACTGGTGTGGCAGGACCGTCTAGGGTGGGCCCAACGTGGCGAGGCGCCGAGATAGTCTCAACATCTGGAGTCGCCCAATCATCCCTGAGTATTGCAAATCTAGGCAAACGGCCTCATCCACGGAACAAGCCAAGTGGAGCACCAAAGAATAAGTGTCACTTGACTGAAACAAAGTCTGATGACATGGCCACTGAAGAAAGAATAAAGAACGATTAAAAAGAGAGTAGAAAATTCACAGTCGCAACGAGCCAATCGGAGCCGCCAGTGCCTGAGCCGAGGCGCGCAGGCGCAAAGCAGCAGCCTTCTCAGCATCCGCCTGTCGGCTGCTCAGCGACGCCAACGCAGCGGCGGGTGCGTCATCGCTGGTTACGCCGCTTGGGCTGCCAGTGACGGCTGCAAGCACCCCAGCAAATGCACTTGCGGTGGCACTCATGGCACTGTCAGCGCAGCGTGCCTGCTCACGCGTAGCAGCAATGTTGACCGGGGAGAGCGCCGCCGCCTCCGACCCCACAGCAAACAACGTGTCAACTGCCTGCGAGACAGGGCGCAGCGTGGTGACGAAGTTGGCAACCAAGGAGCTTCGGCGATTGGCCCGTGCCTCGTGCGCAGCGTCGGCGCGCTGGTACTCCGCCCGAGCACGGCGGGCCTCGAACACGTAGAAAATGTCGGTTGAGCCACCATGTAAAAGCGACCGGAGAGTTTGACGCGTGGCTTCTTGGTGAAAGTCATTCCACCTTGTTTCACGTTCTTAGCGAACAGCGCTGGGTCGAGAGCAATCGTCTGGGGGTTGTGACCCATCTTGGAGCACTTCTTGCAGCTGGAAGAGAGATAAAGAGAAGGCACAGTCACAAGCACACAAAATGAAAAATGAGCCGAGGAGCTTCGGTGAGACCCTGATCGTGCCAGTGACCAAATAAGCAGAGGAACACGTCTCGAAACGATACAAAATAGAGAGAAAAGAATAACTTTGCTTACGGCGACTGGCGCGCACACTTGTTGTATCCGCACGGTGCGTCCGTGAAAAACTTGTGATTCTCTGGCAGGGCGGCCCGGCATTGGATGCGACGGAGAACCAGCTTGCACTGCAAAAAGTAGTGTGTCTTTCCGTCTCCGTTCTGGTGCATGTGCCCACACGCAACGCACGTAGCGTCGGCCGGAGCAGCGCGGGTCGCCACAGGAGCCTGACGGGGTACATCTAAAGGTGCGCACATCATATCCCGCTCAACGGAAGGACCTGCCGCAGGGGATTAAAAAGAAAAGAACGCAACGGACATGCACGGGGAAAACAGTAGAGGGGAGCGCGTTAAAAACTAGACACAGGGCGTCCGCCGCAGAACGAGTCCAGTACAAGGAGCCGTATAATCGTAGAAAACTCACACATGACGGCCTCGCGTGCATTGACCTTAGCAGAACACACCTGGACCGCTCGAGGACACCGCAGGTGAGTTTGTGGGTGCCGTAGGCGTGCTGACATTGGACGGGCTCGGGAAGTCGGCCATTGTGGCACGGCCAGCCGACAGGTGGAGGTTTTCTCCGGGGAAGATGATGGGCGCGACGACGACAATGGAAGGGGCAACAGACGATCTGTGGCCGCTGGGGTGTGGACGGTGTGGCCGCCTGAAGCGCAATTTAAGCGACGCCGTCCGCGCTTCCGACCAAATATTTTGCTGCAAGAATCTTCTGAACCAGCCCGCGGGGATCTTGGTATTGTACCGCATTCCTCCACTGCGACCTGTACGACTATATATATGAATATGTGTCGCGACGTAAGTACTCTTCGTTCCAGCAGTATTCATTAAAAACAAGCAGATTCTGTTTTGTCGTGTGAAGGTGCACCGCTCTAGGCACTGTCCAGCTTATGGCGCATCGACAATATATTGTGCCACGTACGCATTAGTGAATACAAATGTCAGGTATAACCGGACGATGGCTTACGGCCTAGGCCGTCTGCGTAGGGACGATTCGGCCACCTTTGGCCCGGACGCAAAATGGTATAGGTCGCCCGCATTAAGCGTCTTCAATTTTCGAAGCCGTTTCGTGAAAGCGGGAGACGACAATGATATTTCGAAGGGCAGGGCCTTCTACCTTCTCCCGCAGTTCACCAAGGGTGACCTCAAGAGGGCATTGTATACGATCATTCCATCCCTAACAGGAGGGCGGAGCGGAGAGGTCAGCTCCTACTTGGAGCTGGTCAACTGGCTCCTCCGCAAGTTGGCGAATGAACAATCGCTAAGCGATCCACATGCTTTAATTCACGCGGCCGCCCAACAGGCGGACGAAGCAGAGAGTGCCCACTACGTACGCCTTCATAGGCTACGCCGTCTGTGTGGGTATATCCCTACCGAGAGATAAATGAAAAGTAGCTGTATGCAGGGACTTGGTTGGGAGGCTGGTGCCGAGGTGCGCGAGCATAGTACCCCGCTTGTGTCTATGGATCTTCCAGTGCAGTATGCACAGAGAAAGGGTGACGTCTACCGCAGACGTCACCAAGAACAAAGGGATGAGGATAAGCTCCCGCTAAGGTGGGGGAAGCCCCCCCCGGGACTTCCCCACGAAACTCAATCAAGGGAGGGGGAGCCCTACCTGGTCCTCCCAGAGAGGACACATGTCGCCCCGGGCGAACCCGGATAACTAACTGCCTCGCATGTTACATGCGTCGTCATTTCTTCCGGGAGAGCCCCCGCCTCGATGCGGGGACAAAGGCTTTGCTGACAAAAGCCCTCCTGGAGCGGTGCGAAGAGCGCCGCAAGAAAGAGGAGGAGCTCCGGTGAGGTCAGCCGGTAGCAGCGGTGAGGCACCATGATAGTCCCCCGTGGTCGTCCTCGGATGACTCCCCTTCCCCCGGGAAGGGCGAAGCTCAGCAAGACAAGGAGGAAAGCTCATCCTCGGGAAACGAGTATCAGGTGGGATATTCCCACCCGCCCCGATTACAAACGGGGTGCTTGCCTCTAATGAATGGCGTACAGATGTCCTCCTTGAATTTTCGTCTGCCGTGCAGGGCGGGGGTGGCGGGTGTCGTGTTATGGGAGTTTGAATGTTCCGAGCAGAGCGGTGACGCGTGATACCGACAGTGCTGTTGTGATACAGCTTAGAACGAGTGCAAGGACTGCGCCAGTCGGCGTCTCGTGTCGCGCGTGTTTGTTAAAGAGAGTAGGTACTAGAGCAGTCGTAAATATTGAGTCCATCGGCAGACAGTATACATTTTGGGCAGTGGCCGCGTGCGTTCCCCGTGCTCGCTGGGTAGAGGTCATATATAGCTGAGGTATCCCGTCGCTTCCTCTTTCCCATCGCTCTTAGGCTTGACCAGGTGCGTGCACATGCCGCTGCCCCGGATTCCATGTACGTCATGAGACAGATGAGGCGTCGAAGCGTGGCTAGACTTCTTCGTGCGAATCAGGGAGGACCACCAGTTCCAACGCTCTCACATTTTCTGTCGGTCATCTACAAATCAAAAAAAGCTATTCGAGTCACACAGCCATCACAAACTAGCGTAAACACCGTGAGCCAACTTACTCCCGAGGCGCTTCCCCTGACTGGTTACCATACCCAGGCGTACCGACTGCGCTAATATGTACCAGCATGGCAGGAGTTTTTGGCACGGCATAAATGTCCTTGAGCACATTCATGCGCCCCAGCGCCACGGCGTTGGCAGTCAGCAGCTCCCCCAAGCGCAGGTGCCTCTCCTCCAGGGCTATACGCCGAAGCTCCTCATGCTCAGCCGCCCTTGTCTGCAGCTGCTAGGCCGCCGGCTACCTCGCCCGCATCGCGCGCCTGGAGCAGGTGCTTTTTTGTACAGCCGTGGTCAAAAACTCTATGCCATCCAGGACGGCAGCCGCAGCGGTCGCGGCTCGTAATTTCCGCAGAGTGCGGGCATTGGCGACACCGACAGGTGACTGCGCATCGCCGCTGCAGGGGTTGCCGGCTGTCACCACAGCAAAAGGGTTGTCGCCACGTCTGGCCGTATTCTCTCGAGGCCGACGCTGGCGGTGATCAGCGCCGTGGTTGTCCTCCAACGACGCGACCGATGCTTGACATCGGCTCCGAGCCCGAGAGCGCCAGCGACGACCAACCTGCGACCCGACCGGTCTGAATCGCTTGAGTCGATTCTGCTGTCAACCTGATTCGCAGAGAAGTCACCGCCCAACATTTCGTCCAATTCGTCCTCCGACAAGCCGCGGTTGTGGTTCAGCGAGTCTTGAAAGTACGGTCCACGTGCTGAGTCGCCTCCATGATTGATTCGTGCACCTGGTTCAGATCATCTTTGGTCGAGCTCCAGGGTGGCATCTTCGATTTGTCCAGCTCCGCAACGCGACGGTCAGTTCAACCCCGCCCGCGCCCGCTGGTCTTCATGCCGTGCTTCTCGCTGTATGTCTTCAGTCCCATTAGCATGCGCTGGATGGGGACCTTCTTCGACTAGTGCTTCTTGTTCCAAAACGAATTGGCAATCCACTTAGGAGCGTTGGAAACGGACAGGCGCTGAGTGCCGCCTCTACCCATTTAGTTGTCGATATAGCGTTCCCAGGAAGTGGCAACAGAAAGCCGCACGTTGGCGTCGGAACCACCCACGGGTCCACTCTTGCGCCCAGTTTGGAACTCGCTACGACCGCGGCTGCCACCGTGAGCGCGCCGACTCGAGAACTTGCGACGATTGGCTGAGCAGCCACCGAAAGCAGAGCGACCATCTAACGACATGTTTCTGCTCTCGCTGCCCGAGGGCGTGTCGCCGGATTTGGCAGCATCCTTCGGCTTTCGTGCCGGACCGGGGCTTCGCCCATAAGCGTCCCCAACCACGGATGCATCGGCAGAGAGTTTGGGCTCTATAGATCAATTGTCACAACGGCCATCGTCGCGGTACACGATCGCAACGCTGCGCTCGACGCCGCCGGTCCCGGGCAGCGACGAGTCCTGCGACATAGGTAGATCTCCAACTTGGGTCTACCGGTCCAAGACCGCGCCAGACGTGTGCGCATAGTCCTGGCGCGCGCAACCCTGGAGATGTGGGGGCGGAAGAAGGGGGCTAGCCTGGTCCTGGGGAGGCAGAGGTAGGCACCTCGTTGTCAAACTCCTCGTGCCCAGGGTCTCCAGCGCAGAGGGCGCTGAGGGACACACCCAGCGACATTGGCAGTTGGCTGAAGGTCGGAGGGAAAATCTCGTGTAGACTACTGGGCAGAGATCCGACACCGGCACCGGGAAGGTAGGGTGAAGAGGTGACAGGAAGCTGCTCTGGAGCGGAGGGAATGGCACGAGGGCTTCTTCTAGAGCCCAGCGGTACAGACTGCCACCGCGGGCTCGGAGCGCTGCCATATCACGCGGGAGAAGAGGGTAGCCAGAAGAATCAAAGGTCTACAGAGCCAAGAATGGGGAGGAAAAAACAGAAATCAGAAAACAAAAAAAGGTCCAATGTACAAACAGGTTATAGTTAGTTGACTGTTCGTGACACCGCTACTCCATTTTTAGGCGCCCGGATGGCTCAAAAAGACACTTCCATTGCACTGCGGCGCGTAAACATCAAGGTGGTCAGCTGGCAGGCGGGCAGTCTGGAGCACATCAGCGGGGCTCACTCAGGAGCACGTGAACGCGCAGTCGCCGGCTGGCGTGCGCGCGCTCGGAATGGGCAGCGTCGCCGCAATATAAAAAGGGACCTCTTTGCCGTCCAGGTTTTAGTCCTATGACCAAACGTGTTCCTCGTCCCTGTGTGTTACGCTTCCCATGGAGGCACAGGGCACCATGCTGACGTCCACGGGTTTTGGGATGCTCGCAGTGATAGGTTCGGCCCCACCACCGTCAGCACTTCCGTCACCGCGCATCAAATATTTAGAGTAGTCGAAGTCGGTCTTGACCAGGGGTTCCCAAGCGTACCAAGAAAGTGCGTATAGGCGTGTACGTTTTCGTGAGTAGATACTCAAACGCCCAGGAAATCGGCCGAGTGGCGATTGTATTGCTGATCCCCGAATTTTGTCCTGGGGGACAGAGACAGAGACTGACTGTGAATAACAGCATTCTATTGGTCGAAAACGACAGTAAGCAGCCATCGAAGCCAATAGAAAGCCCGCATTCGATGCCAGGACCTTGCATCCAGCAGAACTCACTGTTTGTTGCCCCTTGATCCGATTTTCTTGGCACGGAGCAAGCTGCCCATGCGAGATCTTGAG
>Ga0115031_1003602_pt1 | contig 11494 bp, 10 predicted proteins | sample Maine_Asex4_meta_FD_87301 | JGI IMG/M metagenome (GOLD analysis project Ga0115031, IMG submission 87301) | Marine algal microbial communities from Maine, USA - Maine_Asex4_metaG | ecosystem: Host-associated > Algae > Red algae > Unclassified | place: Maine, USA | collected 2015-01-05 | reverse complement strand
TTTCAGGCTCGCTGATATCTTTACTGACGAGGGCCGGGCTTTGCAACAGCAATACGGAGTACAGAAGACAACCTTGTTGTTGTTTGATGCCAAAGGGCGGCATGTGCATACGGTTGTTGGTTTACAGAGTGTTGAGCAGCTGAAAGCGCTGGTTGTGAGGTATTTTGTGCAGCCAGCTTAGGGGTAAATGTAGTGGGATCTCAGATATACGTCCGAAGGCGATATTAAAGACAGCCATCGTTTTTTGGTGAAAGGGTGGCGGCTCTAGAGTTGCTGTTTACTCCTTGAGATTGGCTTTTGTGGGATGTTCGTAAGGATTGTCTGACGGTTCCTCGCAGTTGGGCCGCAGTGCATGTGTTGTTCGAAAAACGGGATTCACACGTGGGCCTTGTAGGGGCGTGTTGAAATCGGTTTAGCCGCATGTAAGATCTTTTTGTGCTGGCAATAAACCAACGATTCATCTCGATTGCAGTATCACTTGAACAGGCGATTCAAAATTTCTGTCTTCTATGTCTATAACGTAGTGTGCAAGTGCTTCGCGGACCTTAATTGCCCTAGCGCCATCTTCTTTTAAAGAATATTCCTTGCGGATTGCCTGCGTTTCGTTGTCACTGCAATTGGTTTTTTCTTTTATCTCGACGGTTACGTAATTCTGCCAATCTTTGTCGTGTCCATTTCCTATAAATTGAGGATTCCCGTCCTCAACCTTGCGCACGGAATCAATCCGAGATAGTACGTAATCGCGATGTCCGTTTTTCTCGTGGTCAAAAGCTCGCAGGTGTAATCGGCCAGCAACTTCGACAATGACATGTGGCGATATAGTCCGGCGAATTAAGCCATTCCGCGAGTGGTATTGAATTCGCAATGGTGTGTTATCGACGAGTGCTGTTATGACTGGTCTGACAATCTCGGCAGCAGGTTGATTGCGAATAGCCTGCTCTTTATGAAAATAGACACCGCTGAAGGTGTCATGCAGCCAGTGTTCGAGGTTGGGGACCCGCGCAAAAACAGTCGCTGACGGAAGCACAGCGTCATCTAATAACGCTAACTTGCCCCCTCTGAAATGGCCTCTATTGTTTTTCAGAAACAATGGTGTATCGCTGGCCTCTTCCATTGCATTGGCTACAAATTGCTGATGACGTGAAACGGATGGCGCAGAAATTTGGAAAATTTCCTGATAAGTCATCTTCTCTCGTGCTCCGAAGCGACCAGTGTAGCGAAGAGCAGCTTCGATCCATCCATAAGATGCTGTATTCATTTGGTATTGTGAGTATATTTCATAATGAAATAAATTATTCCTAGGTGAAGTTTAAATTCAGATAAGCTTATCCTATTATTTTGAGATTCGCTGACATGACTGAACCCCAAGACCTGAAGCCGGCAGACTTTCTGACTTTTAGAGCACCTGGCCGGTTGTTAGTTCTGGAGGAGATAGCTGGCGAGTTCGTTCAGATGAAGAAACATCTGAACGGAAGAGAGCTAACTGTTGAGGTCGCAAAGCGAGTTTGCACAAAGAGCGGTACCCATTTGTTGAAAATGGTTAGTCCGCGGGTAGATGGCGATCACGCCTGCCTCTATATAGAGCCCTCCAACAGCAACGCGAGGCCAAAAATACTGCCTTCCACTAACGCTCCAGATATCCCGTTTTGTAAGGTTCTTTTCCGGCCACTGGAAATTCTTGATCATTCAACCGCGAGTGTTATTGATCACGTTATGAATCCTGAGGATGCATCTGCCAAAGTGCTCGAAGCGTTCGCATCTGTGTTTGGAGTGGAAATACTTGATGTCGTAAAGCAGACACTTTTGGATAGTGCAAGGAGAGTTACAAAGTTGGCATCAGGCGAGTTTCCCATTATTTACGTTCCACGTGTTGGCGGCGGAGATCTTCAAATTACCCCGGTTGCGCCTGCTAGTGCATTTAATGGTATGCGAGCCGCTACAGGTGGTTTTTTTCTAGAACAAGAGGAAAATAAGCCGAAGGTGTCGCGTGGTAAGTTCCATAAACAGGCAATTAGTGGCAAACCCCAGAATATATCTGGGGCCATTGGTGGAACCCGCACCAGATTGCTGGCTGAGATGCCAGCAGTTTTTGCAAGAGACGATGCAGAAATCTACCGATTTGTTCAAGGAGGTAGTTTTCCACGGTGGAGGGACTCTAACGTTGCAACTTGGGTTTTAAAGTATGCAGATATGTTAACGGCGGATGCTGAATACAACAATCAAAATACACGTAACGCTCTGGACAGAACAGCAGACCGGCTTATTGATGAAGCTTCGAATTTCATTGGAGAGACTAACGCCGAAATCCAAATTGCACTTGGCAAGCTAAGTGACACTAGTGTAGCGCTAGCTTCGCCTCCAGATGCAGTAAAAGTTCTGCTGCGTCGATACTGGTCAGAAGATGATTTATACAAAGCTCGCAGAGCTCTATCAAGCTCTCATTTTCAATATCGTATAGCGCAATCTAGAGCTCCGTTGTCGGAGGTTGCGCAATGATGTTTATTGCTCATGATATTAAGGCATCTAGAGTTAATTTACTGATGAATGACTATGCTGCCGGACTACCGAGCCCTTTGTCATTTCTTGGCTTGGGCGAATCGATCGTTCGTGACTTGGGGTTAGAGAATTGGAACTCCAGAACTATTCCTATCCTGCATAGCGTAAGCATCTCGGATGGTCGTACTAAGCCTGAAATGGAAAGTAAATCTGGCAAGTTCATGCCAGTTGAAACTATGGAGGATTTGACTGGGAGTGTCCACCTGTCGCTGATTATTGATCTGCCGGGATGTGACCGCGCAGCACAGCTCAAGGAGTTGTTGCAGACCAAACGTATCGCTGGTGGGGCAGTACAAAATGAGGATATTAGAGTGGAGGCGGTTACTGCTGATGGTTCTGTGTTTCGAAAAATTCGCCGCGGGTATGCCATGTTGCGACCTGATACGGAACGTCTGAATTACCTGCAAATAAGTTGCGGTACTGAGAGAGGTCTCGAGAATATCGCCCATACAGTTTTTCCAGCACAACGCGAGCCGGGTTCTGGTTGGTTTGTTCCCGTATCTGTTGGTTACAAGCTACTTGAAAATGCTGATTTAGTTCCAACCCGAATCCGTACTCGAAACAGCGAAATACCACACGTGTTTGCAGAACCAATACTAGGAATAGCCGAGCTTGTATCAGTGCGGAATTATCGTTTGAGAGGTGCAACTGAATCAGTTTTGCAATCACTTTTCTGGAATTGGACTATGCAGGATGATTATATTTTGGGGCATATCAATTACATGCCCAACACAATAACCTAGAGGATATAACGAATGGCTAATTCCAGCAAAAAAAGTGACATCAACATTCCTTCTTTCGAGACAGGCATGCTTGCATATGCACGATCAATACAAGTGACTGAAGGTTTATTTTTTGCTACGCGTAATGATGCCGGTGATTTGAAAACACCTGTTGAGGTGCATGAAAAGGGAGTTCGTGGGCAATCCTCTGAAGACAAGGCAAAAAATCCGGGCAACAGTAACCCTCAATCTGTTGAATACGCCGTTCTTCCGCAAGGTCACGACGGATTGGAGCTGTCATTTTCAATACGCTTCATGCCACTATCCTTAAGACCACACGCATGCGGAAGTACGCAGGTGGGAGATACGCATGCACGCTTCGCTAGCGCTTACCGGTCAGCAGGCGGCTATCCAATCCTTGCAAGACTGTATGTTTGGAATCTTGCGAATGGACGTTTTGCCTGGCGTAATCGATTTCAATCGGATGATATGACAGTTGCTATTGAATTTGATGGGCGTCATATAACTTTTAATCCAATGAAGCTCAGTCTTGAAACCCCATCGACGGAAAGCGATTTGGCAGCTGCACTCGTTGGCGGTTCGCCCGATGATCTTGTGCAGCTAGTCAGCGGTATCGCAACAGGGCTATCAAATAACAACAAGAAGGCATTTTCTATCAGGGTGCGTTGGAACGCAGTTATGGAGCCAGGGCAGGAGATATTTCCATCGCAAGAATACATACGCGATGAAAAGAAGGATAAGCAACTTAGCCGTGTGTACGCTAAGCTGGTTGCCTATAACAGAGACCGTAGAATTTTTCAGGCGTCAATGCATTCGCAAAAAATAGGTGCTGCAATTCGTCACATAGATATCTGGCACGGAAGCGAAACTCATCGAGGTGCTATTGCTGTAAATCCTTACGGGGGAGTACAGGAAACGAGCGAAGTGTTACGTCTGCCTAAAACCAAGATGAGTTTTTACGATATAAGAGCCAAAGCAACTGAGTTATTAGACGATATCGAAAGCGTTGAAAAAGCGATATGTATAAGTCCAAGTGCTCATTTTATGATGGCGAACTTAGTGCGAGGTGGCGTTTTTGGATCCAGTAGCAAAAAAGCGGAGTCGAATGGATGAGTTCATCACTAAACAGTGGAAAAGGAAGGTGCCGAGCCTCAATGCGGTTGGTTATAAAACCAATTAAGGCGGTCATTGAGCTCGGTGCCGCACAGGACGTTGTCAACACCGCTCTACAAGCTGCGCATCATGTAAATCGACACGGATCCAAGGATGACTACATAGCTGTTGCATTGCCTACGTTGTGCCGAAGACGTGAAGGCATGTCGGCGGGTCATGAAATCGAATTCTATGGCTCAGAAAACTCACTTACGAAATTTCTTGGTCTTGATGGTCTGGAAATGCTGGTTCGCCGCGGAATGTTAGTTGCTCCTGAGCTAGATGAGGTTTACATGGATGTCGGTATTGAAGGTACTGCGTATATACGAGATAGGTCGAATGAAAAGAACACTATTGGCTGGAGACGGCGTGCTAAGGCACGGGCCGAGCGCCGTGGCAGGCCATGGGTAGATAAGGACACATCACCGGCGTACAACGCATCCATATTGGCATTACATTACGGGTCTAAGGTAGTTCACGTAAAGCCCCAGACCGGTATTGTCAGTGCAGAGCCACTTATGGTGTCTACTTATGGGTATTCAAGCTCGTTTGCAGATGGTGCGGCGGTTTTGCCCGTTGCCGCTGAACACTCTGCAGAACTTGCGCATGCAGTTTAAAGGGGGGCCTCGACTACTTGCTACCGACCGAGAGGGGGCAATCTATCTGGAGCGAGCTAGGATCAAGGTAGAGGATGGACGAATTGTCTACTACATCGTGGATGATGAACACCGACGTAAGTATAACGTTCCGCATGTGAATCTGGCGGTGCTGTTTATGGGTCAAGGTACCTCTATTACCCAGGAAGCCATGCGACTTCTGGGGGATGAGCGTGTACATGTGGCTGTGACGGGAACAGGCGGTACACCATTGCATATGGGCTCGTTGACCACCTACACATCAACGGAGCATTTCCGAAAGATGCTTCCAGTTTACCAAGAGCCTTCACTTTCATTGGTTGCTGCTAAAGCCGTTATGGTTGATCGTGCTGGCAGAATGCGATCAATAGGAATAAAGCAGACTAAAAGATACTTACGCTCGCGCGATGTTTCTGGCATCGAGGCAGCCTGTGGGAAACTAGTGTCAGATCTGGATCGAGTCGGTGACATACAGCAGCTATTAGGAATAGAGGGAGCATTTTCAAAGAGATGCTACAGAGAGTTTGCAGCGCTTTCAGGCTTATCAAAAACTGTTGAGTTCCGTCGTCAGACAGGTGAGGCAAGCAAGAAAAAACCCAAGGAGCCACTCGAACTTGTCAATCACTTGATCGATCATGGTAATTACTTGGCCTACGGTATGGCGGGTGCAGCTTTATGGGCGCTGGGTATTCCACCACAAATGTCTGTGTTTCATGGGAAGACGCGTGCTGGTGGCCTGGTTTTCGATCTAGCCGATAGCTTCAAGGATGCTTTTGTACTTCCGCTCGCATTTGCATCAGTGATTCCATCACGAGAGACCAAGCCTGAAAAAATCTTCAGAGCCAGAATGATTTCAGCTTTTGACGATCACAGAGTTCTCAAAGAAGCTATCGATACCGTTAATCGAATGGTCACGCCGGAGGTTCATACGAAGACCTCTGAAAATGCGTGAGGTAATAGCGATCTGTCGCTCCGCGAAAAAGTCGCGTATGAGAGTGGCTAAAGTACTTGATCGATATTTTTGGCGCATCGGAGACAGGACATGGCGAGGGAAAGCTACGAATGCTTGTCTTGACCGAGTATCGAGGGAGCTTCGAAAGTCTGCCAAGCGGAATACGGCCGTCGTTATTCACGAAATTCGAAGTTCCCACGATAGCAGGCTACCCATAATACGTATAGGTTCCAGGTTTGCGTTTTCTGATGAAGGGCTGGTTCCCGTAGCTTCCAATCCGGCTGAGTACAAACGCAAAGTGGATGAGTTCGACACTGAGAGCGCAGTAAAAGCAGCGGTCTGTATCGCTGCTCTTTTTCACGATCTAGGCAAAGCGACTGTGCTTTTTCAGGAGAAACTGCGAAATGCTATAAAAGGGGGCAAACCTGCGGCGGACTCTGTTCGGCATGAGGTTTTTTCAGCTGCTGTTTGGGACAAGATATTTGGCGATGCCGAGGATGCTGCTTTAGCAGACAAATTGATTTCGATGACGCCTGAAGATGTTGACGCTGCTTGCAGCCAAGTTATTCCAGAACTTGTGGCATTGTCAGGTACTCCAAACAGTGAACTATCGTTTTCGTTTCTTGCTTTCGAGGGAAGACTGACGCATTTGATTGGTATGTTGATCATGACGCATCATCGACTGCCGGATGGGGACACAGATTTACTAACCCCATTGGCATCACGGCATGCACATAATCAAGCCTCCCATTGTCTTTTTACTAAACTTGCAATAGCGCCGGGGCAACCATTTTGGTATGAAGCTTGGTGGTTAGAGGCTATAGTCAGAAGCGCAAATAATTTGAATAATGACGGAGGTCTGTTTTTCTCAGACATTGTGGTGAGAGCGTCTTTGATGCTAGCTGATCATTTGGGGTCATTTCAGAAAGAGCGTTCAGCTACTTGCCCTGAGCACTTGGCAAACACTACGCGTAGAGATGGCGATGTTGAGTTCTCTGTAGCAGATAGTTTGTCCAAACACGTTTCAAGGGTTTATAGAAATTCGAAGAGAACACTTGAAATATACTACCGGTACCGAGATGCTTTTCCGGGGATTGATGTAGCACAGCTCCCCGTGAATATTGCCTATCCACGCCCTTCCTCCGATGAGAGATTTGCTTGGCAATATTATGCAGCCGAGAAAGCAACTCAGATATGTGAAACATCAGAAGGTGGTTTTTTCGCGTGTTTGGTTGCTGGAACAGGATCGGGTAAAACACGTGCTGCTCCTACAATTCTGGCTAACGCAGCAATGGCCGATGTACGAAGTGAACGCCGATATTTTCGCGTTAGTCTTGCTTTGGGCTTGCGGGTTCTAGCAACGCAGTCCGCTCATGAATACACCACTGATCTTGGCTTTAGTGCACAAGACGTGGCGGTGTTGGTTGGACAGATACCGCTTGAATTCAGTAGAGCGGGGGAGGAGTCCTCAAGTAGTTCTAGCGATGGTTCAGAAAGCCTTATGAAATTACCCGATTGGCTTCAAGTAGAGCAAGCTTCCGGTGCGGTGCCTGACATAGGAGATCCTCGCGAGGATGAATGGCTGCGGACATTATCCATGGATACTGAGCGCGGATTACCTGCAATTTGTGAACTTGTTCTAGATGCTGCTGGTAAGAGAAATACCAACGGTCGGCGTTTGATCACGCCACCAGTACTGGTTGGCACGATTGACCATTTCATGGGTGTTGCAGCGCCGCTTAATTCACGCTTTCTGATCCAGTCGATCCGCATCGCCACATCAGATCTTATTATCGATGAAATTGATCAGTTCAATGGTGAGGATGTAGCGGCAATTGGTAGGTTGATTTATCAAAGTGGTTCAATGGGCCGGCGCGTGGTTATCATGTCTGCAACATTAACATTGGACATCACTGAAGCTCTCTATAGCGCATATAAAGCAGGATGGGCAGTTTACTCCTGTGCACATGGTGTAAGGGATCATGTAAACATATTGGTTACAGGTGACTCAGTTGCGTCGTGTTCTACCAATGGTAATGGCGGTGAATTACCAGAGGTGTTCGGCAAGAGTCGAGACAGAATTTTACAAGAACTTTGTGATCGCCCGGTCGCTCGCTCTTCAAGTATTTTACCGCCCTGTGACACATGGGATGAGCTAGTCAGTCAAATCGACCATGGATGTAGTCGACTTCACGACTTGAATGCGGTGAGTGTAAAGCCTTCGTCCGGTAAAGAATACAAGGTTTCAGTGGGGTTGGTCCGCCTGACGAGAATATCTCATACCGCAGGTATTGCAGCTCAATTGCCCTCTGGAGATATTGATGGACGTTTACGTGTAACGCTATGTCTACATTCTCAATTTCCTCGTCTGCACCGCGGCTGGATAGAGACAAGGTTGCGACGTGCCTTAACTCGTAAGGGTATCGAACCAGACACGGGTGTAACTGAGCTATGCCGTTCAGAAGGGCTTTTTCGTAAAGCAGATGAGATAGACGTAACTGATATCGAAATTGTTGTAATCACCTCGCCGGTTATTGAAACAGGCAACGATCTCGACTTTGACTGGGCGATACTGGATCCCGTATCGGTAAGATCAATCATACAATCTGCTGGGCGCGTTTGGAGGCATCGATTAGCACTAAGGCCGTGTTTGAATGTACTCATTCTGGGGCGCAGTGTTGTAGCAATGGAAGGTGGAAAAATACGGAATCCAGGTATAGAAACTCCTCTCGCCGCAGAAACAATGGTTGCTACTCCAAGCCTTGCCGATTATGAAAGACGAGATTTCAAACTGCTAGCCGGTGACTTCGACTTTGCCAGGATAGATGCATCAGCAGTGTTATCTGGTTCGGGTGATTTTCCGTTAAGGGATGCTGAATCAGAACTACAGCGAAAAATGATTAGTGCTGACAGTGATGTTGTTACATCACCACTTGGCCGATATATACAAAGGATTAATTCGCGTTTGACTCGTGCTATGTTTCAAACGCGCAAATTTCGAAGATCAAGTCGCAGGACTATTGTGTTCAAAATGATCGGCGAAGACTTCCTGTCAGGTGTGTGGTACCTGAATCTGGCACCATGCACACGACATAGTGTTTTTTCGGAGGCTGAAAAGGGTGATTTGGAGATCTGTAACGTCGTAGGTTTCCATCTGTTTGGGTGTTTCGCTGATCAAGCTTGGTCAGATTTGTCGGGAGGTGCTGAAATTACTCCTAACGATGTGAGCCGCCTGATGCAGGTCGAGTTGCCAAGTAACGGTTATGACGAAATACGCCAAGGTTTTACCTACACATCATTCACCGGGTTTACACGGGGATGTGCTGAGGATCTTTTCCAGCCTTTCGGTCGAGCTTTAATTAATCAATGACTTAAGTACCCATGCATAAACTATGGTTTATATGGCATATTTTACTTAAGTACCTGTTTTAAAAGATTTACTTTGACAATTCGCAGTGTTGTCCGCCGGATAGGCGGCTGAGAGAAACATCCAGATCAAGATCAACACCACTGAGGCGTTGTCCGCCGGATAGGCGGCTGAGAGATTTTTGCGTAGGTGATGGCGATACCAACAACCGTTGTCCGCCGGATAGGCGGCTGAGAGATTGTTCCCTTTCGAGTGTTTTCGTGGTGGTTTGTTGTCCGCCGGATAGGCGGCTGAGAGACTCGGTATGGCGGGCGCGGAATCACTGTATGCGTTGTCCGCCGGATAGGCGGCTGAGAGAAGCATCACGACGGCGCGCGTGAGTTCCTGTCGTTGTCCGCCGGATAGGCGGCTGAGAGAGACTTCGAAGAGTTCGCCAGCGACGCGCAACAGTTGTCCGCCGGATAGGCGGCTGAGAGACAGTGCTTTTGACTTGAGGTCGGCAATCTCATGTTGTCCGCCGGATAGGCGGCTGAGAGAAGCGTCCTGATCGGTTGAGCACTGACGAGAGGGTTGTCCGCCGGATAGGCGGCTGAGAGATACGCGGTGCAGGTCGATGCCGACACAGCTGCGTTGTCCGCCGGATAGGCGGCTGAGAGAACGCACGTTCAACATCATCGGCCAGACTCAACGTTGTCCGCCGGATAGGCGGCTGAGAGAATTAGGCTTGATACAGCTCCAGACGTATCGCTGTTGTCCGCCGGATAGGCGGCTGAGAGAGTTTTACTTGGGATTTAGAGCACGACTGTATGGTTGTCCGCCGGATAGGCGGCTGAGAGATGTATAGCTACAAAGATGACACAGGACGATACGTTGTCCGCCGGATAGGCGGCTGAGAGACGTTCGTGGCGTAGGCGAAGTCTGATAACTAAGTTGTCCGCCGGATAGGCGGCTGAGAGAAAGTTAACCGGTGCTGAACGATCCAACATGGAGTTGTCCGCCGGATAGGCGGCTGAGAGAAGCCTCCCCCAACTACAACACCATCGAAAACCGTTGTCCGCCGGATAGGCGGCTGAGAGATACAATGTGGCTGTAATGTTCCCTAAGTGATTGTTGTCCGCCGGATAGGCGGCTGAGAGATAAAACAAAAACGGTAGACCTACCTAAAATGAGTTGTCCGCCGGATAGGCGGCTGAGAGACCAGAAGTATCTGATAGCGAGCTGGAAAAGCAGTTGTCCGCCGGATAGGCGGCTGAGAGATCGAGAAAAAACACGCTTCAACACGTCTCTTTGTTGTCCGCCGGATAGGCGGCTGAGAGATTGAATCACTGAATCCAGCGCCCTGGCCAACGGTTGTCCGCCGGATAGGCGGCTGAGAGACAACAAAACACAAATGTCCATAAAAGCAGGTTGTTGTCCGCCGGATAGGCGGCTGAGAGATTGAATGATGTTGCCCGCCATGACGGTCTTGCGTTGTCCGCCGGATAGGCGGCTGAGAGAGACGACAGACATGCGCTCAATTTGCGAGCGCGGTTGTCCGCCGGATAGGCGGCTGAGAGAGAGGCCTATACGCTGCCTGTCATACGGTACTTGTTGTCCGCCGGATAGGCGGCTGAGAGATAGGCTTGCAAGAGGGGAGAGCGACCAGTGTAGTTGTCCGCCGGATAGGCGGCTGAGAGATGTTGACGTGAGTCAAAGAACCTTATGCTGATGTTGTCCGCCGGATAGGTGGCTGAGAGATCGAAACGGCTGATGTATCGCGTGAGATCAGCGTTGTCCGCCGGATAGGCGGCTGAGAGATTCCCGCATCCACAGGGACACCGAACCTCGAAGTTGTCCGCCGGATAGGCGGCTGAGAGATCTGCAATATCCTTGTTTATGAGACGTTTATCGTTGTCCGCCGGATAGGCGGCTGAGAGATACGAAGCTGGCAGGCTTGCGGGTGTGGCTGAGTTGTCCGCCGGATAGGCGGCCTGTCGGTATCAGATGCGCTATATGATGCTGGCTACAATAGCGCATCTGCATACTACAGTAGTGGTGCTGAGCGGCTAGGACTGCGCGCAAGCAGTGTTCGAAAAGGAGGGCAAGGCAT
>Ga0115031_1003601_pt1 | contig 11499 bp, 13 predicted proteins | sample Maine_Asex4_meta_FD_87301 | JGI IMG/M metagenome (GOLD analysis project Ga0115031, IMG submission 87301) | Marine algal microbial communities from Maine, USA - Maine_Asex4_metaG | ecosystem: Host-associated > Algae > Red algae > Unclassified | place: Maine, USA | collected 2015-01-05 | reverse complement strand
GGACGTAGTTGGTTTGTTGGTAGTGGTGGAGGGCGGGGTGTAGGGAGTGGGGTCGCTTGGGGGGGGGCGGGGGTATCTTTCGGTCGGGCGTCATCTTGGGCGGAAGGGGCGTCGATGCGGGTGTCTTTGTGGGTGAAGGGGGCGTCGTCGTAGGCGGGAGGAGCGACGTCGTGGGCATCGTCGAGCGCGTCGTCGAGTGCGGGAGGGGAACTGTCTTGGGCGGGAGGGGCATCGTCGTAGGCGGAAGGTGCAGCGTCGTCCGCGCGAGGGGCATCGTCGTTAGCGTCGTCGTGGGCGGGACAGGCATCGTCGTTGGCGGGGGGGGCGTCGTTTCGGGCGTCGTCGTGGAAGAGGGTCCGTCGTTGAGGGCGGGTACGGCGCCGTAGTGGGCGGAGGGGTGTCGTCGTGGGTGTCATTGTAGGCAGGCGGGGGGTCGTCGTGGACGTCGTCGTGAGCGGAAGGGGGGTCAAAGTAGGCAGGGGGGGCGTCTTCGTGAGCGGGTCGGGCGTCGTCGTGGGCGCCCTTGTGAGCGAGTTTGCAGTCGTCATGAGCGCCGTCGTGAGCGTCGTCGTGGGCGAGGGGGGGGTCGTCGCGCGCGTCATCGTGAGCCGAGGAGGCGTCGTCGTGTGCGTCGTCGTGGGAGAAGGGTATTCATCGTGGGCGGGTAGGGTGTCGTCGTAGGCGGGAAGGGCGTCGTGGTGAAAGTCGTCGAAGGTGAGCAGGGCGTCGTCGTGGGCGGGTGGGGCGTCGTCGCGGGCGTGCTTGTGGGCCAGTTAGGCATCGTCGTGAGCGCCGTTGTGGGCACGTGAGGCGTCGTCGTGGGCGTCGTCGTGGGCCGGTGCGGCGTCCTCGCGGGCGAGGGGGCCGTCATCCCGGGCGGGGAGGGGGTCGTCGTGGGGAAGGCGTCGTCGTGGGCGGAAAGGGAGTCGTCGTGAGCGGCATCGGGGATTGGGGGGGCGTCGTCGTTGATGTCGTCGTGGGAGGCGGAGCCGTCAACGTGGGCGAGTGAGGCGCTGTCGTAGGCGGGTGGGGCATCGTCCGGGGCATTGTCGAGGGCGAGCGGGGTGTCGTCTTCAGCGTAGTCGTGGGCGGGAGGGCGTCCTTTTGAGCGGCGGGGGCGTTGTTGTGAGCAACAGGGGCGTCGTCGTGCGCGGAGGGGGCGTCGCCGTTCGCGGGGGGGGAGTTGTGATGAGCGGCATCAAGGATTGGAGGGGTGTTGTCGGGGACGTCGTCGTGGGAGGGGGAGCCGTCATCGTGGGCGGGTAGGGCGTTGTCGTAGGCGGGTGGGGCGTCGTCGTGGGCGTTGTCGTGGGCGAGCGGGGTGTCGTCGTCAGCAACGTCGTGGGCGGGAGAGCGTCCTTTTGAGCGAAGGGGGCGTTGTTGTGGGCGGCAGGGGCGTCGTCGTGCGCGGGGGTAGCGTCGTCGTGCGCGAGGGGGGCGTTGTCGGGGGCGGGGGGGGCCATCGTCGTGGGGCAACGCCCAGTCCTGCCCAGTTAAGGGCGGACATCAGGAGTGAGACACGTTGCTGCAATACAGAAGCCACGTTAGAATTTCCACAAGGTTGGATCTCCTTTCCCCGGCATTCGATCCCATTGCCCCTGCTACCAACGTCCGTCTTACTCATGCACCACCGTCTTCACCAACCCCCCCAGATGCCAGAATGTGCACTGCTGAGACCGCAGTGTGTGTTCCTTCCTGCTTCTTCTGCGCCGGAGGACTTTCTGTCGCTTGCCCTCTTCCTGCCATGTCGTCGTTGTCCGCCGCCGTCACCCCCCCTTCGCCGGGCGCACAATGGTTCGTGCATATGGCTCTGAACCAAGCGTGAACCAGAAGGACTATTTACCGTCGTTTATGCAGTCTCATGGAGCTCCTCCCGCTGAACAATGCAACGCGGTCTGCTACGTAATTCTGACACCTCCCCCGCTGTGCGTGCTGCCTTCGCAATTTCTACATTTGTACCATACCCTGTCTCGCTTTGCAAAGTGTCTCGAGTTCCACGCCATGCACACTTTGTTCCCCCACGACCCCGCTTTCTGCGCGTGCACAACGTGCTGCAGACCCTATCTGCGCACCAACAAGCACTCTGAATTATGGCTGGCGCGCCTCGCTGCCGGGGACTTGAACGAATCGGCACCAGCCGACGTCCTCAAGGCGACGTCTTCCCGCCGGTGCGCCAAGACGGGGGAGTCATATCCCAAAGGCGTGGGTAGCGGGTGGTGCCTGGACTGCTACTTCGTACATCAGCTGGTGACATTTACGCCTCGGTTAGCCTGTACCTTCCTACTACACGGGTTGGTCTCCACCAACAAGCCGCCGAAAGTTGCCCCGAGCCCAGCGGCTCTGCACCTTCTCTGGACTGGCGCTAAGGCGGCTGAATAGGCGGGTCTCCTGGCACGCTCTCGCGAGAAAGTGTGCGAGGCGTGCAAGACGCTTGCACAGTGTCGCAAGATTTCTTTACCGCAGCCAGCTGGCGCTGCGGACACGGCTTCTCTGACAGTCGAGGCGGCGCCTCAAGCCTCTGCGACGGCCGCGCCAGTCACGTTGACGTCGGTTCAGGGCGTCTGAGGCGCCACAGCGGGCACTGGGCTCCACGCGGTGGGCGATGCGGCTCCTGCGGAGGGCCTCGAGGCGACTGCCAAACCAGCCGCTGTGGTAGCGGATCTGGGCGTCGGGGCCCCTGCAGCGGGTGTCAGGTCCCTCGCCGTGGGCGAAGATGCCCGCGTGGCGGGGGCTGGAGTCCCAGCGCAAGAGCACGATCGTGGTTCGCCGCTGGCTATAGGGGGGGCTGAGGACGCCGCTGGAATTCTGGTCGAGGAGAAATCCGCTGCATCTACAGAGTCGAGTGCCACTCAGCGATTCGTTGTCGACCCGCCGGTGGCGGCCACGCCCTCGCCAGATGAGGCCGTTGCGGCAGTGGCGCGGTCTCCTGCTTTTTTTTTTGACCCAGCGCAGCCGCACGCGGTGAGCGGGATTGTGGACTTGCACCTCCGCACTGAGCGGCCGGACGAGTTACGCAGGCGCCTGGCCAATGTACGTGACTTACTGTACCAACGCACCACCGTGCCGCTCAGGGGCCGCGTCGGCCAGCGCCGGCGAACAAGGCCCACCAAAGAGGCGAAGGCTCTCATGGAGCGGCTCTACGAGACTGACTGGTCCTCTATGGAGCGTATGCTAACGGACGTACCCAGACGGGCCCGGGAAACTGTTCTACTCTCTGTGATTCCCGCACGCGCTCATAGTGCCATCCCTGTGCGGCTTCAGTCGCAGTTTGTTGTTTCTCACAACATCAGCTTTGAGATCTTCCAGCGGTTCCGGCGCACTGCTTGGAGGCCTGGCATGGCTTTATCAACCAAAACGCCGTGGTTTTCGCAGCAAGTACCTTCCTGAGCCCACAAGATGCGATATGCCCACCTCAGGTGGGATTCAAAGACACGAGAGATAAATGTTAGACACGACGAATGATACGCACGACACGTACTCCGAAGCAGTGCAACACGTTGGAAATTGCTTACATGAACCTGTGTAGCCAATAGATGAGCCGGAATCCTGATGTCCGCATCTGACCCGCCGTAACTGGGCGTGCAGTGAAGGGCGGACATTAGGATGCAGACACGTTGCATCATTACAGCGTACACGTGAAACTCGTACAGCCTGCATGGTACCAAGAGGCGTACACATAAGAAGCCCAAAAGGCAGGTAAAAATCATACACTTCTGTTACTGATTGTGACGTAAAATGACAGAGAAGCTCGTGGTGAACAATGCTACGTTGCTTGCAACCCGCTTGTGACGTGCTCGGTTTCTTGAAGCTGCTGCTCTTCTCACCATGTTGCTGATCCCCCAATTCTGTCCTCATCACCCCGGAACGGTAGTGGAATAGCAAGGCATTGAGACATGCGATTGGTTGCTCAGTGGGACAGCAGTGCATATCGGGCCCGATCTTTACAGAATGTGCCCGTACGGCCCCCAATCGCACATTCGACGCCTTTGTTTTCCTGCACACTTCTGCGTATCTCCCACAAAATCTGGATATCGCAACGATTGCGGGACCGTTGCCATTCTGATACGGACTGGAACGGAAGAACATCTCAAGAAAAATAAGAATCTTGAATCTGCACGGAACTGGCCGTTGGAGAGCCAATAGAACGTCTCAGATTCGTGTTTAGCAGCTGTTTGCAAGTCCTTTTGACCAAGGGCTGGCCAGTTCTACAAGAACCGTACGTACAGGAACCGTTCCTGATCGACAAGGACAGAATTGGGGGTTCAGCAATACCTCTGATGAAAAAATTGTCCTACCTTGACGCATTGATGTCACCTCGTTTCCCATCCGTATCATGGAACTCAAGTTACTACCCCCCCCGTCCTTCGATCATAGGCTCACCCACAAAAGAGGTCCATTAAGAGTCATCATAGTGCTCAACATGACCCTGTATGCAATGAGCGTGATGGCGACCCGGCCTGCTCCAAATCGACGCGATTCGCATGGTTCAGCAGGTAGACTTTCGATCTGCCGCATATTAGAAAAGATGTGTACTGTGAATGTCCCGAGACGCCCTGATGCGACTGCCACCAGCCACGGTTGGAAAACGTCTTCAAAAAGCTAGTTCCAACCGCTGGACAAGTGAAAAGTGTCTGACACCTACCAATGTGGCCAATGAATGGCCGGCAATCCTATTGTCCGCCTCAGGGGTGTCTTAACTCGGCGTGGGGCGAGGGGGGCGTCGTCGTGAGGCCTTCGTCGTCGCCGATGATGGTACACCGCCCTGCGTCAAAAACGCACCTGCGTTTGTCCGGACAACTAAAAATTGAAGAGAAAAGGACGACTTACGTGACAGTGTGCAAACTGTATTTGAAAATAAAAGTATCCCTTGTGTTCGTGTTCCTGTTCGGATTGACCAACAGTGGGCATCCTGCAGTATGTATTCACGACAGTATTGATGGCCCGTCAAGACTGCTGTGGTCAAATCACGCGTGCGCGACGGAATTCGATCCATATTCGGACCCAATCACGTGCACGTGTACGCGCCTTCAAGACTAGGGTTGCACACGAAGACCCTCTTTGGGGGGCGCCAGGGGCGCGCGACGGATAAGACGCCTTACTGAGGCCCCAATAGGTAGCCAAAACGCCCTTACGACGCCCCAAGAAGCACCCTCCTTATTCATCGCATGATTTAAGTGGCACACATACATTGCTCTCACATGTCATTTTCTGTTTCAAGACTGGGTGCGTGTCCCCAACCAAGGTGCACAGCCGCCACCTGCTGAATCTTGTTGACCCCCCTGAAGAATTTCTCTTCGCGACGCCTTGCTGACGCCCTTTTGTTTGGGCGTTTGGGGCGCACGACGCCCAAATGACGCCCTGGTGACGCCCTTGTTGACGCCATTAACATCGCCCTGGTCGTTCTGAGCAACCCTAGTCAAGACACAGCCTGAAAAAACAAGGACAGTAGGGCAAATAAGATCCTGCATATGTTGTAAGTTTTGCAGGGAAATGATTGCTTACATACGCCCTGTGCACTGGTCTGCAACTCACATATCGTACAGATCAGAACGCCGTCCATGTGCGCGAGCCGGCATGCATTCGACTGGGAAAACACCAGCACTATTCTGTTGGCCACGTTTCGGTTCATTTGTAAGCACTCATCCCGTACAGTCGGAGAGTCTGCCCATAATATCCACCATCAGGAAATCGACGGGGCAAGTGCCGTGCCTGTCCTGCTGGCCACGTTAGAGGTCATTCGTAAAAACCCATTGCGTATAGTCCAACAGACTGCCCAGAATACATGCCTATAGAAGAGCAGTACGATAATGCTCCCAACCGCTCTGCAGCTCAGTTTGTATCTTGACTTCGGGATTATTTGCGTGGCGCTCGCTCGGGTAGTACGCGGGGCACTCCCGGATGTAACCAGTGCCATAATCCTTATAACAGACGTACATAAAATTCCTTCGTTGGTGCCGAGGGAGGTCAGCGAAAGAGACAACACGAGCTCCAGGCGGACGCTAGCGGGTACGAAACGGTGCTTTTATCCTTACAATGAAACACCAAATTCTTCGACAAGAATTACGCAGAACACAGAAAAGTAATAATATTGCGCGCAAAGCGTACACGGGACGGCCTTTGCGACGGCGGACGGTGCTGAAGAGCATTAGTCCGTATCGTCCTCCGAAAAGTTGATGTCACGCGCCACTGCGTCTTGGAGCTCGTCATTCAAGTTCTGCGCGACAGCGTTGCGCACTTCGCCACTCTCGGGGCGCGGGCAACGAGGAAATTAACCCTGACCGAGGTAGTCTTGGACGCACGCGGCCCCGGCTGCTCAGACTGACTTCCTCATGACGACAGGGTCGATGCAGAGAATCTCGCCAAGCAGTGCAGCAGCTGTAGCGTCCAGACCCAGCATGCGCTTAGTCTGCGTGCCATTGTGGTCCAACAGGATCCGGAGACCTGTCATGATGGCAGGCAAAGGTGCAGGGGCCCCCTCCGCGTCATGATTCGCCACCAAGCCGTTGGTGACAGCAGTGTTCTGCACGCTGACTTGAGGCACGACCGCGTCGAGGTAGACGCCGAGAAGCCGGCAGCCGAGCCCTTGCGCAGAGTAGCAGCGCCGGTTGCAATTCATGCGCAGACCTTTCTTCAGAGCCTTCTTGAACTTGATCTTGTTGATGACGGAGCCATTCGGCCCTTGCGAGACGTCAGTAGTCATCTTGTCGACAGCCTCGCCGATGCCGGTCCGAGGACACCGCGTCGTATCCTTGTGCGGACCCTCAAGATGTCCAGGTGGGCTGAAGCAGGTCAGGCAGTCGTGATCGACGGCGTCCTCCTTGGTGCTGCACCTCCCCGGATGCACCTCCGACTTGTGTATCTTTTTGACCATGACTTGATTATAGCGAGCAAAGTGAAAGCATGCGTCATCCTGTGTGGAGGGGCAATCCATCATGCATGAGTCGAAGCCGTCGGTGCCAGATGAATAGTACAGCGCGCGTTAGTCATCGTTACATCAATGCATCGGCGTAGGGAGTATTGATTTTCTGAATAATACAACTCGGACGGCAAGACGTTAGATGGTTCGGTGCAGTCGCACCCCATCAGTGGTCCCCACTTGCTGCTCATACACGGTCTTCTGGGCCCGAAGAACACCCCCAGGGCTTGATGGAGGAGTCGAAGGGGTACCCTCCGAGTCGTTACCACCAGACATGCTTCGCAGTACAACGAGCGTAAGGGATAAAGGAGTGCGGATCACGTAGCACGGATGATGCAGCACAAAGACGGAGCACGGAGGAGGTAGTCCGGAGCACGTCGCTAAAGATGAAACCAGGCACGTAGAACACGAGTGCGGAGCGAAATTTTAATGGTCGTGGAATATTGTGCGCCGCGCAAACCGACCAGGCCGGCGAACATGCCTGAGAAGGGCGAGAGGCCACAGACCCGGAGAGATCACGGCTCACACCACAGGTCAGCGCACCTACGCGAAACATTCTTTCGCCTTGCCAGCGGCAAAGCACTATTTATTTGTGTCACGACGCGTCGTCCCCACCAGCTCCACAGCCAGGCAGTACCTCCATGTCGTCGGCTAGCGTCAATCCTAAGTGTAGCTGGCACGCCAAAACCCGTGGACAGCGCCGGCGGAAAAACAGTAGTCGATGTGAAGTGACACGACTCCCAGCTCGAATATTCTTGGGTGCGACACAAAAACTGCTCAAGAAATCGTTTGACCAGTCCCCGGAGTTGGATCCAGCGTCGTAGAGGAGACATGATCAAGGGTGTCCAGAACTGATGTGCCGAACTTTGAAGAACGTGTTCAGTTTTTGAAGAGATGTACAGTGCGTTCTCGTTACTGGAGACAGCTGATTCAGCTGGATATCAAGAAATGGGGGCTGCACGGCCTGGATTGCAAGACTCGCGATTCATATTCTCTTTTACACGATTCTCGTATAAGGAGAACGCATTGTATTGGATATACATTGGTATATGTATGAGGTTTCAACTTGCATTTGTCCACTGTCAGTAAGGTAAGGACCAAGTGCATTGTTCAAACTTTTTGCTTGCCGTCGGTGACCTGATCGCAATCTCCGTCGGCTGATCAACCGGGGGTCGCGACGGGTCGCCGGGTGCGTCACAAGACGGACCAGGCCTCACACACCGACCTGTGTGGCAGGCCGAGCACCGCCTGCAGACGCAGCTCGCTTCACCCGGCGCCCCCCCCGCCGGGTACTGGCGCGCGCGCCCTGTCGCTCCCAACATACGCACAGTGAGCGCACCCCTGATTCGCCCAAAATGTAACTCTTTGAGGCGACCCAGTGATGACGACTGTTAGCTTTCGTAAGCTGCGCGCGATTGAGTAGCCGGAGAGGGAGGGAGCACCGGGCGTCTGTGCCCGTGCCAAGAGAGCTACGGCGGATCGCCGACGTGGGTGTGACAGAGTAGATCTGTGTTCCGAGGTGCGCAGCTCCCAAGAACGTATTTGTGCTTCTGGTGTTGTGGCCCTCGGTTGAGCCGGCGGCTTGTGACGTGACGCGGCAAGGGGATCGCGCCGATCGGCGGTTTTCCGCCACCCTGGCGCGCCCAAGAAGATACGGCTCGTGTCCTTTTCGCGACGTGGTGATTTTAGTGCGGGCTGACGTGATTGTCGGGGGTGAGAACGTTGGTGGTTGGAGAGCCTGTGGAGCCCAACGCCCAAGGAGGTTCACCTCCTGGCGGCATTTGCGGGGCCTGGGCCGGCGCCCAAGCTCGCGCACGCACGTGTTGCTGTTTTCGTTTTGGCGCCGTGGCGGGTCGGGGAGAGGACGTGATGATTTGGTCGGCCTGAGGAGCCAAACTGTTAAGGAGGTACACCACCTTGTGGCGTCGATGGCGCCCGGGTTGGCGCCCTGACTTGCCCACGTACGTGCGGCTGTTGTCGTCTTCGCTTCGTGGCGCTTGTGGAGAGGTGAGGGTGAGGACTTTGAGTGTTCATCGGCCTGAACAGCTCAACGTCCAAGAGGATTACCTCCTTGGGGTGTTTGTGGCGCATGGGTAGGTGCCCAAGCGCGCCCATGTCCGTGCGCCTTACGTCGTTTTCTCGTCGTGGCAAAGTGGTGGTGACGACTTGGAGGCTTGGTCGGCCTGTGGAGACCAGCGCCCAAGGAGGAACACCTCCTTGTGAAGTTTGTGGCTCCTGGGATGGCGCCCAGGCTCACCCACGTACGTGTGTCTGTTCTCACTTTTACGTCGTGGCAAAGTGGAGGTGAAGACATGGGGGTTTGGTCGGCTCGTGGAGCCCAGTACCCAAGAAGGCACACTTCTTTGTGGCTTTTGTGGCGCCTGGGCTGTCGTCCAGACTCGCCCACGCACTGCAGCTGTTGTCGTTTTCGCGTTGTGACCCGTCGGAGTGGGGACGTTGAGGTTTGGTCGGCCTGAGGAGCCCAACACCCAAGGTGGTACACATCCCTGTGGCGTTTCTGGCGCTCGGGGTGGCGCCGAAGCGCTTCAGCGCACGAGCGTCTGTCGTCGTTTTCGTGTTATGGCGCGTCGGGGTGGGGACGTGAAGATTTGGTCGGCCTGAGGAGCCCAGCTCCCAAGGAGATCCACCTTCTTGTGGCTTTATCGGCTCCCTGACTGGCGCCCTCGCTTGCCCACGCACGTGCGGCTGTTGTCGTCTTCGCTTCGTGGTGCTTGTGGAGAGGTGAGGGTGAGGACTTTGAGTGTTCGTCGGCCTGAGTAGCCCAACGCCCAAGGAGGATTACCTCCTTGGGGTGTTTGTGGCGCCTGAGTAGGTGGTCAAGCGCGCCAACGCACGTGCGGCTGTTGTCGTTTTCGCGTTGTGGCGCGTCGAGGTGCAGACGTGGAGGTTTGGTCGGCCTGCGGAGACCAGCGCCCAAGGAAGTACACATCCTTGTGAAGTTTGTGACGGCTGGGCTGGCGCCCGAGCTCACCCACGCTTGTGCTACTATTGTTGCACTTGAGTTGTGGCGCTTGTGGCGAAGTGTGAGGTATTTTAAACGGCTTGAGGAGCCCAACGCCTGAGAACAAATACCTTCTTGTTGCGTTGTGGCGCCCTGGTTGACGGCCAAGCGCGCCCGCGTACGTGCAGCCGGTGTCGCTTTTGCGTTGCAGCGGTATTGTTGCTGGTTGACATGGTCGTGGGGGTCAGCGTCTGTCAGCATTTTTCGCTGTGGGAATGGGTCTTTTCCTGAATATCTGTTGTGGCTTTCATGGCGAAGGCGCCGAGTAACTCGTCGCGTGGACGGCGTCATCGACGCCAGCTTGCGGCAGCGGCGGAGCGTGCCGGAGACGCTACTCCTCAACCGATGCAAGCCCCTCGAGCGCAACTATCGCGTGGATGTGGCAGTACTCCGGTTGGACCATTTGCACGTTTTACCGGATGGAAGTTCTGAGGTGCCGTTTGCGGTCCACCGATACGACGGGGCCATGCCACAAGCAAGAGATGCTGTCCCTGGGAGCTTTTCATCGCCGTTGTATGTGCCGCATGTACGTGCTGTGCACGTGAAGCCCAACGAGTTCGGTTCTCATCCACAGCATCTGGCGCGCCGTCTTGAGCCGTACCCACCAAGCTGTGAAGCAAGTCTTGCTCCTGTGAGACCTGCTCCTGCGTACGTTTCGCAGCCTGGGAATGGGCTGGCGTCTGTTGCCGGCAGGGAGCATGACTGCGTGGTCATCAGTAGGGAGCTCGTCTGCATCACGAAGCTGCGCATTCACCACGTCAATCAGATACCCGCGGCCCATGCAACGATGGAAGCTCATGGAACAGGGCTCCCCGGGGCTCGACCACTTTCCTGCGGACACCCTATTAGTGGGCGACCTGCCGCCACCTCGTTTGGTCATCCATCGGTGCCAGTTGGCAGCTATCCACTACTTTTCTTGCCAGGGGCATTTCCGCAGTACGTGCCACACCGTCGTCGGTGGTCGTGCCCAAGGTGACTCTTTGGTTCCTTATGGGCGACACAAAGGCGACACAATACGACAAAGTGTCGGCAAAGAGTGGCGCAGGAAGGCTAAATGTGTCGCAAACGGTAGCACCACGGGAGCACTTCAGCGGCGGATAAGCATCCGGCCGTGCCGGTTTCTGGCATAATCTGCGCAAGTTCTTTACCACTGATTTTGGGCCTTTATTGCACTACTATATGGCGGATGCAGATTTGTTGATCCAATTGAGTGCCAATCCATTACTGACACGGGACCAACTATATCATGGAGACGTGGTGGGGCGACGCCCCCCGCCGCTACCGCGGCGCAAGTGCAGCCCGCCACCTTGCCGCCGGACAACGTCACTGTCGCCACGCCGACGCCCGACGGAAGCCGGCCGCGCCGAGGCAGCGTCGCCGAGTGGCCGCCGCCGAGTGGCCGCCCCCGTCGGCCGCCGCGGCGCCGTCGGCGTGGTCCCGCGACCGCGGCCCCGGCCCTGCCCCCCCACCCGCCCCCTTCAACTCCCCCGCCCCCCCCTCAACCACCGCCCTTCCGCCGCACACAGCCCAGCGACGGGTGCGGCGTGCGCGGCACGCCTCG
>Ga0115031_1003591_pt1 | contig 11513 bp, 9 predicted proteins | sample Maine_Asex4_meta_FD_87301 | JGI IMG/M metagenome (GOLD analysis project Ga0115031, IMG submission 87301) | Marine algal microbial communities from Maine, USA - Maine_Asex4_metaG | ecosystem: Host-associated > Algae > Red algae > Unclassified | place: Maine, USA | collected 2015-01-05 | reverse complement strand
TGGGATAATTTTATCAGCCGCCACGCGATAGCGTCCGGTCCTACGCGCTAAAAACCGGACGCTATCGCGTGGCGGCTGATGCGCAGATGCGTTGCATCAATCTAAAGTAAGTGCCATTGGGCGCTAGCCGCCGATTCTACCCCTCATTCACCGGAGGCCAGCGCCTTGCCGCTCACAAAAGTGGCGCTGTCCAAATGGGATAACGTGAGGAAACAATCAAATCGAAGTTGTAGTCTACACCACGGAGACTCAAGATCGATACCCGGACGGCATCTCGACATTGATTTGCGATAGAAGGAGAACTGTAGAAAGCAAATTTTGACGCTGAGCTACGATTCAATGTTGCCCAGCGAATCGATGACGGCGCGGACATGGGCGGCGCTGGCTTGGAATTTGCTGACTTCCCCGTCAGACAATTTTGGATACAACATTCGCTCTACGCCACCGCGCCCAACAATCACCGGAACGCTAAGACAGACATTGCTGACGCCGTAGTGATCTTCTAAGACGACCGAAACAGGAAGCGTTCGATTTGTATCGCGTAGAACGCTGTCGGCGATCGTCATCGTCGCACTCGCGATACCAAAACTTGTGTTGCCTTTGCGATTGTAAATCTCAAAGGCCGCTACGCTCGCTTTCTGAAACAGTTGCTCATAGCGCGGGAGGTCATCTATCTTCTGTCCACCGGTCACCGAAAGGCTGGTCGCGGGGAACTGAGTCGAACCATGTTCGCCAAAGATGTAGGCGCGAATGTCCGAAGGGTGAATGTTCAGATCCAAACTCAACAGCAGCCGCCAACGGGCACTATCAATCAATGTCCCGGTGCCAATGAATTGCCGCGCCGGCAAACCTGACAGCTTCCACGCTAACCAAGTCATAATGTCAACGGGATTGGAAACCATGACGAACACGGCCTTGGGGCAGGCTTTGGCTAATCGCGGGATCCACTTCCTCATCACGGGCAAATTCAGGGCTGCCATATCGTTGCGATCAAGCAAAGGCTCCTTCGGTTTATCGCTGAGCGTCATGATCACCAGATCCGAATCAACGGCGTCTTCGATATCACCGCCTCGAACACGAATCCACTTACTGCAAAACGCGACGGCATCTTGCAGATCAATCGCTTCCCCAACAGCGCGCTGCTTGGTCCGATTTAGTAACACGATATCGTCCGCGATCTCGCTTAATAGCAGCGCGTGCGATATTGCCATGCCAACGTTTCCGCAGCCAACGATGGTCACCTTCATAGCAGAATCATTTCTGGTTGAGTGTGCTTCGTAAACATCAAGTGGGATTGGCTTCCAGCCTGTCAATTTTGGCTGACAGGCTGGAAGTCTATCCCACTCATTCTCCGCCTGATGTCAAGCTACTTTTGCCGCCGCCTCTTCGTCGGCTGGCCTACTTTGTGGCCTTGCTTTTTGTACCGATGCACTGATCGGTTTAACGCATTCTACGAAAAGCGAATCGGGTTTTCGAACCGATTGCAGGTCGGCGTCCAATTGATACTGCACGTAGTCATCAATTCTGCTTTTAAAGGCATTGCAAACGGTGAAGTTCTCAAAACCGTGCTGTTGGCAAAGCTGTCGAAGCGAGAACCGGTCGTACATCCAACGGTGGATTTCGCCCTGCCCACGAAACAAACCTTCACGAAGAGCGGCCGCTTTCTCGCGTCCCAGCAACCAGCGGACGAATCGCCGCGCCCAACGTTCACGATAGGCGCGAGTCGCGTCTTGAAGACGCTTCAACAAGGAAGGTTGCCGAACGATCTCAATTTCGGTGGCGGCGCGGCATAGCGAAAACTCGTCACCAACACGTTCTTGAACAAAGCCCGAATTTTGGATCGCGGTGCTGGCCATGTAAGGCCCCATTCTCCCGCCAGATTGCTCACGCACCAATTGATCCAGCAATTCCATCTTCATCCATTTGTAATCAATCGCCGCGCCTTCATCGCCAGACCATGCTTGTTCGTGCTTTTGAAGATACAGCTGAGCAATCTTCTCGAGGTCGGGAACAACGATTCGCAGTACGCCACCGGGCGCTAACACGCGAAAGCACTCCTGAAGCAAACGTTCGCCTTGTTCAGGTTTCAAATGTTCAAAGACGTGTGAGTGGTAAACGGCGTCGAATGAACCATCGGCAAATGGGATACCGTCATTAATATCGTACTGAACCACCGACGCATCGCGCGACGACAAATCTAAATTCACCCAGCGACGATCATATCTTCTGCCGCAGCCAACGTTCAGCAGGCGGCTGGCGGGTTTGAAGTATTTTGATTGTTGACGCTTGCGAAACATTGTAGTTCTACTGAGGACAAAAAATGCCGATGCGACCGGTGTAATCGATCCGGTTGAGCAACATCGAAACGTTGTGTGCAGCGAAGTACTCGTCAACTGCTTTTCGGCACCCCTGCCAATGACCGTAGTCGTCGACAATCAGGACGCCGCCGGGAGACATGATGGGAAATAGAACTTCCAGTTCGCATTTGGTTGATTCGTACCAGTCGGTATCCAACCGGAGCAAAGCCACTTGATCGGGTGATTGTTGAGTCAACGTTTCCTCGACGCGCCCTTGCACGAACCGAATTTGATTCGATGGATAGCCGGTGGCCTGTATGTTTGCTTTGACTTCATCCAATGGCGATCGACACCAGACGCTGGTCGATTCGGCGATATCCTGCTGCTCTAAAAGTTGATCCGCTGTTTGGCCCATGAAGTCCACGTCGGATTCGGTCGGCTCCGACATTCCATCGAACGTGTCGTACATCCACAAACTGCGATCGGTTGCCTTCATGTGGACCAGCGTTTTTGCGATCGCGGCAGAACTGCCACCTTTCCAAACACCACATTCAACAAAGTCACCAGGAATTCCCTTTTCGCAAGCGTAAACTACGGCGGTTATGAGTGCAAAGATACGCTCGGGCGAGGTCATCGTTAGCGGCAGGACCGAATCCATAATCTGCAATTGCCAAGGCAAAGCATCTGGAAAAAGGACAGCTAGTTGTTCAATCGTATTCGCTGGCTTCGCGGGCAAATCACCAGCGATTTTTCGTTTGCAGGATCTTCTTTTAAGTAATTTCATGGAAAGATCAACGGCAGAACAACTTGGGGGAGAACGACGCTTTATTGTCTACCAAATGTCAGGTTTTGCGTAAATAGAATCTGCCGAACGGCAAAAGCCTGCCAGCATTGTTTCAAACACGCGTTTGCTCAGCAAAAAGTATGGTTAAGTGATCCCATTGCAAGTCGGTGGGTGCTGACGAAATTCGCATTGGAGCCAGATCGAGACGGTGATAGGTTTACGCGGGTATCACGAAATATTCTAAACCGGTACGGGAGTACCGCACTGTCTTGAAGCAGCCCTGAATTTGGCACACCCTAATCTTATGATCGACGTTCCCGTTCTATTTTGCATCTTCAACCGGCCCGAGTTGACTCGGCAGGTGTTCCAGCGCATCCGTGCAGCGCGGCCAAAAGTACTACTTATAGTCAGCGACGGACCACGACCGGATCGCGCTGGAGAGGCCGCTCTGGTTGAGAAATCACGGTCGGTGATCTATGACATCGATTGGAGCTGTGAAGTAAAAACGAATTTCGCCGACGAAAACATAGGCTGCAAAGCTCGGATTGCGACCGGTATCACTTGGGCATTTGAATACACCGAAGAACTCATCATTCTCGAAGATGATTGTTTACCCGATCCCACTTTTTTTGGATACTGCGGAGAATTGCTCAGCCGTTACCGTGATGATCCAAAAATCATGATGATCAGCGGCAATAACTTCCAACCGACCTCTCGAACCGCAGCCAGCTACTACTTCTCCCATTGGACGCATATCTGGGGATGGGCAACCTGGAAACGGGCTTGGCAAAGTTTTGACATAGACGTCAGCGACTGGCCGCAACGAAGGGGAGAAAATTTCTTCAAGGACATTTTCCCATCGGCGGCCGATCAGCAACACTGGCAGCAGGTGATGGATAACCAATATGCGGGCCTGATCGACACGTGGGACTTTCCGTGGACCTATGCCTGCTGGAAATCGGGAGGGTTGACCGTGTTACCCGATCAGAACTTGGTCACGAACATTGGTTTCGGTGAAGCGGCCACTCATACGACCGACGATGGGTCTCCACTGGCGGGTCTGCCGATGCATCCAATGGCGGAAATCACGCATGCAAAACAGATCGCACGGCATGAACTGGCCGACCAATATACCTTAGAAAACATTATGTCGGTTTGTTCTGACAAATCCGCTCTGCGCGCAGAGACAGCATCGCCGCAGCCATCGCGATGGAGACGTCTACGTCAAAAAATAAACAAACGCCTCCTGCAAAAAGATTAGCCAATATTTGGCGAAGCCAATTTAAGCGGTAGGGCGTCAGCCCTCCGATTTCGCCCCTCCAACCGACTTGCACTGTGCAACGAAAATTCAAATCAACTCGCGACTAAACACCCAACCCATGAAGATCGCCATCATCTCGCCTTACGCCACAGTCAATCCTCATTTCGAGATGGAACTGGAGTTAGCTCAGCAGCATATCGACGCGGGAGACCAAGTCGAATATTTCAGCTGCACGGACCAGTTATCAAATTGCGATTTTAATACTTCCAAGGACATCCTGCGCTGCACCCAATGCAAACTGCGGCGTGAGATGGGATTGGATCTGCTCTCAGCGCCTATCAAAAACGGGGCTTTGGTGGAACTCAAAGGCACAGCACCCAAGCTACGTTTTCAATTTGACAGTGTCGAACAATTAGTTGCTTATCGCGTCGATAATTTCGACATAGGCTACGCGGCGCTATCATCGCTGGTGTCGGTGGTGCGTGACCCCGAACCAGATTTAGTGCTTCACGCCGCCTTGCTGAAACAATTTTTGGAATCAGCGTGGCAAACTTATCGCTTCACTCGTTCACTACTACAAAGTCAGTCGTCCAAACAACAATTCGATCGCGTTTACACACTAAATGGACGGTTCGCGGCGATGCGCGGCGTGCTGCGAGCATGCGAAGCGGAAAGCGTGGATTGCTTTTTGCACGAACGTGGCTGTGATAAAGATCACTACGAACTGTTCAAGAATCATCTGCCGCATGATATTGAAGAAATTAATAAGGCGATTGGTCGGCTGTGGGAAGTTGCCGATCCAGCAACGCGGAAACTGCAAGGAGAAGCTTGGTACTTAGACCGAGTCAATCGAGTCGAAACGGCTTGGAAGTCATTCGTGACCGGGCAGGAACGCGGATCTTTGCCTAAGGGTTTCGATCAAGATCGCAAGAACGTCGCCATCTTTTGCTCATCAGATGATGAATTTGTAGCCATCGGCGATGCTTGGCAGAACAAACTTTACCCCAATCAAGTAACGGCGATAGAACAGATTGCGACGTCTCTTTATAAAACGCGTCCGGAAATTCACGTGTGGGTGCGAGTCCATCCGAATCTTATTGGCATTGAAAACCAACGAAACCGCGACATGCTGGGCCTGTCATTACCCAACGTAACAATCATCGCGCCCGAGAACACGATTGACACCTATGCGCTATTAAAAGCCGCCGATATTACGGCATCTTTCGGCTCAAGTGTTGGGATCGAAGCCGTTTTTTGGGACCGCCCGTCGGTGTTGCTGGGGCCATGTCTTTACCAGTATTTGGCAGGTCCTATCCGAGCAACGTCGCACCAACATACAGTCGAGCTGCTTACGACTGAGTTGAAACCGGCGGAGAAAATGGGCGCGCTTCAATACGGATTTTGGTTTCAAACGCGCGGTTTTACCTACCAACATTATACCGCGGAAACATTGTTTGAAGGAAAATTCAAAGGAAATTTGGTCTATCCGAAACCGAAGCCATCGGCGTTTAAGAAACTCAAGCGAAGACTGCGAAAGACCTTTTTAGGCCACGTCTAACCCTTCGCCAAGAGAACACAAAGTGACAGCATGGACTCCTATTGTTTCGCGATGGGCCGTGGGTTACATTTTCTGAACTCGAATTTTACTACGGCGTTGCCGTTGAACAATATCGGCAGGATGCCGACGAAAAGGAACAAGGATGTTCTGGTTTATACACGATACGGCATCAAATGCCGGCCGCACTGTTACTTTTAGAAAACAGGGCGTTGATTTTCTCACGCGGCAATCACAATTCAAGAACGTGATCGTCTCCCGCCGCGCTATATGCTATCGGCGACAGTATTCAGTCGCGGATGCCCGGCCCCCACAATGTACATCGAGCGGTGCATAGTCTCGTCATTCGGCCGAAAGTTCGACCAATTCTTTAACTAACAAGTTACTAATCCCAAGCTTTCTCATGTTGCCTTACGGAAAACAGACGATCGACCAAACCGATATCGACGCGGTTGTTGCGGCCGTTTCAGCAACCATGCTGACAACGGGTCCGTTGGTAAAGCAATTCGAGAAAGAATTTGCGGTAGCCACCGATTGCAAGCATGCCGTCACTCTCAGCAACGGCACCGCTGCTCTTCACGCGTCGATGGATGCAATTGGGATCTCAGAAGGCGATGAAGTCATTGTTCCGGCAATCACGTTTGTCGCCACTGCCAACGCGGTTTTGTATTGCGGAGGTACACCTGTGTTTGCCGACGTTTGCCCCGACACGCTCTTGATCGACGTTGTCGACGTAGAAAAGAAGATTTCGCCCAACACCAAAGCCATTATCGCAGTGGACTATGCCGGACAGCCGTGCGATTACGACGGGCTACGAGATCTCGCGGATCGTTTTGGTCTTAGCCTGATTTCCGATGCATGTCACTCGTTGGGCGGAAGCCACAAAGGACGCGCGGTTGGTTCTTTGGCTGACATGACATGCTTCAGCTTCCATCCCGTGAAGCAGATTACGACGTGCGAAGGCGGCATGGTGACGACCAACGATCTGGCAATCGCTGAGCGAATTAAACGTTTTCGTTGTCACGGCATCGACGCCACCGCTGCGGCTAGACAAGTTCGCAACACGCATCGGTACGACATGCAGTCGCTGGGGTTTAACTACCGGTTGAGCGATCTTCAATGTGCGTTAGGACTTTCGCAGCTGAAAAAACTTGAATCCTTCGTCGCTCGCAGGCAGGCCATCGCCAAGCGTTACCAAGACAAGTTAGTCAATATCGAATTTGTGCAATTACTGACCAATCGCCCTAACCGATCCAGCGGGTGTCATTTGGTTGTGATGAAGTGGCATCATAGCGCGGCTGGCTGCGACCGAGACGAACTCTACCACCAGCTAAAAAAGAACAAAATCGGCGCCAACGTTCATTACCGTCCCGTCTATCAAAACTCATACTACGAAAAGAATTTTGGGCAAAACAAGAGCTGCCCAAACGCTGACGCAGCTTACGAGCAAATTTTATCGCTGCCGGTATTTCCACTGATGACAGATCAACAAGTTGATTACGTGTGCGATAAGATTATCGCTTTTGCGGATCGGCAAACCCATTGCCAACCTGACTTCAACATTGACATCGTCAATTCCATCAATCTAACCGATGCGGCGTAGTCTCAAACTACAAAACAGCAAAGTTGCAATCACATGAAAAACGTCGCCATTGTCCAAGCCCGCATGGGAAGCGCAAGACTTCCGGGTAAAGTCCTGCGCGACGTGAACGGAATGACAATGTTGGATCGCGTCGTACGACGCGTACAAAGAAGCCAATACGTGGACCAAGTAGTCGTGGCAACGTCCGACATGCCGATTGATTTGGCGATTGTGAATCATTGTCGTGATTTCGGGTACTCCGTTTTTGCGGGCGACCATTTAGATGTTCTCAAGCGCTTTGTGGACGCCGCGCAAACGTTTGAAGCCGATCGTATCATCCGCATTACCGCCGACTGCCCATTGATCGACCCGGGGCTAATTGACCAAGTCGTGATCAAATTGGAGAACGATCCCTTCCTCGATTACGCGTGCAACTTTTATCCCAATCGAATGTATCCGCGCGGTCTCGATGCAGAAGCATTCACGATTCAAACACTTCAACTCGCCGACAAACTGACTCGCAAGATGTCGACACGTGAACATGTCACGCTGCAGATCTATCAAAACGCCTCGCTGTACCGAATCGGTAGCGTTCAGCCGCGTCTGGACTACTCTCACCTTCGCTGGACGGTCGACACGGCTGAAGACTTGCAGTTGGCAAACCAAATTTACAACCATTTTGGGCACCAACGTTTTCGTTGGAGACAGGTCCTAGACGCCTACCAATCCAATCCACACTGGCTGAATATCAACCAACAAACCATCCAGAAAAAGGTGGCGTAATGGCCGTTGAAGAAAACCGAGTTATCATTCGCGCCGACAGCGGCGCTACCGTTGGCGCTGGACACTTGATGCGTACGCTGGCGTTGGCCAATGGCTGCCGGAGAATTGGTTTGCACGTCACATTTGCCATCGGTGACGTACCGGGATCAATCGCGCGTAAAATCAGTGCCGCCGGCTGCAAAATCGTCTCGATCACCGGCGATCGAGGCACAGACGCCGACGCTGCCGAAACCCGAAAGTTGACGACCGAACTGGACGCGGATTGGGTGGTTCTGGACGGCTACTGTTTTGGAGACAACTATCAAAACTTGGTCAAATCCGGCGACACCATGTTGATGGTGGTTGACGATTTTGGGCACGGCAGACACTTACATGCGGATTTGGTTCTCAATCAAAACGCTTACGCCGATCCGTCGCGGTATCGGCAGCTGCCCGACACCAAAATTCTCTGCGGCATTCGTTACACGATGTTAAAGCCAGAGTTTGGAAGCCAGTTGAATGAGAAAGTCCAATCGAAAAAAGTGCGCGGCACGGCAAAAAGAATTCTTGTCACGATGGGTGGATCCGACAGCGCAAATTACACGTTACCCGTGATGCAAGCTTTGGCTCAAGTCGATGGATGTCGTGCGGCTGACGTCTTCGTCGATTGCGTGACGGGGCCAAATTTTGCTCACGAGCAAACTCTCCGCGCTTTTGAACGGTCTTCAAACTTTAATTTCCGCATTCACCGCAACGTTGATCGAATGGATGTGTTAATGCGAAACGCGGATCTGGCGATTACTGCGGGCGGTTCAACATGTTACGAGCTAGCGAAACTGGGCATCCCAGCGATCGCAATTCCAACCGCCGAAAATCAAATCCCCGTTGTAAAGGATCTGTCAAAACGCAACACGCTATGTCGTTTCAAATCATCACAGGTAGAGCGCAATGTAGGGCACGGCCAGCAAAGCGTTCTCTCCAAGTTTATAAAAACAATCATCGACAATGCGCCTCAGCGGCAGGCAATGTCAGACGCGGGAAAGCAACTGATCGATGGACTTGGCGTCAATCGTGTGGCTCGCGCGATGTACAGCGAGTTGTTGGAGTTTCGCAACGTGACGATGGCAGACGCCGAATTATTGCTGGCATGGCGAAACGATCCCGAAGTTCGCTCGGTTTCCTTTCACAGCGACCCCATAAAAATTAAAGAACACCGACAATGGCTCGCCCGCAGCATCGCGATGCCGCAGCGGATACTATTGATGGCAGAAGATCGCCAAGGCAACGCGATCGGTAGGATTCAAATCGACTTCACCAACGAAAACATGAACTCCGTTACCATTGGGATAATCGTGGGGCTAGAACATCGTGCCCGAGGGCTTGGAACGATCCTGATCGAAAAGTCGACATCCGCGTTGTTCAAGGCAGAGAAAAAAGTACAGCAGATTGTTGCGCAAGTGAAGCCTGGTAATCTTGCATCCGAACGTGCTTTTCGTAAAGCCGGATTCATCTCAACGCCTTCGACCACAGTTAATCAACAGTTGGCTCATGAGTTCATCCTCCACCGTTTCTACCAGTCGTATGAGGATGTCTCAGTCGACCAATCGCAAGTTTCGGTGGTTGCGCGTGCGGCGTAGTGGTTTATCTGCACTAAATTTTGAGGAGTGGCCGCTGTGGCGCTAGGCTTGTTGATTTCATCAGCCGCAACGCGATAGCGTCCGGTCCACCAAGAGCAACCAAGGACCGGGGGCTATCGCCCAGCGGCTGATAAGACGATCCGATGGATCATCAAGATTGAGTGCCATTGGGCTAGCGCCCAAACAGCCAATGTTCCCAACCCTAGATTTCAATTTAAAACATGAATCAGTTTTCCATCAACCAACGCCTGATTGAATCAGGCCAACCAACCTACGTGATTGCTGAAATTTCCGCCAATCACAATCAAAATTACGACAACACGGTCGCTTTGATTGAAGCCGCCAAGCACGCCGGTGCTGATGCGGTCAAGCTACAAACCTACACCGCTGACACGCTAACGATTGACTGCGACCGTTCGCACTTTCGAATCAGCCACGGCACAGCATGGGATGGCCAGACGCTTCACCAGCTGTACTCACAGGCGGCCATGCCATGGGATTGGCAGCCCAAGTTGAAAGAGGTCGCCGAATCATTGGGCATGGATTTATTCAGCAGCCCATTCGACGCATCGGCGGTTGCGTTTCTTGAGTCAATCGGCGTTTGTGCTTATAAGATCGCGTCTTTTGAAATCGTGGATACGGGATTGTTAGCGGCGGTGGCCAAAACGGGGAAGCCTGTCATTGTTTCGACTGGCATGGCAACCGAACAAGACATTCGGACTGCCGTGCGCACGTTGCGTGAGAATGGTTGTCAGCAGATTTGTTTACTCAAATGCACCAGCAGTTACCCCGCCCCACCCGAATCAATGAATCTCAGAACGATCGGCGTTATGCAAACATCGTTCGACGTCGAGACGGTCGGGCTGTCCGACCACACGCGTTGCAACCATGCAGCGATCGCATCGGTGGCACTCGGTGCGTCGGTTATCGAGAAACATATCACGCTCGACCGCAACGCTGGCGGACCCGATAGCTCATTTTCACTGGAGCCACATGAGTTCGCAGAAATGGTGGCTTCGGTTCGAAAGGTAGAAATGGCAATGGGGAAGGTGCACTTTGGCCCCACCGAATTCGACGCTGACAATTTGGCCTTCCGTCGCAGCCTGTTTGCGGTGGAGGATATCAAACTTGGCGAACCGTTCAGTCTTAAGAACGTGCGCTCAATCAGGCCGGGGCAAGGCATCCCGCCCAAACACCTTCCGGACTTAATCAATCGCCGCGCCGCCAACGAGATTCCCCGCGGAACGCCTATTTCATGGCTGGACGTCGGATAGAAAAGGTTGCCAACCTTGGAACCAAAGCCATAAGAAAACGGCCCCTTCTCCAACGAACGCTTTGCATCTTCGCGTCTTTACGTCTTTGCGTTGATCTTTACGTCTTTGCGTTAAAAAACTCTCTAAAACCTCAAACAGTCAACTCCGGTGCGAAGGATGTAAAGGATGGGGCTCGATGGGTTGCCGATGGTTTGTGAGAAGAATCAACGCAAAGGTGCAGAGACGCGCGGGCGCGCGGCCAATGGCACTTACTTTAGATTGATGCAACGCATCTGCGCATCAGCCGCCACGCGATAGCGTCCGGTTTTTAGCGCGTAGGACCGGACGCTATCGCGTGGCGGCTGATAAAATTATCCCACGT
>Ga0115031_1003590_pt1 | contig 11514 bp, 14 predicted proteins | sample Maine_Asex4_meta_FD_87301 | JGI IMG/M metagenome (GOLD analysis project Ga0115031, IMG submission 87301) | Marine algal microbial communities from Maine, USA - Maine_Asex4_metaG | ecosystem: Host-associated > Algae > Red algae > Unclassified | place: Maine, USA | collected 2015-01-05 | reverse complement strand
GAAAGAGCGATTGACAGGTGGAAGGGGGTGTCGGAGAAGGTGAGATGGGGAGAGGAGGTTGGCTCGGCACTGGAAAACGGACGACAGGTGCAGTCGACGTGAATGGATCGTGGAGATGACAGTGGATGCAGCACGGAATCACAAGAGATCTCAGTGTCTGTGAACGAATATGCGCGGACAAACTTTTCACGGGATGGTGCTTCTGCCTGCGCGCTCCTTTGCCCAGTGGCGCACGTCATCCCGTTGTGTCCAGAATCTGTCAAAAACTTTTCATGCTCGCGTCCCCAGCCGCAGACACCTAGTTATGGAAATCAGAAGGTCACCGCAATATAGCATTGAAGTCGTTCTCTCATTATTAGCAACTTGGTCTTCATCAGCCCCTCAGATCCGTCATGCTTGAAGTGCATCAGTGTCAGCTGCGAACCGCACATGAGATATATACATGTGGTAGGTGCCATAATCTCGTGCCGCCACACCGTGTCCTATATTTGGACCGCCGCAAGATGCGAGCTGGAAGTCAGAGGCTTGCACGGACCGCATCTTCAAAAAGCGGGCCACGTTGCCACAAAATCAAGCCGACGTCTATATGTTTGGAGAATTCCAACTGTTAGAACTGAGCTCTGTCACAGTCCGCGACTGCGGGATTTTTTGGTGAACGGCTGTATCCGGAAATATCCGTCAGAATCTTCTCTCCATCCAGTGTGAGAGCAATACGGAAGACACTTCTGGAAAGCTCACTTCATGCTCAGGCTCTTTGTGGGAAGACTGATGTACATCAGATGTTGCTTCGAGCAGGATGCCGCTGCTGACAGAGCGGTGCTTGATCCGAATCATTATTCCGAAGCCCCTGGTGGCCACAGTGGTTTTGCAGGGTGCACTTGGACGGTGACAAATAAACTATGGAGACATTTCTTTATTTTCTGCTTGTCAACGATGTACAAGCAGCAACAAGAACTCAGCACGACGTGGGGGGGGAAGAAAGTGTGGGGATGGACCCATTATGCTTTGTGAACTCAAAGGAGCAGAGGGGGGTGCACTATAACATGTCACAGGGAAGTCTACAGTCCGCCGACGTCAGGACAGCGCGGTGGCTGGCGGGGCAAGGGCGACGTGGCGGCCACATCCAGCTTCTCCGGCACCACAGACTTTGGCGCCACCGCCCCGCGCCACCGCGCTGCCTGCAGGGCTGAAACGGCCCTTGCGATACTACCGCCACCACGCTGTGGTGCTTGAAGGGGGGTCGCACGCATCCGGAAGATTCGTTCACTGTTGACCGCAAGATGATGCGGACCCCCACAGCACGACACCATAATCGAAGACTTTTGACCTATTTCACCTCATCTTGCTGCGTTTCATGTTTCCTGGAACCCGTCAGAGCTGTCCGTAAACCTGCCGAAGCGTCTGAAGGCGACTCGATTAGCTTCAAGCATCGCCAGAGTGCAATCACTCCACTGTGCGCTTCACGCGGCAACCGAAAAAGCCTGTAGCGCCTCCCTGCGCAGAGACATGCGGCAGCTGTCAGCAATTGATCGCTTGCGGCTTTAAAAACTGGCTACCTAAGGCAATGCCTCCTTGTGGCATCACAGTGAGCCGATAAGAAGATGGCGGAGACCTTTGACTACGAGGAGACACAAGATGACTGCCAACCACGACATGCAATGCCCGTCCACTCCCTGGTGCATTTTCTGCTGCCCGACGATGCTCCTCCCAGCCACGCCACATCGAAGACTATAGAACCAGAACCGTACCTCCTGGTCTACATCAGAGCCTTCCCCCACAACGCCCCGCCACGCCCCTGCAGGCTGTGATGCGCCACTCCTTTCGCCGCACAAAGGCCTCAGCATGCGACAGGCACGTCGTTGCCCACAGCGGAGGTGCCGCTGTTCTCCGAGACGTCCTCCCCGTGCTTGCTCTGATACGGGAACCAACCTTCACGCTTGTCCACGTCGTTATTGGCACCCAGGCCGTCATCCGCCACAACGTCGGCGCTGTAGTATATCTCTGCTTCCAATTCGCAATTGCCCACAAGTAGCGCCCTTGATGGGCCAAAGCCCATGTATTGTGGGAATTAGCCTGTCGCATGCCCCTTGGGGGGTTACTTCCACGCCGTTCATTTTTTATTGTTTGCTTGCTCGCCTGTATTTTTCTGTCTGCCGGCACTCAATACGATCGCTTGTGATCGGACGGTCGATCGATCGGCGCCCTCGTTTATATTAATTCACCGTGGGTCCGGGGTCGCCGTTGTGGGAACAACCCGGCTGCTCATCGGATGCCCTTCAACAAAAAATCCTTATTGCTCTCCGCGACGGCAATAGAACTCGCTTTATTGCTTGGCTACGGTCGGTCTCAATACACTGGTAAATGCACCAACGTTAGTAATACCACATTTGGTGGAACAGCACGGGATACTCTGGCCTTCATCGTGCCTTACGGTACGGTGTTCCCGAGAACTTTCTCGCTGTCTCGTGCTATTGTGACGGTGTCGATATGGTCGCTTGGCGCGCGGGGCCTAAGCCATGGACTTTTGGGCGTGGTGCCAAGGGCATCACGGTTATGATCTTCGACGTTGGCACGCAGGACGTTTGGCAAGTAGAGACACTTTCTTCAGGTCCCGGTATGTCGCCCGGTGGTACCGGCGGCACTCGGCGAGCCAGAAACTGCAAATTGCCTGCTGGCTACCGGCCGCCAGGCGGGGACCAAGGCACTCCTGCCGCCTCCGACTCCCCAACATACGGAGCTCCTACTCCTCCTATCCCTGCGGATCAAGCCGCCCCCGGGCAGATGCAGGTGGTGGAGAGCCTGAAGGCAGCCGTTAAAGAACTTCAGCGACGCCTTACGGCCCAAGAACGGACAAACGAGTCTCTGGCGCGAGCCAATGACAAGTTGGCTGACGACGTCGAGGCCCTGCGCAAGGTCGACTCCCACGAGGAAGAACATCGTATGGCTAAATCTCGCCGTTAGTCGGGCGACCAGACCAAGACCGTCAAGAAGACAAGCAAAGTGAATAAAGACAAGTCCGTCCGCAAGGACGATCCGGCTAACGCCGCGCCTTCCTCATCTTCCGATGATTCTGCCTCTGGGTCAAACACGACGTCGTCGGACGACGACAACTCTCACGCGACGGCCAGGTCATCTGCAAACGATGGCCACGAGCCGCCAGGCCCTCCGTGGCCCTCAAGTGCGTCCTCACCGAGCGATAGCTCGAGCGAGTCGGACGCGACCGCACGCAAGCGCCCGCGACCCCCATCAAACGGAAGGAGCGACTTGAAAAAGCCCATCAGATTAAGGTCATCTGCCTTGCTAATAGCCGCTTCAAGACACTTGTGGACTACAGGACGTACTTGTTCATCCACCGTCAACTGACGTATACGCCTGAGGGGGAACAACGATCGCATCGTTTCAACAAACGTTTAGACGGAGCGTTCCATGGGCAACAGCCAATCACGGGATCCCTGCCTTTGGGCATCCTCACGTTCTTCACGACATTTCGCCGTGCGTGCGACGCGGCAGGGCTAACGCACGGTCAAGCGCTTCCGGTCATAGTCTTTCGACAAGGCGGCAACGCCAAGATGGCGGTCTCCGGCGCGCTGAACAGCACCCTCGGACGTTAGCGTTATGCGGTCCGTACATACGGAGATGCTGTCAACTGGAGTGTTTCGAAGTATGCCACACACGCAAATATGGCAAATGCGTACCAAGACATCATTACGATGAAGCAGCAAGACAACGAGGCGCCCACGACCTTTGATCACCGCGTGGAAACGCAATACGATCTTCTGAACGGGTTGTTCGACATCCAAGACGTTGAGTACGTCTTCATCACGTGTCTGTCGGACCTTGTGCAATTGCACGTTTCGGTCTTGAATGACCAATTTCCGGTTCGGTCTCTTTCCGAGACGGTTGCTACAGCCCAGATGTACTGGAACGGCACCAACAAGCTGCGCTTGCAGCTCAAGATGATCCGCCGAACGGCAATTGAAGTCGCTTACGCGCCACAGAATCAGCGGACGACGACGGAACGACCGTTCATACCGGTTCGCAGGCCGCCGCCGCCTCGGGCCGCCTTCCCTCAAGCTAATCGGGCTGACATCTGTTACAATTTAAACCTGCCGGGGCACTTCGCCGCACAGTGTGGCGAGCCATATCGCCCTCTCGATCGTCGCCAACCGTCTATGGGCGGTTATGCAATTGCAGACTAGATTCATCATCCGGCCGACGCCGTTGAGGACTCGAAAAAAGGCCTTGGCCGGGTGCCCAACTTGGGGTTGCCCGGCGGATCGCGAAATCGGACGGTGATAAGATTGTTGCTCCGCGCCTAACGGCACAACAAGATCGCCGCCACACTTGGCCCGTGCATGCCTGTGATGCGGAGCGGCCGCCCTGAACTTGAACACGGGCGCCGGGGTGAACATAGTGCGAACTAGTGTTCTTCCTGCTAACTGGATGGCTTTCGCCAAGAAGTTGATCAAGCTGCTGCGCACCTGCCATGCAAACAACAACAGTCTCGTGACGAATTATGCCATACATCTGTTTGTAGACACCGGTGGTGTACGTCTATGTGACCAATCCCTTGTTTTCGACAATTTGTCAGTCCCGTGCATTCTTGGCACCAATTTCATTGAACAAAACATCGAGACGATCTTGCCGCGTTTGCATAAGATCGTCTGGCAAGAGCACGTGCGCTGCACGGAGGAACTACATCAACGAACCCCGAACTTAGCTTGTCTTAACGTCAGCGCGTGGGACCGCCACTGGCAAGATAGACCAGCTCGGGTTAGAGCCCGTAAACAGGGACGTGTCGACGGACAAGAAGAGCAGTGGATCATGGCCACATGTGACACCCCCGGTATGGTAACCATCACACCGAACGCTCGGTTATGCCGACACAAGGCAATGGCGGTCGCCCGCTGCCTTGCCATCGTCAATCCCGACGAACCTTTCTTAGTCAAGTTATGCGACTTTGGCGAGGACAAAGTCATGGTTCGCAAGGCCTCAACCTTGGGGTTTGCAGAGCCCTACCAGGGGCCGATGTTGTCCGCCGTCTTGGATGACAACCATCCAAAGGATGGTACCGATACTTCATCGGACGACGCGAGTCGTGACCCCCTCGAGGACCTCAACCTCAGTGAGGCTCCCGAGTTTCTGCACATGCAGATTTGTGACATGCTCAAAACCCATTCGTCGATGTGGGATGGAACCCTTGGCGTCATCCGTGCTACGGAGCACGCCATCGTCACTTCTCCAGACGCTCTGCCCATACGGGCCCAACCCTACCGGACCGGGCCGTTCAAACGGCAGATCATTGCTGATCAGATCAACAAAATGTTGAAGCTCAACTTCATTGCGCCAAGTCATAGTGCTTGGGCGAGCCCTGTGGTAATTGTACCGAAGAAGAACAGCAAAGCCCGATTCTGTGTCGACTATCGTCGGTTAAACAACATCACAAAGAAGGATGCTTATCCCTTGCCTCTGATGAAGGACTGCCTTAACTCCTTGGGAGATTCTCAGGTGTTCACGTCTCTCGACTGCACAGCGGGGTACTGGCAAGAGCCCTGACGCAAGGACGACCAAGAGAAGACGGCTGTCGAATCGCATTGTGGTATATACCACTGGTTTCCAATGCATTTCGGCTTAACGAACGCGCCTGCCACCTTTGGGCGTGCGTTGTATATGATCCCATCCAGCGTAAAGTGGCAGATATGCCTTGTCTACTTAAACAATGTCATCATCTTCTCCTTGAAGGCGGGACAACACGTTAAAGACGTTGACACGGTTCTGCACCGTCCGCGCGAAGCAGGGCTTACCCTGAATTCGAAAGAGTGCACATGGTTCTCCGACGAAGTCGAATACCTCGGACACATTGTCCGCCCAGGGCAACTGCACGTGCAAAACAAGAACATGGATGCTCTGCAGCATGCCAAGTTGCGAACGTCGAAGTCCCATCTGAAAATCTTCCTGTGCATGTGCAACGTCTATCGACGTTTTTTCAAGGACTCTGCCAAACGCGCGAAGCCCCTGAACGCCTTGACTAGGCCCGAGATCCCACGGGATCTACCACCAACAACAAACGTGGCCATCGCCGCGTTCCAAGACCTTTACAACGCACTGTTGTGCCCACAGGAACTTGCCTTGCCAAATGCCAACCGAAAGCTCGTCGTCGACGTTGACGCATGTGCTGACCAAGTCGGCTGTACAATCCCCCAGAAGGACTCGGGCGACTTACCTCATCCTGTAGGATATTGAAGCCGAGGTGTCAATGCTGCCGAGAGAAACTACTTCACCACGGAGCGCGAATGCCTCGGCGTCGTGTGGGCTGTCCTCAATTTGAGGCACTTCCTCGATGGGCGACGGTTCCTCATCCGAACGGATCAGCAAGCACTCAGCTGGATCTACAGCACGACCGACTCAAGCGGACGCTTGATGCGATGGCGACTTTGCCTCTCGGAGTACCCATACGATATGGTTGATAAACCAGGTGCATCGCACCACTTGCCCGACTTCCTGTCGCGCGCCTCTACGGTGCCGCCGCCAGAAGATATTCATCATGAAATACCTTGCCTGGCACTGGCCGAGACGGCGAACGGCTTAAGAACGGGGAGGAACACAGGTAACGACACACCGGAACCGGTGGAGTTCGACGACATTGTCGACGCACAACAAACAGACGACTACTGGGTCGAGATGTCCACTTGCGTGAAACGCGGAACGGCCAAGGCCTTCTGCCGCAACGAGCATCACGCTCTGTATCGCCGAACGCCTTACGGCAACCAATTGGTCATACCAAAATCAGCAAGCGATTGCTTCTTGATGCTCGAGCACCACGCCACAGTGGCAGCCCATCCTGGTATGAACCAGATGGTCTACATCATGCGAAAGGTATATGACTGGCCTTCGAAGGTAACGGACATCCACACCACCATCACCAAGTGCAAAAATTTGTGCCCAAAACCGCCTCGCCTTGCGGCGAAACACCACGCCTTTGACGCTGTTTCTGGTTACTGAGCCTCTCACGGCGCGGTCCGTTGACATATTTGGGCCCATCCTGGCCTCCAAGAAGGGCAATCGATTCATCTTGGTTTTCACCGACCGCTTCACCAAGCTCACAAAGTGTGTCGCCTTACGGCGAATGACGGCCATGTCCGTGGCGTCAGCCATCATCGACGCGTGGCTGTCCTCCTGCGGGCCACCGTACCGGGTCCCATTGGACAAAGGGCCCCAGATCATGTCGAACTTCTTGATCGCTGTGATGAAAATGCTTGGCATTGAAAAGGTTCGCACCACGGTGTATCACCCCAAAACAAATGGGCAAATTGAACGGTACAGCCGTACCATTGCTACTCAGCTGCGACAATACGTCGCTGATGACCCAGCACGATTGGAAGAGCTACTTTTGACAATCAGCATGGCATATAATAACCAACCACGCCGGTCTACGGGTATCGCACCATTTGAGCTTGTTATCCCGAGGCGGATCCCCAACCTCACGGTTTGCAAGTTGCCCCCGGGCACTCCGCTGACCAATCAGGGAGCGCTCAAAGATGGGTTACCCCAAGCTCGTAAACGCGAGGTCATGGCCCGCCTGCGCAAGCAAATCACCATCTTAGTCAAGGCCTTACGTAAGACGCAACAACATTGCAAACGTACCTTCGACCATCGGGAAGCAACCCGCAATGCGGACGTCAAAATCGGCGACTTCGTATACACGACCAACCACGATCGGCAGAACAAGCTTCACAGAGAAGCCATTGAACCCTTAGTGGTCATTGTCGCAGACGCGGATGCCTCCACGTTTGAAATTTCCATTGACAGGGAGGAATAACGCGCTAGCAGGGACAATCGTCGGCAACCGCGCCCACCGCATCTCAGCCGCATCTCACTGCACTTCGGCTGCATTTCGCAGACAATCGCATTTTCGGAAGCTTCGCACGACCGGAATGCAGATCTCGTCATATGTGAGTCCAGATGCATGGATTCTTTGCAAAGCAATGTCATCCGTTTAACCGGCTGCGGCGGGAGGATGTATAATTTGATTCATTTATTTCCTACTTCATTTAAGCCTTGACGGCTGGCTAATTCTTGTTCTGTCATCTGCCGGTTATCACGTCTCGGATGGACCTCAACGCCACTTACTGTCACTTGCATCAAGTTATCGCCACTTGTCTCGGGCTGACTTCCAGGCAGGCCACTTGACAGCCTGATATCAGCGGCCTACTGTGTCTGGCACCCGTGTCGGATGATCAGATACACCCTCACAGACACCGGGCCCACCGCCTTGACACTGTCGTGTCCGGGAGCACAGCCGTGGCTGCTTCTGAACTGCGGTGCTGGGGCTCCAGGCGAGTTCGGGCCGGCAACGGGCGAAGTCGAATAGGTCAAAGTGCATTGATAGTGCATCTGCACTGCCTCTCCGTCAACACATCCGCCACAGGCGCGGGCGCTATTTCCCGATCGCGTGCAGACAAACGGGACCATTACAGGCAGCCAAGAGAAGCAAGAACAGAAAAGGGAGCAGGGGAGGCGTCAGTTTGTGCGATCACGAGAATCACCAGGTCGCGATCCCCCCCCCCCGCCTTGGAAGGCCGTGGCCTCACGCCCCTCCCCTCCCCCAGCCCCCAAATCCACACGCGCTATAGCGGGCGGCGTCCACCTCCCCTTACACCGACGCCCAGGCGGCGGCGGCGACGGCGGCGGCAGCGGCGTCAGCGGCCGCACACACATCCAATCGCGAAACCCCCTGCGCGTTTGCAAGCAGTCAGTAAGGGTGAAGTAAAGTCGGTAGACACATGGATTGAGAACTGATATGGGCTTCATGACGAAGCCCCAATGCATGTCAGTTGCTGTCCATATGACATAACAAGACTCAGATGCAGTCGAGATGGCACCGGAATTCCACAGTCGCCACAGTAAGGCAATAAGACAGGCCCACACCAGCCGCGCGACTGTACCGAGTCCCTGCTTGACACTTCTTCACCCCCGCCGTGACCACCACCGGATCGCCGCAGGCGCGGCCCGCGGAGGCCACCGCCACCCCCCCGCGCCGCGACCACCACTGGATTGCCGCCGGCGCCGGCCGCCGACGCCCACCAGTCACCCGCCACCTCCGCTGCCGCGACCAGCACCGGACCGCCGCCGGCCCAGCCGGCGCCGCCAGCCGAGTCACCTGCCGCCCTTTCCGGTGCGACCACCACCGGATCGCCGCCGGCACTGCCGGCGCCGCCCGCCGAGTTACCTGCCGCCTCCTCCGCCGCGGCTTCCGCCGGATCGCGGCCGGCCCCGCCTGTCGAGTCGCTCGCGGCCTCCCCGACCACGGCCACCACCGGATCGCCGTCGGCGCCGTTCACCGTGTCACGGGCCGCGTCCCCTACCGTTACGAACACCAAATTGCCGCCGGCGCCGCCTACCGAGACAGCCGCCACCGCCCTCGTCCTCTGAGCGCTGCCACGACACGTGCAGGGCCAGAGGCGGGGGTGGCCTGCGCTCAACCCCCCATCTCCTCGCCGTGATAGAGGGGGAGACCCTGCGAGCCACCTGAAGACATGCAGATTGATCGCGATCTCTAGTTGGCCACGCAGTTCACAGGGCTATGTAGAAAACAACGTCGAGCACTGATGAAAAACTGACAAACGATTTCCATTTGAGAACAAGAAATCGAATTTCAACTACGAGAAATAGCCGCCGAAGATGTGAAGAAATATTCTGGTAGTGCAATTGCGTCATTTTAAGGCCATTCACAATGCTTATAGAGAACAATTACACAAAAACGACTTACTCAAGGAGGCTTAATCATTGAAATATTCTCAAGAAAGTTTTTTTGCACCTGACTATTCGTGATATCCGTTCTATGAATGCTCTTCGATAGTTCTTTGTGGCGTGCTCGTGATTGACCGTTGCAGCGGCGGCCGCCCAGACTGTGTCGGCGGCAACGGACGCGGATGCAAACAGTTTGTCAAGCACGGCGACTCTTGTGGGCGAGACGACACACGTGTGGCCGCGACAGTCGCGACAGTGCACCGCACTGTCCGCCATCCTCCCGCCGGACCGTCCGCCATCCCTTCGCCCCACCTTTCGCCCTGCTCCACTGCGCCGCGCCTCCCTGCCCCCGCATAACCCCCTTCTTACCCGCCACTGCGCTACAGGCGCCGCCGCTGTGGCCGGCGCCCACCCCACCGAACTCCTCTTTTCCTCCCTTCGCCTTCCCCCCGTTTTGGTGGCGCGCTACCCTCCAACTTCCCTTTCGCACGGCCCCCGAACCCACCATTGGCGGCGGCGGCACCTTCGGAAGCGCCTCCCCCCCCCCCCCGCGGCCCCCCCCCCGCACGGTTCGTCGATCACCTCGACGTGCGGCTGGCCCGCCGCAGGGCCGCCCCCTCAGGGTAGGTGGCCGCCCGCGTCGCACCCGTTGCCGCCGCGGAGCTCGCCAATGTCATGAGGGGGCGGCTGGACGTGGCCGCAGCCGACGCGGACCTGGCCCCGCACGTCGCCGCCGTGCGTGTGGGCGATCGTGCGGACAAAAATGACCTTGAGGGGTGGGCGGGTGGGGGGAAGGGGCGGGGGCGGAGGGGTGACGCGGTTTGTGCGCCCCGCCGACACGGACCTCCACGTACACACGTACGTCCTGGAGGGGGGTTCCGACTGGAGGGGGGTTCCGCCACCGTCGGCGTGGGGGGTGGCGTCGCCGATGGCGACGCGGGCCCCGACGACGACGCCCTTGACGGCGCCGAAATCAGAGCCTCAATCACTGCCAAACGTGTGATAGAGATGCTCTCAGACGGCTTCAAAGGCGAATTTTCTGAGGCTTCCGCACAGCCTCAGGCATTCGGGAGTGTCTTGGCCGTGAGACCTGTGTAAGCATCTACTGCTGATCTTCAAAGCTTGGCGGTGGCAGAGTGGTTGCAATCATTCAACAGCGTACGTGGACCAATGGAAAGGCTAGGAATCATGTGAGCTCCTTATAAAGTCTCCTCATGCAGTTCTGCGCACTGGAAACGCACATCAGGATCGCAGGAAATCTGAAGTAATTTGTTGATCACATAAGAAACCACAGCTCTGTCTCAGAACCCTCTCCATGCCCTCCTCAGGCCCAAGCGAGCGGCCCAAAAATCTCAGGAGATCTCATTGTGGGTTGGAATGGATTTGCGTGACTCCTGCAAGACACGTTGATTGGCTCGCAAGATTACAGGTGGCAACTCTCAACCAATAGTACGCTCGTGGCTTATCAAACAGCCAATCCGACTTCGTTTCTATGCTGCGTCGTCGGCTCTGCCTCCCTTCTCTCTGCAACCTGCAATTTTTGGTTGTTAGCAATACATGTTTTTGCTGACGTTGTACTGCATTGGATGACATTGAATGACATCTCACCCTGTCACACTTCATCCACGAGTGAGAGCTCTTTGGGTCCTTGCCACACCAAAGTCCTGAATCACTGCCAAGCGTGTGATGGACATGCCCTCAGACCGCCTCCAAGGCTTTTTTCCTGAGGCTCGCGCACAGGCTAAGTCATTCGGAAGTGTCTTG
>Ga0115031_1003584_pt1 | contig 11520 bp, 11 predicted proteins | sample Maine_Asex4_meta_FD_87301 | JGI IMG/M metagenome (GOLD analysis project Ga0115031, IMG submission 87301) | Marine algal microbial communities from Maine, USA - Maine_Asex4_metaG | ecosystem: Host-associated > Algae > Red algae > Unclassified | place: Maine, USA | collected 2015-01-05 | reverse complement strand
TAGCCTTCCAGTCAGAGACGCATTGCGCCATAGCTTTGATGTCACCCCATTTGATGGTCACGGGATCAGCACCGCCCAAGTCACTCCGCCAGTCGTGCCGTCGCCGTTCACGCCGACAGCGAGACACGTCGGAGCTTCACCCACAATCGAGATAGTCCCGGCGACCGGTGACCCGGTGATGTTCGACGCGTTGAATACCTCACCGGTAGGTAGTTCGATTCGGATCTCGTGGCCGTTCGTAATCGCCGTCTGCCACGCAGCAGCGACCAGAGCCGGAACGTTCGCTAGCTTGATGCCCGTGCCCGGTCCGTTCGTGCCGTTGTCGAACACCGAGAACCCAGACTGAATCCGGGTGTTGTAGCTACCCGAGTCAGCGACTTCGCAGTCTTCGGTGTCGACACACGGCGGGAACACTTCGCAGAGTTTCGCTACCACATCATCGAGCGAAGCTCCGCAGGTCTTCGTGAGCTGAGCGAATCGTTCCGTGCAAACCAGCGCAGCGTCAGACGTGAACGGTCCACCAGAGATCGAAAGCGTCGGCGTCGGCGCAGGGCCGGTGATGCAAACTTCCCGAACGTCTTGTACGATCTGGCCGATGTTGTTGAAGATCGGAGAGTCTGTGACGGTGAACCCGTCAGCGGAAAGGTCGATCACGAAGTCAGCCCACGGGACCGGCGTGGCCACGGGACCAGCAGCGAACAGCGAGTCGGGGTGACCGAGCGCACGCTGGCCGACACGGCCGACGCACTTCCAGCCGCACGACTCGACCGTCGCTCCGCCTTCGCTCAGCATCTGTTCGAGTAGATCGTCTCGGCGGTCATCGTTCTTGCCGACTGTCCGCAGAGCGCAACCTTCGCCGCCTTCCACCGGGTCGGTGGCTTCGGTGTCCAGCGTGTTGTCTCGGACCCATGCGATAGCAGGATCATCTCCGACCATCAGCGTCGGCGCTTCACAGTCGCAGTCAAGCAGGAACTGGAGCACGTTCCCGGCCGCCTGAGCGATCACACCGTCGATGGCGTTGAGCATCGCTAGAAGTTCAGCCTGATCAGCGATGACCGTCCCGGCTGGCCACGTCGTCACAGCGCCGCAGAAAGTCCAGATGAACCCGCCTTCGTCCAGCGTCAACGGGTAGCTCGGTTCGCCAAGATCCAGACCCCAACCGCAGCGGGCAGGGACACCTGGGGTGGCTTCTTCGCACGGGACGACGGCGCAGGCCAGTTCGTCTACCGTCTCTTCGACGCAAGGTTCCCAGCACACCTCGGGCGGGAGTGTTCGCACGTCGATCGGTGTGACGCAATCCGGCTCGGTGTACGTGGTGATGATCACACCATCGAGACACGAGACGATCCGGTTGAACTTGACAGGAGCGTCGAGAGCGGTCGGTTCGTTGTTGTGGATATCACCGGCAACGACCTGTTTACCGAACGTGCCGCTGACAGAAATAACTTCCGTTGTGGCTGGCAACCATTCCGGGTCACAGCACACGATCCCGATGTGGCGGGCATACGGGGACAGGCCAGCGGCAGCGAGCGCCGGGTGCATACCGGGCAGACCGCCGCAACCGTTGAGACCGCACGCAGGCTGGACGGTACAGATACCGGCCTTCCAGTTGGCAGCGAGAAACGCCTCATAGGCAGCTTTGAACGACGCCGCATCGGCTGGGTTGTTGGCCCACGCATTGATTTGCGCAGTCCACCCCGGCCGCGGGACTTGTTCCCATTGGAACGTGAGACCGTTAACCAGCGTGGTCTCAGCGGTCATCGTCCGGTTGAACTTGATGAGTGGGTAAGCCCCGGTCGGTGAGACCGTCCAGTTGTTGTCGAGAATCGCGCCGGATACTTCGACCTGGAGCCGTTCGATCTTGATGACATCGCCGCACGGTGCCGGGAGCGGTGGGTCAGCGAGCGGGGTGGTGCAGTCAGCGCCGAACAGGTCGCCGTCCGGTGCCGGGATCGAGCCGCCGGTCAGGTCGAACCATTCAACCAACCGAGGCTGGCCGGGGCATTCCGTCCACCGAACGATGCCCTCAGAAACGGTTACTTCGGTCTCGGGGTCCTTCTCACAAAACTGGGTGTTGGTGACCGAGCAGTCGCAAGACAGGAGCGACGCGACGAAGTCCGCTTCTACAGCAGCCCACGTCTTGCCGTTCTGCCAGCGGCATTTGACGATCCCGCCGAGGGACAGCTGTTCCCACAGGACACCCTTGACGCCCGTTTCCGGGTCAAGCGCGCAGCGCGGAACCCAGCCGAGGGCGCATAGAACACGTTCCAATAGCGACGCGACATTCATCAGCTATTTGTCTTCGCTTTCTGCGAGGCCTTTTTGGTAGCCTTTTTGATTGGTGCCCAGCCAAGTACCGCTTCTGCGTACTCGGCGGATTGCACGCCTGCGATGACAGCGAACCGCTTGGCCAGCGCATCCTGGCCTGCCTTTGCACGCCGCTTGTTCTCAGCGACACGGGCCTTCCCGGCCTTCTTCTCGTCAGCCTCGATTGCCTTGTTCAACACGCCGAGCGCCTTGGCGTCCTGTTCAACGTAGACGGCTTTCGTGTCTGGGGTGGACAGGTCGAGACCTGCACGGGTGACTGCCCAGCGGAAACCTTCGTCGCCGGGTTTGCCGACGAAATAGACAGCTTCGCCTTCGTTCATTTCGATGGTGTGTGTGTGTTCCACGATGCTCCTTAAGCCGAGGCTGCGGTGCCCCAAAGCATCGCATTGAAAGTGGGGGACAGGATTTGAGTGGCAGCGGATTCGGGGTTGCCGCCACGGGTCGAGATAATGCCAACGGGGGCAATTTCCAGATAGCGGCCGGGAAGCAGGTTGTTCCAGCAGCGCAAACGCCAAGTGCCGGACACGTCGACCGCCGAAACCAGATCGGCGGAACCGGAATCAGAACCGTTTGACGTGTGGAAGTCACCGACAACAGCAACATTGCCAACGAACGTCCCGCTGATGTTGAACGGTGCGTTAACGCCGACATCCACGATTCCGGGTGTTGACATGTCGTTGTTGATCTGGCAGTGGTAGATCCCGGCTCCCATCATCAGACCTTGCGGACATTTCGTCTCGTTCGTATACCGGATGACGGGGCCGGGGATTTCGATCGGTTCACCGTTCGGCGGTGCCGGTGTGGTCCCTTGACCCCAGATGACACGTTCACAAACATTGTTGACGTTCGGGATGCGAGGATCGGCCAGCGGGCTACCGTCGCAATCGGTGACCGGGCCACCCTTCGGGCAAAACTCGCCGTTGGCGTCGATCAGGTAGTAGTTGCCGGGAACCAGCGGGTCGCCATGAACATCCACGCCGGGAGTGGTCGGGGCGATCGGGTCGCCCTCGTTATCGATCCATGTGCCATCACCGACCGGCGTCGCTACCTCGTCGTCGTCCTGATCGCAACACGTCGCAATGGTCACACCACCCGGCGCTGTGAATAGTGAAGCGCCAACCGGGTACGGCTGGCCGTTCCCGTCAACGCCTGCCGCGGTGGCCACACCGGCAGGGATCACGAACGTATCAACTGTCGGGGAAGCTGTGCCTCCAACCGTGACGCTCTGGGTGACGGGGGTGCCGCCGTTGCATGGGCCGCAGGGGCAGTCATCAAGATGGGCCATTATGGCGTTTCCTCTTCTACGGGGCATGGGACCTGAACGCAGGCCGTGGCTTGAACCTGAACGACGCCGGGACCGACATCAATCTGGAGCGGATACGTGCAGCATGACTTCTCAGTCCCAAACTCGACCGGCTTACTACCGGGGATCAGCGTCAACACTTCGACACCCTCGGGCTTCGTGATCGTGACCTCGACCGGAGGCTGTTCGCCTTCGCAGTCACCGTCGACCTCAGCCGTAATCGAGATCCATTCGTAGGTGTCGGCCGGGATCGTGGCCGAACCGTCAGGGTCCTGCACAACAGCAGCAGGGCACGAGACAGGCCGTGTGCCGGGTTCACCGGGCGGAAGGTTGTCGATAGGGGCGCAGCCCACCATAACGACGTTCTCGGCCGTGTACGCGGCCGGAGGCTGAATAGGGAAACCGCAAGGATCGAACCACTGGCCGGGTGTGATCTGACCGAACTTGTCGAGCGTGTACTCGACGTTCCCGGTGAAGGCAACGCGGACCGGGGTCGCGCCTTCTTCCATCGAAGCCATCTCGACCAACTGCACGCAAGTGCTGCGTACTGGGTCATCCGAGCAAAGTTCCACCGGGCCCGAGTACGGCGCATAATTGCCATCGGCACCAAGGAGATGATTTACGAAAGTCTTCTCGCCCGTCTCCGAATCCACCAAGGTGCAGACGAACACTGGCTGACCGCCACCCAAGATCGGGAGGCCGTTCGCGTCGCACTTCGGGGTGCAGTACGGGGTGAACATGAAATCGCCAGAGAACACCGGACGGCCGATCTCGTCAAACTTGTCGCACAACGCTTGCCATTGCTCGGCGCTCAACTCGACGGTGACAGTCCCAACAATGGTGACTTCCAACGGAGCGCCAGGCTCGCCGCCGATAGTGACCGCGCACGGCTCCGGCTCGGGGGCCAACTGCACATCAGGTTTGAACGCCATGATCAGCAGCTCACATTCGACTGGACTTCGACCGCGTACGCGAGGCACGGCAGCCAAGCCACCAGCACAGTCCGCTCAGCGATCACAATGACCTTGTTGTACTTCTCATAGGCGGAACGGGCATCCCGGTCAGCCGTCTCAGCACCGTTCATCAGCGGACCCAAACCGTAGAAGCCAGGGCCGTGAAGATACATGCACGATGCGCCAGTGGTCGCCGTAGCGGCCTGAGCGCCCGTCTGCATCTTGATCGGCGGGGTACCTGGGCAGTCGCCGGGGATACCGCACATGAACGGCCAGCCGAGCCCACGGACATTGCCGTTGTCGTCCAACTGATTGTGCATGTTCAGATGAGGGATCAGACCGGCACGGCCCGACATGAGGACGCCGCCCGGTTTCCCGTTCTGCTGCCACGCGTCGGCCAGCGTCGACATCCCGACCACTGGGTGGACCGGAACCGACGCCGAAAGATTCTCGGCGGTGGACTGAAGCGACGGGTTACCCGTAGACCAGCCGGTCGCCAGTTCGTGCATGATCGCTCCACCGGTGAACGTGTCCAAACCTTGGCGGGCGCGTTCCATCCAGTCGACATGATTATCGGCCGTGTTGCACCCTTCCGGGTAGTACAGCGTGAACGTGCGGAACGGATATTGCGGGGTGTCACAGGGCTCGGCCTTGTGTTCACCCTCGTTCGGGTGATCAAGCGGAGTGACGATGGCCGTCTGGCTCTCACCATTCTCCGCCTCGACTACCCACGATCCTGACTGCTCCGCGTTCGCAGCGCCTTCGCAGCCGCCAGGCCACGGATGAGCCTGACCGCAAGCCGAAGGCCAAATCGTGACGCCCTCAGCCCACGACTTCAGCCCATCGTTCTCGCGACGCTGGAACACGAACCCGTCCAGGGGGGAACCCGCCAGCCCCACCCCGGCCTCATCCGTCGCGCGGACCAGGCCAGGGAGGGCGGTGGGGGTGTAATTCAGTCCCTCAACATGGGGGAGTGGCACGGTGGTTCCTTTCGATCAACCCAAACCAGGGGTCGGGTCGGATCAGAGCGCAGGAATCTTCTCGGCAGCCTTCGCTGAGGTGTCCACGGTGTCATCGTTGGCCCCGCCGCCGTCAGCGAGGTCGTCATCGTCAGCAACCAGCGGAGCCGGTGTGAGGCAGTCCTGCACAACATCGCAGGCAGCGCGGCGGCCGTTGGCGCACAGGTTCCAGAACTTCAGCGTGAAGCTCGGGTTGCAACCAGGCTTGATCATGCCCTCGAACGTCTCAAGGAAGAACGCGAGCATCCGGTTCTGCTTGGCGTGCTCGGCACCGCGGGTGGCGGTGAGAGTGATGTCCGGGACGGAGAACGTCTCATAGTCATCCGGGTTGAACACCTCGATGCAGAACGGGGTGTCGACTGTGCCGACCGGGGTACCGGGCAGCATATGCAGATCGGTGTAGTCGGGGAAGTTGCCGTTCGCTCCGGGCGGGCCAATCGGGGGGAGGTCCGCCGCGTACGGCTGGGTGCCGCCGACAGCCGAGTCCAACAGGATACGGATCGGGAGACCCTGCGCTGCTTCACGGAGATCGTCCATGCGGTTGCAGGTCTTGATGTTGTCGATGTCGAGAAGATTCAGCATCCCGTAGTCGATACCAATGACGTAACCCTCGGACTCGATGCGTTCCTTGACGGAACCAATCGACAGGACGTTCTTGATCGCCTCGTACACGATTGGGAATGCGCCCATGCCGCCATGCTGGGAACCGTCGATCCCGTACCAGTGGGAGAACGACTGAAGCATCGTGCGACGCTGAGCGTTCCGCTCACGGATCAGGAGGCGGGCCAACGCCGAACGGTATGCGGCGATGGATTCCGGCTGGGACCAGCCGATCTCGTTCTTCACTTCCAGGCAGACAGCCAGCGGAAGGATCGCAGCCTTCTTCGAGGACTGGCACATGACCTGGGCGCAATGCTTCTCGCATGCCTTCAGGGTCGCCCACGCTGTGGAGATCGCGCCGGGGTTCGGTTCCGGCGCTGTGACGGCCGTGTGATACGCGGCATAGGCCGCGTCGAACGTGGCCTGCTTTGCTTCGTCCCACACGGTCACGGAACCGTCGACCTCGGAGAGGCTGATGGCGGTGAAGTATTCCACCGAACCGCGGTCACACGGGTACTCGTTGAAGATATCCAACGGGTCGGCCATGTTGCCGCAGTCATCGATGTTGCGACGGATACAACCGGGAGGGCACGGCGCTGCGGTCTTCGGGTCGAGGCGCTGCTGGCCGGTCGCGGACCGGTTGAACGATGCCATCACAGAGGACGCGCCGTCGCTGGTTGAGACGCCGTAGTTCTCAACGTCTGATTCTTCCCAGACCTGCCATCCACCGATGGTCAGCTCAGCGCCAGCGGACTGGCGGTTCGCGAACGACGCGACCCGGTTACCGAACGATGCGTCATCCAAGATTTCTTCCTGGAGGGAGATGGTCTTCGTGTCGCCGTTCTGGACTGCGACACCGGCCACCATCGGGGCGAGGGGCCGGTCCTTGCGGGGCTTCGTGAGCTGAAGCGGGGCGACCGGCGCTGCGGTCTTGCCGTTGAGGACAGCGAGGCCAGCCATGATTGCGTCCCGTGCCTGCTCGTCTGTCAACGTGGGCTCAGGATCGGCTAGGTCAGCGGGGTCGGCGGGGTCGGCTTCGTCGGCTTCGTCCTTCGGGGCCGGGTCAGCCGGATCGGCTTCGTCCTTCGGGGCCGGATCAGCCAGGTCGGCTTCGTCTTCCGGGTCGGCATCAGGCGTTACCGTCGCCTTCGCATTCTGCGCATACGTCGACTGCGCCACGCTCACCTCGTTGATCCGCTCGACCATCGCCACGTACTGATCAGACTCGACCATCGTCGCGTCGCCAGCCTCGATCTTCGCGAACAGCGCATCCTTCGCCGTTTCCAGTTCAGGCTTCAGGGCGTCAAGTGACTTCGATGTCATCTCGGCCAGCTCGAACTGGAATGCCTCAGGCAGTTCCAGAGCCGGGTCCGTGTCTTCATCGGCTTCGGCGGCGGCCGCTTCGGCCTCGGCCGTTGCCACTGCTGCCGCCTTGGCTGCTGCTGCTGCCTTGGCTTGGGCTGCTTTGCGCTGCTTTGCGTTCATGGGGAAGGGTCCTTCGTGAGATGTTGACAAAAAAGGGTTGCGCTTGTTTGCGCTGCTGAACGGTCAGTCCCTGGATGCCGCATCCCACCTGGCCCCTGGGCCCATGGCGGTTATTGCTTGTGTCGGGAGGGTATCGCAGTTTGGGGTGGGCGGCAAGGCGACCCCAGAAAAATCACCCCTGAACACGCGCAAACCGCGCAAGACGCGCTACAGTGGGTCTTACCAAACCACAAGGAGCACACCAAAATGGACACATCAACCAGCGCAAACCTCGCAATCAAGGCATGGTTCGACACCGGAGCCCCCAACTCCGAAGCGCGGCTTTCCAACGCAATCGACCGCATGGCCAACGCCTTCGAGACCAACAACGGCAGAGCAGCCGCCATTCTGGCGGTCTTCTGCGGCATCGATGGAGTCACCAGCGAAACCGTCGACCTCGATGGGCTGGTCGCCGCACTCCTGCAATCGGACGAAGAGGAAGTGCTGGGGCCGCTCACCACCGCCCAAGCCGAAGCGCTCAGCTCATGGGGCGACGCCCAAGAAGAACTCCGCTACCAAGCGGACCGAATGAAATCATCCATGGAACGCACCCTCACCCAGCTTTCCGAGGGCGTCATCGCCCACTACTTGGACATCGACGCCATCCAAGTGGTCAAGGCCGAAGCTGTCTACGGGGCCACTCGCCTTGCAACGCTGGCAGCGTTGCGGGGCCGTGACGACATTCAAGAGCTGTTCAATGGGGCCACCGGCCCAGACCGGTTCACCTTCATCCGCAGCATGACGGTTTCGGCATGAACGATCTGGCAGCACGAGCACTCGCAGCACGGGCACCCGGTGCCTTCGACAACCTCATCACCGAACACGCCGACCCCGACCGGGCCTGCGCCCAGCCGCCCACCCAGAACCGTGAACGGGCGGTGCTTTGCACCGGCTGCTACCGTTTCACAACCTGGGCTGATTCCGGCCAGTGCGGAACCTGCGAAGGCAGCGGGCCGCATGGGTCGGATAGACCATACTCCACCCGCTGAACCCACCACAAAAAGAGGAAGACCCCCCGGACCAAGGCCGGGGGGTCTTCCGCGTACCGGGGTCAGAAAACGACCCACTCCTGCCGAACCGCGAAATCAGCGCCCAACGAAACCTCACGACCATCGGAGATCGTGTACTCCTGCTGGAACGTGTCCATCACCCACGCCCCATCCTCTTCCCTCTCATGCGTGAAGATCACAGCAGACTCATCGAAGTCCTCGACCCACAAGTAATCCCAGGTGTCGTCGTCGTCGGAAAGGTGTGCCTTCTCCAGTTCCTCGCGGAGCACCTGTCGGCGTTCACCGTACGGGATGCCGTCGAGCGCAGCGCGCACAGCACGCACACCAGCAGTTCGGGGGCCTGACACCTGGGCGCGTTGCGCCAACAGCTGGGCGATGCGCCCTTCCATCGCCGCCATGCGGGCCTCGATCCCGGCACCCACCGCAGGCGGATCACCGGCAGGGTCCTCGACCGTGCCTTCCGGCATGATCTCATCGACAGCATCGGTGGTGGCGCAAGAGTCGCAGCACGGCGCTGCCGCTTTCGAGCCGATCACAGGAGCCGCCGTCGCGGCGTCCAGCGCGGTGCCGCAGGTGTTGCACTGGGCGGGTTCAACAACGGCAGCCTGGATCGGCTTACCGGCAATCGTGGGGGTGGCCATAGTGGGTTCTCCTTGAACGATGATGATGGATGGCCCAATCACGGGCCCTTGTTTCGTGCGGTTGTACGACGCGGTCATGGGCAGCTCGGAACGTTCCAACGTCCCTTCCCGGTTGATGGGGATAGCGGCCTTGGAGACCAGTACCGGGCCGAGCGCGTCGAGGCCCGAGGTGGTGATCCCAGATGTAGTGACCATGTTGTCCCGCGGCCACCACTCGCCAGACAGGCCGGAGCGGTTGATCAGCATCGCTTCTCCCCATGTCAGTTCCGGGATGCCAGCGCCGAGGAACAGACCGCACTGCCGCGCTCCGTCCGCTGGGTCATCGGAACGAGGAAGCATCACATCCCACAAGGTGCCGACCAGTTTCTGCCAAGCCGGTTCATCGTGATAGCTGACCGCTTCGTCTAGGGTCATTTCGCCGGTTGCGTGGCCGCCGAAGATCGGGATCGTGCCGACCGCTACAAACTGTTCATCCAGAGTGGGAGCGGCGGATGCTTGGATCGAAAGATTGTTGAAGTCGATGTGCCCCGCGTGGAACACCTCATTCCCGGTCGGAGAGGCCGGAGGTTTCCAGCACGCGCCCGGTTCGTTCAGGTAACAGACATCGTGGTCGTAGTAGAGCGCAGCGGCCCTACCGACCTCGGTCGCGGTGTCGACGTGGATATCCCCAGCCCCGAGACTGAGAATCCAGGCGGGAACCTCGAACAGCCAGTTCCGGTCGGGGATAACTGGCGCTCCCAGCAGGCCATCAACTTCAGGCATCGCAGCATCCATCCAGTGGGCAAGGGTCGCACGGTGTTTCACATGCTCCGGGGCATTCCTCTTCCGGATCTGTCATGCTGCTAATGCTATCCGGATAGAACCGGGCACGTAAGCCTCGATCTCGGACACGGCCTGGTCGAAGCTGATCCGCTTGAACGAAGCCCACCCGACAACGAAGCCGACGATGTTCTCTTCGTGGCGGTGAACTCCAGCGAGGGTCCGGTATGAGGCGAACAGGAGGCACGTCTCGACCAGGGTGACGATCTGTGCTTCGGTCATCATGTCCCCGAACAACGCTAGGAGGCATCGGCAGATCGAACCAGCGAAACCGCCGTGACCGGCTGGCCACGCCGGATGGCCAGGGCAGCCCTCCGGGTACAGGGTCATGTTCCCGCCGAACCATTCCTCTGGTCGGGGGACCATCTCCAGCCACTTCAGGCGGAAGATCACGAGGATTGCTTTCGTCATGTGCCACAGCGTGAACAGGAACACGTAGACGTGGGAGCCGATGAAATCGAAGGACCCTTGCTGGGCCCAGCGGCCGTCCTCGTGCTGGTAGGTGTGGCCTTCACCGCGGAGCCAGATGAGCAGGAACTTGAGGAGGTCGATGGGCCAGTCCATCTGGACGAGCATCGCTGCGCGTTTCCCGGACGGTTCGCCTGCCATGTCGGCGACGTGTTCCACGAGCGGTTCTGGGATGTGGCAGGGGAGGCCGTTCGCCTCGAAGAACTCGGCGGGGTATTCGCCGATCATCGCGGTGGTCGCTGTTTCTTTCACTTCTGTCATCTGTTCTTCCCAGCGGGGGCAGCCGGTGGGCGTCGGTGGCGGGGGGTTCAGCCAGCGTGGGCATGTGCCTTTCATCCGGTTCACGAAGGGGGCTTTGTCGAAGATCATGGGGTGGATGGTAGGCGATTTTGGGGCTCGTTGGTAGCCCCATGACGCGCAACCCGCGCAAGACGCGCTATAGTGAAGCCATCAACCCACAAGGAGCACACAATGACCAACACAGCAACCGCCACAGTCGAAGTCCTCAACACCTACAGCACCAAAACTGCACAGGGATCGACGCTCTCAAGCGCAATGGTCCGATACGGCAAAGACGTCTACTCAGTGAGCACTTACGGCGGGATGTTCTACCACTTCACCCATGTGCTGGCCGGGTCGACGTGCCAAGTCACCACTGGGCAAAGCGCACCGCCAGTGCTCACGCTCCACGCCAAGGCTGGTCACGCTGAGTTCCCCCTTGGCAATGACTCAGAGGAGATGATCATCATTCGTGCTCTGGCCGAAGCTGGGATCTGATACCTCACCCTGACGGGTTGACTCATCGTCGGCACCCGCTCATGTGGTGGGTGCCGATCATTGTATTAATCGTCAAAC
>Ga0115031_1003582_pt1 | contig 11521 bp, 13 predicted proteins | sample Maine_Asex4_meta_FD_87301 | JGI IMG/M metagenome (GOLD analysis project Ga0115031, IMG submission 87301) | Marine algal microbial communities from Maine, USA - Maine_Asex4_metaG | ecosystem: Host-associated > Algae > Red algae > Unclassified | place: Maine, USA | collected 2015-01-05 | reverse complement strand
TCTGATACTGTCATCGCAGTGCGGCACCAGCCAATCAGAGGCAGAATTCACCGGCACGATTGCTATGATAGACGGCGGAGGCCGGTCTGCTGCCGTCCTCACCATTCCGTGCTGACAGTGATCTCGCCTGAGTGCACCAGGGGCGAGGCCCCTCCTGAATTCCTGAAACTGCATCATTACAGTGAAACACAAGCCTGGGACTTGGCCGTGTCAGCTTGATTCTCGATGTCTTCGCCGTTGGACATGCCATCCGAACCGTATCATTGTGTCGCCAGATCCTCGACCGGCCATTCCAAGTCGTAGGCTGCGGTTTCGATGGGGCACCACACTGTGTGGCCCTCAAATCGCTTGAAAGTAACCAAAGAAGCCCGATGGCAGAACCGCCGACGGTGTCAGCCACGAATTTCAAATTTTTGTTGGCCTCCTCGTAGGACATGCCCCACGCCTCGCCCTGTTCGCCAACGCGCTTCTTGACACGGCCTTCTACGTAGTCGGCGGCTGTGCCCGTGTTGTGCATCTTGATGGTGTTGGTGACATTGTAGAGCGCCACGGCCTTGGTTATCAAATGAGACACCGCGGCCTTGTCCATTGGCTTGCCGTCGACACGAAGGCGCCGCACCCACTTGTTGGTGTTCACGAGGTGGGCGGAAATGGAGGCACCCTGCAGGCGTTTGGAGACGCCGCGGCTCTGGTGCCGCCGAGCGCGCTCGTTCACAGTATCGTGCCACAGCTTGACGATACCGACCCGCACAAAGGGGAAAAGAGTGGTAGAGGAGCTTTTGGCTTGGACCAAACCCTCCGCAGCGCCACTACCAGACGCACCGCTGCCACTAGACCCCCCCACCACACGCGCAGGAGCACTACTGCTCCCCCCAGCAGCGCGCCCATCTTGATTGGTCCGAGGGACAGCATCGGCGGGCGGGCTCGAGCCCGCCGGCCTATCGACCGCCATGACAAAAGAGCGTGAAGTGGATGCGAAAACCTGAGCGGGAAGGGAGGGGCGGAGTGGGGGGCGGGGGAGGGAGAAGGGGAGAGAGGAGGCGCAAGCTGCCACGGCCAGCCGGTGACGGTGCGTTGGAACCAAGGAGCGTGCGGACGTGGGGGCGTGCGTGCGAGCCAAGGCGGATGGTCGCGCGCGCAGGCTTTTCGGGCACCGCGCGCGTCTGGCGCTCTCACGCACGCGGGCGTGCACCTGTGCAGGCGCCACACAGGTGCACGCTCGCGTGTGACATACACTGTGGCGGACGGTGCGAACAGCAACAAAAAACAGACACTGGAAGCCGCCGCACGATCAGGAGTGCAGCGATTAAACTTCTTCCAGAAGCGTCTGAATGACTTGGCGTGTCGAGGGAATTTAATTGGTTCATCAAACGCGTACAGTCGCCGAATCGCCTGCGTCTTCCGACGAGTGAGTCAACTGCGCGGGGTGGGGGGCGTCGGAACCAGAGATGGGAGGTGATTTTTTTATGATTTAAATCATGCTGATTTTAATGATTTAAATCAGTTACCCGGAGGGTCTCATGATTTAAATCACATGGGCATTCTTCTGCTTACACTGATGAGACTTGACACTGCCGGTGTGCACCGACGAGCAAGAGTCATGGCCCAAAGCCATGTGGCGCCACATTGTGGCGCCACAAACTCGGCGCCACAAACTCAGAGCGTGTCCTGGACCGGGGGTCACGGTCATCGTTACACTCTCACCAACCGCCGCCACAGCCACAGCTCGCTTCACAACACCACCGCCGCCTATGCTATGGACTCCCCCCCCCCCCCTTCCCCTCCTATCCTTGGGAGCAGCCACGATGCGACGACTGGCGCACTCGTAGGCAGTGAGATCCCCGGGGGAAGTGCTCCATCAGCGGGACCCGCGACAGAGGACGGTCCCTGCCTCCGTCGTCCCCGCAAGCGTGGCCGCCGGCCGGCAGAGTGTGCTGCGTTCTATATTTTCGACAAGCGCGCACGTCAAATGACCTGTCGAGCATGCATGGTACGCATGTCGCATCAAGCCGGTCGCTACAAGGCCCACCTGGCGTTGTGCACCAAATTCAAGACCAATAATGCTGATGGTGCGGGAAACCCGGCACGGGCGTCGACACGTCGTCGGCGATGAGGAGGGGTCGCACCATCGCCGTGGTGGTGAGCGCGGCAAAGCGGGCGCTCGCCACGGCGCCACCCGCCGCCGCCGCCGCCGCTGTGAGTTTTCGTGTGATGGAAAAATCTAAGAAACGAACTCGCGCTTGTGGACATTACATCAGTGTAGCGTCGCATCCCATTATAAGAGGAGAAGATATCCATTGTTCTGACCTGATCCGGAATACGGTTTTTCCTGTTTGGGTCTCTTCGAGGACACAACAAGAGTAGGAAAGCCAGAGCAGTCTCCCCATCTGGCCCATCGCACTTAAGAATTTCTCCAACACTCCGTGTATGTAGCGCAGATGCGTCTTCATCTGGGCACCACGGAAGAGGCGGCGGTCCGCGGATTGGATCGGCAGCAGGAATATGCGGCATCGGGATGGACTCGGGTCTACTTTGCGGTCCTCGACGACAATCTTCGTCCTTCCCCGCAGCTCCACGAGAGGAAATTGCGCAGAGCCGCCAACTTTGTATCCTACAGTTTCACAGCACCCGACTGGGGAGGGTGTAGGGTCGTCAGCGGAGGGAACATGCAGCGGCTACCTGCTACTGTAGCTGTAGCCGCCATGAGTGGCGCCGCCGCCTGTGACAACGGTGCCGTCCTCACCTGCGTGGCTGCCGTTCTCCTCCCCACCGCCCGGGTTGGCCATCCTGGCGCTAGTGCTGGTCACAGCTTTCCCCTCTACGAGCCAGTGGGCCTCAGAATCATCAAGATGCGCTCGAAAAGGTGCCTCTTGTTGATGGCGTTCATCAGCGAGGCATGCGGGCTCGAGTGACTGCGCTCCATGGCGAGCAGAGTACCGATCAGGCGCTCCAAGGGGAAACTCCAGACGCACCACACAGGCCCACTCCGCTTGAAAATACGAACTTGTGCTGTTGTCTGACTTTTGGCCGGTGCGAACAAGAACAGCAACGGCAAAAACAGCTGCCTTGGCCAATGGGCCCGCAAAGAAATTGACGTGCACCAATCAGATCACGTTTGGGACAATTTCTGTTCCTGTTCGAGTGGCCAAACTGCAGAACAGAGCAATACGTCGAGAAGCGCTGCAAGCACGTAGTGGCACATACGGACATGCGAGAGCTACCCAAGATACAATCTCTCTTAGAAGGCCGACAGAGACTTCTTAAGTTCCTCGTCCACCGCGGTGATATCGGTGTTGACGACCGGATCGAGGTGGAAGAGTAGCCGCCCCCCAGCGCAGAGGCACGCAACATCTCGTAGAAGCATTTAGGAACCCGACCGTACAGAAGAGCCTGTCAAACGCTCAGGAGGAAGAAGGTCCAGTGAACCGCCTCAAACCACCCGCTGTGCCTGTCGATGTTACGTATCTACCACGCCTGCCTTGTCGACACAGTGCAGCGTGCTTCATTATGCTCCTTACCCATGTCTGCTCGACCTGCTGCGGGGAGGAGAACGTCATTTTCGATGCCCGCCGTGGCTCGCAGGTTTCCGCTCACTAGCCCGCAAAGGTCTGGGACTATGTTGGAAGAGATGATATGTATGGTGTTGTAGGATGCGGCCCTCGAACGCTAGCGTGCCCATATGTAGGAAAGCGTTGGAAATGCAGCGCAAGTAGTGGGACCTAGATTGAGCATTGAGGACCAACATGTCGCACTGCTTTAGCGAATCTTTGCTTGTACGTGTGCTGCCGGCGGCCCCGCCTTCCTCACCGCCACCACCTCGTCCGCATTCTGTTACAGGCTGCCGCCAGGCCGATAGTTCGACGCCGGTAGCGTGACGGAAAATAGCTGCTCACTGGTCATCGGGTCCGTCGGCGGAAAAAGTACATGGCACCCAAGAAGACGCCACAAAGCAGCCTCGGGCGACAGGGTACGCCGTAACAGTGCCCATTCGTGTGCGGGCGGCAGGCAGCCTTCCAGTGATTGGTGTCTGGGCTTAGTGATGGTGCGTTAACGTACCACGCTGTTCCCTCCCGCAGCTTTTCGGACAGCGGCTTCAGGAGACTACGTGGACGGCTGCCGCCGTCGGCGCGTTGGTCGGTGCTGGAGTTGCTGCCGGCGCTGCGGCGGCCGGTGGAGCGGCAGCGGCCAAAATCCACGCCACCATGATGAAACAGAAGAACCACTTCTTGAATGATGAGTAGCCACACGACACCCCCAAGCTGGGGCTGAGGGCCCAAGAGGTGGACATGCTGCGTACGAAGATCGCCCCCAAGGCCGTGAAAAGTCATTTTGACATGCAGTTTACGTTCAAGCAGCACACCGAGACCTTGTGGGCGCAGCGCGCCGTGCTGGGGCTCAAGCGAGCAACCAGCCAATTTGGCGGCTCTTCGCATCCTGTCCAAGTACACATACATGTCCAAGTCGACGAACAGCCGTCCTCTCAAGGTACGGGCAGTTTCTATGGTAGCGACCGACCGGCAGGCCGCGGACAGTCAACGCGAAATGGACGAGGCTATGAACGGCGTCCCTGAAGGACCTGAGGCCGGCGCTCTCCAGGCCCTCCTCGAAGACGCGAACCCGAGCTTACCACGCTAACATCCCTAATTCGAGTTTACCTAAGGTGGTTGATCCTAATGAAATGGGGTTAAAACCCCCAAATCTAGCCAACGGTGTACGAGATTTCGGGCCGTAGCCTAGTGGTCTAGCGCACGAGACTGCTATGCGAAGGTTGCGGGTTCGATTCTCAATTCTCCGACTTCCCACTTCTCTTCAAATTACGACGTGTCAGCAGATTGTACTACAGGTGGGAGCTTCGGAGCAATGGGTGGGGTGTGCGACGGGTGAGGGAACAGCCGGCATGAGATCAGGAGGCGGGGCCGGGGTAGGGGAACGGGATGGGGGCGGAGGGTAGAGGGGAGGAGGAGGAGTTGGTGCGCGAGGCCTGCAGCCACTTGCCCTTTCCATTAATGCACCACGCATCCGACTCCTCAGCTCACGGCCCACCGGTGCCGCGGGAGAAGCGTGAGCCGACGCACAGTCAGTCATCAGTTCCGCAATTGTAGTGGCTTCTGCCCTCAAAGCCGACGGATAAAGACCCCGTCAGAAAAACCATGCTGAAGTGCGGAGCGACACAAAGGAGAAAGAACACGAGCGCCTGGATCACAAGGCGCGAAGCGCACCAAAACGCAAGAACGGAGCGCAAAGCGGATGTAATCATACAAGCAAACGCACTAATATAATTGCCCTCAAAGGAAGCAGAGCGCGCACAAACCTGACCCAGGAAGCAGGGGTACCGGTGCCCCACGAATCACGGCCCTTGAAGCGGGGTCCTGGCTGGCCCCTGGCACGGATTAAGGGACTCCCCTCCACTGAAAGGGTTTCAGGGCCCCTCGAATTATATCATCTTGCTCTGGAAGCATCTAATATGTATTTATGGCTGATCAGAAAAGATTCAATTCTTCGATCGAAGTCCTGACGGGAAATTGACCGTGGGCCAGATCTGGGTTCGCTCCCGGGAATCTTTCGGGTCAGAAAGGCTTCCACAAGCTTCTCAGCGCCTCTAGGGGGCCCGGATCGAGGGGTCGCGTGTCTCCGTATCCGTGTCAAGCCCCTTTTTTCGGGGGAGGGATGAAATCCACAGGTGTGGACTTGATCCCCACTTAGCATAACCCCCAAGGGGGTGCCACACGCCACTTCCTCTGGAGGTCGTTACGTGTGCGGTCTCAGGCCCTCCCCAGGCCAATATTGGAGGGGTCGCGTCGTCCAAAAATGGGGTGATTCCTCCGCAGCAAAAAGTTTCAATAGCAATCGCTTTGTCAGCGAATGTCTCGACGAACCACATCAAGAACGGCTCACTCAAGAAATTTCCGGGGACGCACAAAGGTTCGCGTCCAGTCTCATGCATGCTGAACTTCGCCGACCCGTACGCACAGTCGAGTTCGCCTGTCAGTGTGAGCTTCACTGTGCTTCTCGCCCGGCTAACGAAACTGTGGGTCAGCCCAATGTTTGCGTCGTTATTGTCCTGCCTCTGCAGTCGCAACAGCTCAGCGCGTATGCAGGCGTGCATCATGATGTAGTGCACAACATTTCCACGTGGAGTCATACGCTGACCGTATTCGGATGTCTTACACTCCGGGTGATAGTATTCGAATCCTTTTAATTAGCATGATTCAGATGAAACAGAATGACCTGCCATCTTCATTGTGCTTCTCAGAAACAGTGGATCACCTTCTGCATCTGACTCTTCTGCCTGTCAAAACGGATCAGATACTGATGCCATGCAATTTTGTCTGATGCGCAAGATTGTTTGCCCGTCACAAGTCTTGCGATCAGGCCTCTCCTGTTTCGATAAATGTTCCAGCCTCACAAACATTCCGATCCGTCTGTTCCGCTTTTGAGATTTATTCCAGTCTTCGTGCAAAACCTTTGTCGGTATTTGAGGAGCGTTCGGACCCCGGGCCGTGACATCACAAATGCTGCGTCATCCACCGCTCATGCGCGCGACACGACGTCACGCCCATCACTGTCCCGCCACCCGTCTCCGTCGCCGCTACGTCGACGCGAGTCGCGCTTGTCCTTTCATATCCCCTACAGCAGCCATGAGTACGTCGGCGGGAGGACGCTTGTACGCGTACGCGGCTGGCCGGGCGTGACACACTTACACGAAGACCCTGCCGCGCGCTGCGGGACCGCATGGTGTACGGCATATCCAAATACCTTTCTGACACCAGTTTTGTTCCCTTTTGCTTATTCTTCCGGCTGATACGGACCGATATACTCCTGCCTGCCATTGCACGTGTGTTTGCCTACTTTCAGGCTCCATTTCCCCGAATGGAGGTGCACCGGCCCAGTCTGCCGTCCCGGCCGGTGCCAAATCATCCCCAACATCCCCGGAAGCGCCTGTGTTTGCAAGCTGTGGTACTTGCGGGTACCGTAAGAAATACGCGTCGGGAAGCGCACTCTACTTCAAATACTGCATCATCGTCAAGAACCGCATCCAGTGCCCGTCGGAATTGGAACCAACAGACGCGTACTACTTCCCGGTACCTTGCACCAAGGATGGCTGTGACTGCCTCAATTTGGACGTTGTCCCGGCTGCTGAGTGGGTATCGGTCGGTATTTTCTCGTATCTGTCATCCCATTTCGGCTCCCTGTGGGCCCACATGGTCACATGCTGCTCCTCCGATGGCTCTTCAGTGCGGTACCCCATCTCACGCACTCTAAATCTATCAGCGCCACGCTGTTCAGATCATTGCTTTGTACCGTTCTGTTAACTTCCTGTGATGCCCTGACTATTCTCGGCCATCTCTGGGTTTGAATCGCGCACCACAGATGCACGAAGTGCTACAAGAAGGGACACCAGCCCATCACTATCGCGTTGAGCCCGCGGCTGTTCAAAAAGAACATCACGAAGGGCGGCATTTTCTTCACATAGATGCCCAGTGCCAAACTTTCGCATCTCGCCTACGCGTGTCCACAATCGCGCCAGCCGTGGATCCTGGAGAGCGACGCGCAGCGCAGCCGTGCCACGTGTGACGCAGAAGACGAGAAGCTGGAGATGGAGCAGCGCCGACGCAATGGGCTTGTGGCCAACCTTGCGAGCGCCTCGAGACCTCGGACGGACGTTATCGAAGCGCTCGTCGGGCTGGGGTCGCCAGCCTCCACTGTGTCTGCTGATAACGTTGCGGCAAGCAAATAGCAGGCACGCTGTGCTGACGCTGGCCTGGACGCTGTAACCAGCGCCTGGGCCGGCGCTGTCACCAACGTGACGGGCGCACCAAGTGAGGTGGCATCGAATGATGCCGCTGGCATGGCGCTAGCCGTTCTGAGCGGCCGACGCGTCGACGCTGAAAAACGATCGGCCAAGCGGCTCCGGGATGCAGCTGTTAGGCGTGAGGCCCCCCAGGGATCCCGTCGCCTGTACTTGGTCTTTCTGTTCAGGTCCATGATGCCGCACATTGTGTTCACATCTTTCTCGCTGTTTCCCATTCTGCTTTCATTACGTTACTTGGTACTGACTCGCTCCATCCTTTTGCACCAGCGTTCTGTTGTTCTCCGTCTGTTTTCGTTGGCTTGTGCCAGAAGGTCGAAGCGAGTTTCTGACGGCGCACCGGTCAACCTTTTGGACGATGCCGGCACCCCTGGTGTTACTGCGCCTGTCGGTCCTCCTCGATTGGCCCCGTCTCAAGTCGTGGGCTCTCTGACCAAGTGGGTATTTGCAGACGAGCCTGGCTCTAAGAGGGCCGAGTATGTGTCACTTGTTCAGGCAGCTGCAACGGAGTTCGGCATCCGCGGTTCCACGCTGGGGGGGTCAGCAGAAGTCGAGGAGCTCGTGACTCATATTTTTCTCACTGTGCAGCCACCAACAAGGCGCTTGGCTGCCACAAAGCGAGCTGCCGGGACTGAATTGCATCTTTGCGCCCTGCGCAGGGCTGAGGCCCAAGTCGCCGCCCGCAACCCGGCGTGTATCTCTTTGCCGCATCGTTTGGAGTCGGGTGCATTCATCTTCTTTTTGTGTACGTTTCATTGCACAGATGTGCTGGGGGTGATTGGAGGAGCCATACAGGAGCTGGATGGGCATACACCTTTATTGTCAGCCTAGAGCATCTTTTTTGCATCTGTAACGTTCCCCCCGGACGACAGAACATCAAGCGATAAGCGCACCCAGTTGCCATTGGCGCTGGACCTTCCACGTTCCTCTGTGGAATGATTAGCAACGAGAGGGTATGTGCTGCAAGCCCAGGCGTCCATCATTCATCTTGCCATCAGAGAGCAGTGAGTTGCCTCGCATTCGCAACGACGCGATGAGAGGGCGAAAACGGATTACAGCAAGCTGCTATTGTTTTCAGTCATGCGGCAATGAGCCAGAGGTTCTGTAGAAGTGGTGGTGGCCAAAGTACGGCGCCAAGAGAGAGAGGGAAACACAGGTTGCAAACGCTGGGAACAGCTGATCCAAAAGTTAAACACGGATGATTGGCCAAGGCACAGGCCAACAGTACATCAGAAACAGTTTACGGTGCGAGCAAGCAGTTTTCCACCGCATAGATGGGAATCGAAACGAAGTGGAGTGCTCAGCGAGGAGCGAGATGGATATGGCACGGCGAGAAGAAGGACTGTATGCGGGACGTCTTGTCTGACTGAGATGGTCAGTGAATCTGACGCTGAATGGTGTACTAAGCCGGGGCCGGCGTGTGAGTTGGGAGCGGTCAGCGTGCGTGAAGGTGAGTAAGACCTGGTGTGGCGGTCAGAGCAAGGGCGGCCCCAAGCGAGCGATAAAAACAAAAAGGGAGAGGCGACATGTGCAACGGTCTGTGCGAATGCTGACTGTGGAGACACAAGACGGAGCCAGTCGAAGAGTGAATGTAATGCGTCGGAGAATATTTTGGCATAGCTCCCGCTGTACCCTCCTCGAGAAAGAGAGAAAGGCGACAATCATACCCAGCCCTTGCTGTTTCGGCCCTCATCGTAGACGCGACAACCATCAGACAAAACGCAGAAAACCAAACTGTAGAAGCGCAGCGCACGTCCCACATTGGAGTGGGGCGGCGAGTCGAAAGCACGTTAGGCAGCGGAACACGAGGCGGGGATGTGGCAGACGATGGCAGATGGCGCATAGAGGGGAAAGGCTGAAACATCAGGCATCCACACGATACCGAAAGAGAAACAGGGTGACACCAAGCAAGCACATGCCGATTCACAGAGCACCCGCAATCGTGGGGGCCGTGTTGGAGAAAGCCACACCGTGTGGCATCGACGGGCCAAGGTCGACTTAAGTAACCCCAAAAGAACTCCACACACGAAGCGCACCTGGAAGCCAACGGTCGACGTGTCGAGGGTCCAAGACATCAAAAATTTACGGCACCGTGCGCACGACAGGAATGGAACAGAAGACTCCCTCCAACGGTCCACCTGGCCCGGTCAGTTCGGGCAGGTGTCGCAACGATTGCCGAAGCGCCTCGTGACAATGCCCCCGGATTGCGGCTGGAGGTACAGACGCCCATGCCAACACGTGAAGCATTCGGTCGGGCCGATCTGGGTGGCCAAAGGCCAGGTCCCGAAATTTGGCCTTGTAGTCCGCAGAAGTTGGTTCGATGCTCGAGAGATGTGGGCAGTAGGGAGGAAGTCGCATCCGCTCGACGCCGTTCATCGCAAGAAGTTGGTCAGCCGCCGGGATATGCACACCTGCAATATCGTCAAGTAAAACACAATCATCAAGGTGGGCGCTATGGAACACCAGGAACGTACGCGTTCATCCGCATTGCAAGACTTGTACAAAAAGCCAACCAGTCATCCCAAACTTGTGCAGGGGGGGTCTCGTGGATGGCCAAATCCAGTACCCCCCGCGTGTACAACACAGCCACAGTGGATGAAAACCGCGTTCGCGGGCGGGGGTCGGGGGCCAGGAACTCGACCTTGTCGCCCACTGGACCCCAACCTCGAGGACGCACCATGGCCCCTCCGTCAATATGTGTCTTGTCCGCGGCGACGATGCACCGATCTGGAACATCGTTGTACCACCGGCTGTGGAGCTCGGCCGCCTGGGCGCACCGCTCCTGTGCCAGTCGCTCGACTTTTTTGACAGAGAACCCAATGGCATTGAGTATTAGGGAGAGGGAAGAGATGCTGTGGGGCCAGGACGCGTTGAAATTTGGCAAGGCCATGAAGCGTCAAGAAATCGACTTCATCTCGCGAAGAAATACCTCAGGATGTGACAGCGCGATGCTCTCGAAGGCGCGTAAGAAGGGGGCTTGGAAACGCGCCGCATCAACGTGCCTGTTCTCCAGAACGGGATCGCTCCACGGTGACCCGCCGCGCACGAAATTGTTCCAACATCCCATCGCTGTCGCCCTGCTGCACCCGCAGTGCTCGATGATCGAATCCCAACTGAGGCCACGCTGGCGGTTGCGAATCACCTGCCGGCGCACCGCGAGGGGAAACATGCTTGCACGCAAAGATGGCCCAAGCCGTAGCTCCGACGTCTTCACAGGGGGGTTGGGGCATCTGCTGCCGCATCACCTGTGGCGTTTCCGTGTTTGGGAAAAAATAGTAGCAGGGGAGGGGAAGGTTGTGCCTGGTCCGCCGCGACGACGCACATGACCCGCGTCGCGTTGCGCGGGAGGGAGTGCGATCGAGCTGAGACCCGAGGAGGCGCCCAAATACGGCCCAGGCCTTGAGACGAACGCGGGCGCGCACGTGCGCACAGAAAATGACATGCACATCGGATAGCAAAAAAAACAAACAGCGTCGAACGCAAATCAACCTGTTCGTTTTTTCCCATTGATGGCATCGCCCATCGGTGGTCCCCCCGGGCCTTGTCGCAGACAGAGCCAAACTTCGCCACGGAATGCGCATCTGCGGGGGGGGGGCGGGGGGAGGGGCGATTCGGGCCGGTGCCCAGGCCGGAAGTTTTGCAGCCACACAGGGGGGGAACAAATTGACCTTGGGTTTTCGCGGTCGCGGGCAACCGCCATCGCCCCGGACC
>Ga0115031_1003576_pt1 | contig 11526 bp, 11 predicted proteins | sample Maine_Asex4_meta_FD_87301 | JGI IMG/M metagenome (GOLD analysis project Ga0115031, IMG submission 87301) | Marine algal microbial communities from Maine, USA - Maine_Asex4_metaG | ecosystem: Host-associated > Algae > Red algae > Unclassified | place: Maine, USA | collected 2015-01-05 | reverse complement strand
CACAACGGGCGGGTACTCGTACGTCAGCAGCCGCGGCGTCGCACACCGCGTGGCCATTGCCGGCGGCAAGGGAGCACGCGCCGGCGTCAAGGCAATGCCGGAACGGACGGACAGGAAGATGGCTTCGTGCCCCGCCCGTCGGGTGCTTACGAGCTCGCCGCGCGCGCGGCGCGCGGCCTCCAACGCCAAGTCCGCCGGGGCGGTCGCGGGGCCCACCGACGCCAAGGCGATCAGGGGGCCCACGCCCCCGAAGTGGGCAAGCGCCAAGGAGTGACCGAACGGGACCGCAGGGCGGTGGCGAAGGCGTGCGTGCCAGTCCTCGAGGTAGGCGTACTCCACTTCGCCGGCGACGAACGGGAGCTCGGCCGCGGGATGCGAGACCAAGAGCACCCGCCCCGGGTTGCACCGCAACATGCAGCGCAGCCACGCCGCGCTGTCCCCGACGGAGCGGACAAAGGAAGCGAAGTCGCGCTCGGCCGCCGGCCGGGTACCGTAACCCGCCACCTTGGCGAACTCCTTGAAGGCCCGCCACACGGCGGCTGCCTCGCCCGCGTCGTGGGGGTGAGCCGGGAGGAAGACGTCGCTGACGAGCGGCCAGTCGGCCGAGGCCACGGCTGGCCCCAGCGGGGCGAGCCACGCTCGGACGGCGGGCGGTGCCGGGCGTGGCGGGAGCGCGGGGGCCGCCTGCCCCGACAACAGCGGGCGCTCCTCCGGCACGACCGCGAGACCCCCGCTGGGGGAGGCAGCCGGGCAAGCCGCGGACTCGGCCCCGGCGCTGGCCGCGGCGGCGGCGCCCGCTGGGCGGGGCGGCTTCCGCCACTCCCGGCCATTCGGGTCGTAAGGGAGCCGCATACCCGGCGGCACCGATGGACGAACGGGGACGGTTGGGCGGCGCCCGGGCGGTCCCGACGCGGGCGGCGTGACGGCCGCCGACGCCGGCCCCGGAGCGGCGGCCGCCGTGGGCGGGCACGCCAGGGACGCGGGGGACGGAGCCCCGACGGGGCTGGCGGGGGGCGTCGCCGGGGACGGCTCCATCTCAGCCGAAGGGGATGTAGTACAACGGGGCCCCCTATGCGCCAGGGGGCGACCGCGGGGACGTCGGCGACGACAGGGGACGCGGTCCCCGACGTGAGGTGGCGACGCCAGCGGCGGTGGTGGCCGACGGGTCGGCGACGCGGGGGGTGGGGCGAGGGGGCGGCCCTGCTGCCCGGCTCAGGCCACCCGGGGGAGCGTACCCGATCCGTCGCGCCCGGCACGCGGGCCCCGCGGGAGGCCGGACTGGCGCGCCCGAGAGGGCGCTGGCGCGCCAGAGAGGGCGCGGCAGGCGACGGCCGACCGGGCGCCACGCGGCGGGTGCAGCGCGTTGCGCGCGGGACGGTTTCTCCCCCTCCTCTGTAATGATCGCCTCGGGGGACTTGACATGCATGGAGGGAATTATCTGCATTGGTTGGTGACGGCCCGGGTCAATTCCCATTTGGGGAAATTGGGCCCGGGCGACGGTTTCCGCCCTTTGATGACGAAGGGCGACGACGGTGGGAGGCACCGTCGTCGCCGGCAAGTAAACCGTGTCTTGATGTCTTGGCGCTTCGATCGGCCCGACTTCCCGGACCTCGAGTCCCATAGCAGGTGTCGCGCGAGCGGCTAAGACGGCCGTTACTTCCCTCCTTCTGAGGTAACCCCCGAGATTGTGGTACTACAAACGGGCTGGCCGACTCAAGAACCTCTGTCTTCGCGCCACCGCCCCGCGACACGCCAACCTTCTTCAACGCGCGACCCATCGCCGCGTTCAGCGCAGGCGTGTACTTCCGCTGCGTTGACAGCGCCGCATCGATGCGCGTTTAGGTTGACGCCCGGTCCCCCGCCAGAAAGCCGTCGGCAACGAAACCGGGAGGGAGATGCACGGACCTCGCGGCAGAAGAGTGCGTAGTGTCGGACACGTAGGCACCAACAATGCGCGCCGCAACGCGCGACGTGCCCTCGTCCATGGCTGCGGCTGCACCTGCCTTCGCCGTCCTCGTGTTCGGAGGGCACGAAAAGCCACCCAGCCCCGTTACGTCCACCAAGTTCGCCTGCGCAGCGAGGGTGGCGAAATGCGTGCCGCTCGAGGCCCCGGAAGGCCGAATCGCCACCAGCCGCCGCTTGGAAGACAAGCGCTGCCTCTTCTGCTGCGTGGCAGTATGCGGCAGCTCCTTCATGAGAACGCGCACGTGAGCTTGGAAATCCTCCATGTCGAGATTGTGGCACGCAAATGTAGGAGGGCTCTTCTATAGGATGGGTTCCAGGACGGAGAACTCAGCGTGGCCCTTCTTGTGACACTAGGAACACTCGGTGCTACACGTCGTGCAAATGGTGTTGCTGCAGACGCACGCGTACGCTGGCTTCTTGATAATGGGGCATCGTCGGGCATCGTGGTCAGTCTAGGCGCATCCACGACACTTGCGAGACACTGACGCGTCCACTGATCAACAAAAAAGGAACAGGGTAGCCTCAGAACAGTGACACCGAGACAAGAATGAGGAGGGACACACGGCGCAGAGTCGACGGGCTTCACCGTGAGGGCACTGACGTGGGCCTACTACTCTGCCTGGAGATAGGAGGGGGTACACCACGGCAACAGCATCCTGAGCGCAGTGGAGGACCCGGCCCTGATCTATGCGCCTCAGGATTTTAGCCATACCAACTTTCCCGTCACCCGACCCTAGCTGGCTGCTGTCGTGCTGTATTGTTGTGGAAAAATGATGGGGCGGGCGTGGGCGCGGTCGTTGGTCAAAAGTCATCGGGAGCAACTGTTCTCCCGCACCGCCGAGGCCCTCGCGGACAAACGTCACTCTTCGTCGGTCTTTGAGGAGGTCCTCGACTGGGCTGACCAGGTCCAGAAGCTCCCCACAGGCTACCGTCTCCCCCCCTCGGCCACCCTCAACTGCGACGAATGTCGCCTCGTCGGGGGTCGCGGCCGGCTCGACGTCCAGCGCGTCCAGGCGGCCAATAGAAAGCTCCTGAACGCTGCCAACACTCAGGAGGCCACTGTTGCGTCGATCTTGACCTTTGTGGCCGCTGACGGCGCCCTCTTCCTCTCCGTCAACGTCTTTCGCGCGCGCTTTGGGGAGACGAACATAACAACAACCTGTTTCACACTTTCGCGCGTGCAGCAGCGCGCAAGTGACACCTGGCTGCGGCTTTACGGGTGGACGGACACCGATTTCAGCGACACGGCCATGTTTGCGGCGGTCATGGCAGCCTCTTGCGCGGAATGGCGCCTGCGCAACCTCAGCAAGGCGTGTATGCTAGTTGACGACGTTCTGGGGGCGCGCCGCCAGGTCGAAGGAGTGCGCCCGGCAGCCAAGACCAACGTATTGTGCCGGCGTCCGGTCGCTTACACCTCCGACTGGCTCCAGGTGCTGGATGACAAGTGCTTTGCGCACTTGAGAACGATTGTGCCCGTCCTGCCGGACGACAAGGTCATCTAGGCGCTGTTCACGAACTAGCGGACCCGGGACGTTCTCCTTGAGGCGGGCTACGAGGCCGAGCGACTCGAGTTCAGACGGGTGACCATCCAGGCAGCTCTTCTGTAGGTTGGGCTCTACCCGTAGGACCGCGAGCGGGTCGTCAAGCTGGCACGTTTTAGCCTGGTAATTGGCTTTCTCTCCGATGATGTGGCTGACCCATCACGCGGTGTGGCGGCCGGGGTCATTCTTCAAGCCCACGACCAACGCGCTGTCGACCAGCGGAAGGTGATGTCCGGCGCTGCGGTGGTTTGAAAGGCCAAGGTCTATAGCGACAAGGACCTGATCGCTCAACACGAGGCGCGCGTGGCCGCAGTCGCCAAAGCCGAGGCTGAACAGGAGGCCACCGCCATGAAGAAGGAAGCGGACAAGGCTGGAAAGGCAGCCCGGCATGCGGAGGAGGCGGCACACCGAAGACTGCTGGTGTGCCGCGCGTGCGACCACCGGGTTCACCGGGCCGGCAGGGCTTGGCACTTGTACGCCTGCGGGTCGTACCGTGTTCGCCCCCCGTGCTCAAAACCTAGCGAGGGAAAGGAAATGGTGAGTGCGCACAATGCGGTGTGCTCAGATGTGCTGAATTGCACGTAGTAGTCCAGTTTTAAGGTCGGACGTGCTGATTTCTGTGGCTTCTTCTCTGTTCGTCTCGGTTGGCCAGGCCCAAAACTATCACAGAATTGATCACCATGACTCAGACCTGTGCAGCTTGATAATGCCCCTTCACGTCATCTCGCCTGACTCGCAGACGATCCATGGCTTGGAGTATTCGTGCGCACATGTATGCATGCCAGTGGCCACCCTATACAAGTAGATCACTTGAGTATTGCTAACCTCCAAGAAAGGGTGGTTACAGAGAGAAAGGAGGCAGAGCCGATGACACAGCTAGAAATGATGTCGGATTGGCTGTTCGACAAGCCACGATCAAACCATTGGCTGAGAGTTGCCGCCAGTAGTCTTGCAAGCCAATCAACGTGTCTTGCAGGAGTCACGCAGAGCCTTTGCAACCCACAATGAAATTTCCTGAGATTTTTGGGCCGCGTGCTTGGGCCTGAAGAGAGCATGGACCGGGTTCTGGGCCAGATATGTGATTTCTCATGAGATCAACATATTTCTTCAGTTTTCTTGAGATACTGATGTGCGTTTTCAGTGCGCAGAGCTGCATGGGGAGACTGTGTAAGGAACTCACATGATTCCTAGCCTCTCCATTGGTCCACGTACGCTGTTGAGTGACTGCAACCACTCTGCAACCGCCATTTTTTAGAGGTCAGCAATATGTTCCTCAACAGACGCCGGTCTCTCGCCGGCTGGCCCACGCGCTGAAGGAGGCAGTAGCGACCTGGTGAGGAACAGACCAGTCGGGCGAACTATCGGGCTGACCAGCGAAGGGCAGGGCTCAACAGTCTTGCCGCGGTGCGCCGGCTGTTTTAAATACCTGAGGAAGTTGGGGCAGGCACCCCCCCCGGCCACGTGGCGCAAGTGGCGTACGGCGAGTCCTAACGGTAGTGACCCTTCCGGTTTCGGTACTACGGCTCTGCCGCATGACGAACTTGGGGTGTATCGGCGGCGACCGCGCGTGAGCGGTCTGCGAGCCAGGGGTGTCGTTGCCACATGTTGCGTGAGAGTGACGTGCCGGCCACCGACGGCCGCACGCCTAGTCCAGACCCAGTTTATAGTTTCTTCTTGGTGGTGGCGGCATAGGCGGCGTCTCAATGGGTTCTCGTTTCAATTCGACCTACCATTGGTCACTTCAAAAATTGTCAGCGTAAACTCACAATACGCCGAAAGCACCTCTCTTTTTCTGGAAACTGCAACGTGGAAGTAGTCATCGGCCCCTGCGGTACCTTGAGACGGGGGGGGCTTTCCAAGCCGGGACCTCTACCTCAGCAAAGTCGCTCCCAGAACCGCCCCCCAGGAAGCCTGCAGCTCCCGTCCATGCCACGCGCCGTATTGTGTCGAAGTGCGCTGTCACTGCGCTGCTCATTCCCCCGCCACAACGGCCTTTCCTCAGCAATCGTGCCGCTCTCTCAGTACGCAACCAACACAGCCCTGCCGCCTGCCCGCGCACACGGCGCCGCGCCGCCGGCTCCCCATACCGTCGAAGCCGCCCCGATCGCCTCACTACCCAACCCCCACCTCCACAGTAACAGCCAGGACCGCTCCTCACCCGTGCCCCTCGCCCCGCTTTTCTGTCTTCATGCCCCGCCGCAAAGTGCCGCTCTCAGCCCCCGCTCTGTTCATATAGGCGTATGGGCGGCTTGTATCCATTCGGAGCGCCTCCTCTTGTCGCCTCCAACACCTAGGCTAGCACTGCGCACGCTCATTTGGACATGTTTACTCGTAGTACGCTGATGGATTGCCGAGTCACTGGTGCCATGGACCTATCTGGAAAACAACAGAATGAAGTGAGTGCATGAAAATTTATTAAGTGCACAGAGCAGTGTTGCCAATCACGTCCACATACTGCTCTCTGTACCACTTGGGCCACTTGCACGGGGTCAGCTCCGTCTCTTTGTCGCTGAACATAGCTATGAAATTGGAGAGCGCTTGCTGGTACGTGGTGAACAGCATGAAGTTCTCCTGCTTCAGCAGGCGCAGGTGGTGCTCCTGCCGCCGCGACAGGGCGTTGCGCTCCTCAGAGGACGAGGTGTTGACGCCCTCCATCGACGTGTAAGAATCCGGGTTCATGGCCTTGGTGCACAGCACGTGATTTTTGCGCCAATGGAAGCGGTCGACGCTGAACTGCACGGCGAGCGCGACGAAAGGCAGGCGGCAGAGTGTTGTCTTGAGGGTGGCGCACGCAAAGTCGTAGATGACCCGCGACAGCAGCTCCAAGCAGTGCTGAACCATGACCTCAATGGGCATGCAATGCCCTTTGTACCGGTCCGGGAAGACCACACCAGTGCACTTGGGGTGGGCACACGTGCAAAAGGCCCCAAACGTCCCGCCCGTGTACTTGTTCTCGCGTCCCATTAGGTGGTTGCAGTCGGGCTCGTCCGTTGCCGCGGCAGCGTCGCCGTGGAACGCGGGAATCGGCCTCACGACTGGGAAGCTCGGCGCCCACACGCCGCTGGCCAGGACGTCCGCCTCGAGATTGAGGCGCGGCGACGCGGCGTAGGCCGCCATGTACGAGTCGACCGTCGCATCAGTCTTGATCCTCGTCTGAGTGTACTGCGCCGGGGTGAATGTCTCGGACGGGTGGGCGCACGCCATTGCCAGCTTTGTGAAGAAGGGGCGGAGACCGCCTGGGGCGCGCGGGCGATCGGTCACGCACTCGGATTCGCTGCCGCTGTCCTCACCGACGACCTCGCTGTCGTCGACATACTTCTTTTACGCCGCCCCGGGCGCCTTCATTGCCAGCAGCAGGCCCCTAAAGGCGGCGCGCACGTCGGGGTGGATGGCAAAGGCCGGCCCCAAGCAAGCAGTTGCGTCGCGGAGGAGACGCAACTCCCGCACCTCCTCGCTCTCGAGCACCTCCGCCAGTGCCGTGGACGAGTACCACCGCCTGCCCAGTACGGCAATGAGGGCATCGACCGCCAGCCACTTGCCACCCGGGGCCCGCAAGGTAAAAGGGTCCACCGTCACGGCGCGCGCAAAGTGAATTACCTTGAGTGACGCCGCGGCGGTCGTCGGGATGCTTGGCTGCAGCCGCAGCAGGCGCTCCGACTCGCACTGCAGGCCCTTGGCGCCGCCCGTGTCCGCCAGCGCGCGCTGCTCAAACAGCTCAGCGTAGCGGACGAGAGGGGCCGACGCTTTCCACACTAGCCGCGGCGCGTACTCGTAGTTGTCGTCCTCGTCCGCCATGCGGTCGTCCGCCGAGGACAGCTCGTCGTCCGACTGCTCGTACTCGGTGGACCTGTCACTTCGCTCGTCCACGTCTCGCCTTGCGACCCCACTGCCCGCTGGCGGCTCAGCTTCCCCCGTCAGTGGTGAAGCTGCTGCCGCAGACTCGATTGACGGCACACCACCCGCCCCGCGACCACCTTGGCGCCCAACTTCTTCCACCTTGACCTCATGGCTTCCCGCGGCCTCGCCCAAAGTCCCCCGAGGCAAAGGTCCCTACTTGTCGGTGACAACGAGCTCCTTGATCCGCTCCATCAACACCTTTGGGACGCGTCGCCGCAGGTCCGACTAGGCCGCCGTAATGTCGACGCAGAGGCTGCGAGCCACGAGCTGGCGGCAGAAAACAGTGCGGAGGAAGTGGGTGATCTCGAATCGCACACCGCCGTCCTTTGCCGGGTCCCACGCCCGGTTGGTGGACTTCGACTTCATGCCGTGTTGCTCCTCCCCGGCCAGCATGGCCACGTCGGCGCCGGGGACATTGCCCAGCAGCACGAACACGGCCATCGCCCAGCCGCGAATGGCATTGATCGTGGTGATCGTCTTGGAGGATGCGATGGCCTTGTGGGGGGACGCGTTCAGAACCGAGCCGAGCGCCTTGGCGACGGCGCTGTCCGTGACCACGTGCGCGTGGAGGCTCGCCCTCGGGATGGCGCTCGTGCGGACCGAAGTGCGGATGAACGGCTTCTTGTATCTCACCTTGTACCCAAGTTGAAGGCCGTCAAAGCAGATGACGTCGATGCGCCCGTCCGTCCCGACGCAGCTAGAGCAGGTTGACACATGCGCCGGCAGCCCCCTGATGGCAAGCTGGAGGTAAACGATGATGCCGCGCCTGAGCGTCGTGAGGGAGCGCAAGCGGCCGCAGTCGGGCAGGTACTTGAACGGGGCGGACAGGTCTCTGAAGCCAAAGCGCAGGTCCGACGACGACCGCAAGGTGCAGCCATTGCGGGACAAAATCACGGCCAGCTCAAGAAGGAACGTCTCGGTGTACGCCGTGTACGGGGAGGCGAAGACCAGCCCGTTCTCGCGACCGTTCACCATGACACGGTACTTGCACGACGGGCACCGCCACGAGATGACCGTGATGCCGACCGAGCCGTCATAGAACTCGACCCGGCAGTCGTGCGGCGTCGCCGTCTGGCCGGGCGCCTTGCCGCTGAGGCAAAAGGGACACTGTCCGGGGGCCTCGTACTCAATTATCGTCCCGGTCGTGGCCGCCGCCAAAAGATGGGAATCTTCCACTTGTGCCGAGTTGGGGGGGACGAGGTCGCGCAAGTTCATGGACTGATGCACCTGCATGTAGCGAGATGGGAGCACGTTGGGTGCGCGGCCACTAGAGGAGGCCATCTCTCCTTGGCCACCGGGGTCATCGTCTCCAATGGAGTTGTTGGGCTGACCTTCCCCGTCGCCGTCCGACTTGTAGCTGCTCCCCGCCACCTCGCTGGCAGCGCTGCGGTGGAGGCACTTTCCGTCCGACGTCGGGCACGCAGAGCAAATCAACCTCCCGGCCACCATCCGCCGCACGACTGCAAACTGCCGCCTGCCTGTGCCGCTCCGCACAACACAGTGCGACCTGCCGTACGGCACCGCCGTGCCCACATCCAGCGCCGGCCCGCTGACCTGTTAAGACGCAGTGATGATAGGGGTTGGGGGACCACGGTGAAGTGGTTGAGTGGCTTGAGCTTGTGTGTGTGTGTGCGAACGTTCTTTGTTGGTTGTCCTAAGGTTCCCCGCCTCTCCCAACAGAGAGCACCTCTCGAATAGTCCCCACCGGCCCAAGTGCTCCCCCCTCTCGCGCCCACATCGACGCCCAGGCCCTCGCACCAAATCGAATCACTCACCAAATCAAAAGCCACTAGAGCAAAGCGAAGATCAAATCCAAAACACCCCAAAAGTAACGCCCCAAGATGACCCAACACGAATGTGTGCAACTTGACTAGGTCTTGGAAATGTACCATCTGCGGTACCAGAGGGGTCACCGACCATCATTCATCCGCGAACCGCCAGTGGAGTCGGCGACGAGCATCACAGTCCAACATGACCGACGCCGCGAGCACGACAAAGACGTCCTGCAGCGGCAGCGAGCTGGCCGTCCGCACCGCCTCGATCGCCGCAGCCATGTCGGCCTCAAACATGCATCCAGCCATCTCGAGGGACTGCTCCGGCCCGCTGCAGGAGCAGACCACGCGCCCCGTCGGACCGCGCGAGATGGCGATGACCACGGAAGAGTGGCGGCAGCGGTCCAGGCGGAAAGTGGGCTTGCCAAGATGAAGCAGCACGCCTACCGCGCCGCTCCGCGACAGCATGTACGCTCGCTGCCGCAGCGCCTTGTCCGTGATGTGCAGCATGGACTCCCGCAGAGCCAGAAGTCCCACGCGTGCACGGTTAGCGTCTAGACCGTCGTCAAAGTGATTGACCAGGTTGCAGTTGAGCTCGGTGCAAAGAAGCACCGTCAGGACGGCCGGCAAGTCCCGTCGCATCTTGAGGCGCGACCCCCGCGGGGCGCCCGGGACGGGACCGTTGATCCACCCGGCGTAGTTGCCTCCCCACCTGCCTGTAGCACCTCTGACAGCCTGGTCGGGTCGCGGACCGCGTGCATCAGGCGGCAGGCCACCAAACGAGGAGAAGTCACCCGCAGCGAGTTGCCGCGCACCGTGGAAGCGCATGCTACTGGTAGAAGACCGAATGGACGACCGGCTAGAAGGACGAGCGCCACCTTCTGGCCGCGGGGTGCTTCACTCGGGCGGCACCAGGTCCGACGCCACGGCAAAGTGCATCCTCGTGACGGCACCATGGCGCGCAGACGGTCCGTCGGCACCACCGCTAGAGCCCAAAGCGACGCCGCCCATGCTAAGGATGGCGCCGAACAAAAGAACGGGGCCAGCCGCTGGAAGTGCCGCGCCAAGGAGGATGACCACGGGGAGGTAGCGTCGCCCTCGTCGGCACCGGATGGAAGCCATCTCAATCTTCCCCGCGGAGACGTCCAGCGGGAACCTGAACGCGCCGAGAAAAAAACCAGCACACCAAGAAGAGCAGGTGCGAAGAAAACAGCGACAGTCAACCACAGACCGTCAGGACAGGCCCAGCTGTCAACACCATCCTCCGTAGACGGGCACGACCCACGTAGGCACCACCACATTCAATGAAAAGAGAGCCGTGCAAGAGGGGGCGCGCGGCATACCGCAATATCGTGGAGGGTAGCTGACACAAGCGAGGCGGGACGCAAAAGGCGACCGACGGCAGGGGCGGGCGGGCAGCAAGCGACCAGTGGCGACGGTGGCGCATCAGGAAACCGGCGGCGGCGGGGGCGGTGGGGGACGCCGCGGGGACGGCGGAGGTGGCGGCCAGAGGGGCTGGGGAAACGACAGGGGCGGCAGAGGGCGCACCGCAGGCGACCGTCGCCACCGTGCAGCGGAGGGGCGGGCCGTCACGGTGGTGAGCGCCGCGACGGGGACGGGGGTCGAGGTGCCATGGCGGCTGCCGGCACGCTACCACGGCGGTGGCGGTCGCCGCCGGCGGGAGCAGCAGCGGCAGGGTCCGCAGCCGGCGGGAGCAGCGGCGGCAGCACCCTAGGGAGCCCGAGGGAGGGGTGGGGGATCGGTGGCGCGCCGCGGCCGCCCGCGGGAGCAGCAGCGGCGTGCCCCAGGGAGGCTCGTGGAAGGGAAGCGGTCGGTGGCGCGGGGCGCGGGCCGGCGGGAGCAGCGGCGGGAGCCCCCCAGGGAGACCTGTGGGAGGGGCGGCGGATCGGTGGCGCGCCGCGGCCTCCCGCGGGAGCAGCAGCGGGGTGCCCCAGGGAGGCTCGTGGAAGGGAAGCGGTCGGTGGCGCGGGGCGCGGGCCGGCGGGAGCAGCGGCGGGAGCCCCCCAGGGAGACCGGTGGGAGGGGCGGCGGATCGGTGGCGCGCCGCGGCCGCCCGTGGGAGCAGCAGCGGGGTGCCCCAACGGGGCCCGTGGAGGGGGGGGGCGGCCGCCGGCGGGCGGGAGCAGCGAGGAAAGCGCCCAGATGGGTGGCTGCGGTGCGGCGGCGGGCGGTCAAATTCGCCGAGAGAACGCGTCGAGCGGCCGGGAGATACAGTCGTTATGCGTTTTCATGGCAGGGGTGCGCCACAAAAGTAGCACCCTCTTTCAGTCCGAGATCGCGAGAGATCGCGGTCCTGAGGCTCTAGGGGCCATTCACTTGTAGAGCATGCT
>Ga0115031_1003559_pt1 | contig 11551 bp, 10 predicted proteins | sample Maine_Asex4_meta_FD_87301 | JGI IMG/M metagenome (GOLD analysis project Ga0115031, IMG submission 87301) | Marine algal microbial communities from Maine, USA - Maine_Asex4_metaG | ecosystem: Host-associated > Algae > Red algae > Unclassified | place: Maine, USA | collected 2015-01-05 | reverse complement strand
CCACCCTGTCGCTGTACCGGTGCACGAACTTCGCAGGGCCCGCCGGTGCGATCGCGTGGGCCACCTGCAACGAGGGTCTGTCGATGGTGTCGATCGCGGACGTGCACATCGACGTGGAGGGAAACGGCCTGTTCGCCTGCGCGGACCACAACGCGTTCGTCGTGGCGGCGTCGGGCCTGAGCATCGGGGAGCCGAAGCACGTGCCGGTGTCCGGCATCCGCGATGGCTGGTCGATCCATTCGCTCGGCTCGGCCGCCGACAAGGTAACGGTGTTCGCGCCGACATCGGACCGGGACCCGGTCGATGCCGGCAACGACATCGTCTTCCACCGGGGTGCCGGGGTGCCGGATCACTGGACCAGCACCGGCATGAATGCCGGTCTCGAAGGCGCCGGTACGCTGTCGTCCGGCGAGCGGCCACGGGTGGGCGGGCTGTTCGGCTGGGACGCGGGCGACGGCACCTGCCGGTTCGTCGCCTGGGCGGACGGGCTCGGCTTCATCCGCAACGAGATCACCCTGGCGGGCTCGTCCTGGGGCAGCTGGCGGCTGCAGTCGTCCGGGCCGACCGCTGAGCTGACCACCGGCAACCAGCTGCAGGAGCGCCAGGTGGTCGGCGCCTTCGACGGTTCGGTGCTGTTCGGCGTCCAGCTCTCCGATGGCGGTGTCTGGCGCTCGATCGACCAGGGCGTCAACTGGTCGAGGGTGGCGGACGCGATCGGCACGCGGCAGGGGGTGCGTGCCGGGCGCCTCGCCTACATCGAGTCGCAGGACGTTCTCGTGGCCTCCGACGGCGACGGGTTGTACCGCGTCGATCGTGCCAGCGCCGGCGCGGCGGTCACCCGGATCACCGGCATCTCGAGCGCCTGCCAGATCGCGATCGATTCGTCCGATCGGGTGTACGCGCACGTGCGCGGTCCGGGCATGATCGACCTGCTGCGCTTCGACAGCTTCGCCTCGGCCACCACCGCGGGTGATGCCGAGCAGATCGCGACGGACGACTACCGGGCGCGGGTCGGGGATCTGGCCTGCACGATGGACATCGGCTTCGTGCGGGGGATCGAACTCGGCATCACCGGGTACCAGGGGGCGGGCTGCACGTCGTGGACCGTGCCCGACTGACAGGCGATATCCGCCGACACGCCAGCACTCGCAGGGGTTCGCCCGGCAGCGGATCCTGGCGGGGGGTGCGCCCGGGATCCGGGTCGCCCATGGGGGCCGGATTTCGGCCTGGATCGGGGTCGGGCTCGGGCCCGCCCGGATCGGGCTGCGGTTCCGGGCCCGGGTCCCCCGGCCACGGCGTCTCGCCCGGCAACGGGTCGTCCGGCCCCGGATCACTCGGCAATCCGGGCAATCCGGGCACTCCGGGCACTCCCGGCGTGCCGGGCTGGCCCGGCACACCCGGTTCCCCGGGCGTGCCGTGACCGGACAGAGGGACCGGCACGGGGCCTGTCGCCGGACCTGTCGCTGGGCCTGTCACGGCGCCTGGCGACGAGCCGGACGGCGAACCCGGCAACGGCCGGTACCGCACGGCGTGCCCTTCGATCCGGGTGTTCCCTTCGGTGTGCTGGTGCATGGGGGCGGGTCTCTCCTCTGCGACCGCTTCACCCTGCACGCGGTGGTCCGGAACGTCAGCATGGCGTGGCATCTCTACACGAAAGAGCGTTCGCGATACCGCGATCGTGTCCCGGCGGGCACGCTGCAGACCGGTTCGGTTCACGGGGGTGACGCTTGGCGAGCACGGGGAGCACGGGGAGCACGGGGAGCACGGGGAGCACGGGGAGCACGGCCAGTACGGTTCGAAACGCGGCGGATTCGGTCACGCGCGTGGCGCCCGGCTGGATGCGCCACCTGGCCAGACTGGGCTTCGGCGCCAAGGGTGTCGTGTATCTGATCGTGGGCGCGCTCGCCATGCAGGGTGCCGGGGGCGATGGTCAGAAGGGCGCACTCACCGAGATCGCGAGCCAGCCGTTCGGCCGGTTCCTGCTCGGCATCGTCGCGCTCGGCCTCGCCGCCTACGCGCTGTGGCGCTTCGTCAGCGGTGCGATCGATCCGCACGACGAGGCGGACGACGACGCCAAGGGCATCGGCAAGCGCATCGGCTACGTGGCCAGCGGCGTGGTGTACGCCGGCCTGGCCGTGACGGCGGGGCGCATGGTGCTCGGCGGCGGGTCCGGTGGCGGTGACGGTGCGCAGCACTGGACCGGCGTGCTGCTGGAGATGAGCTTCGGCCAGGTGCTGGTCGGCCTGGTCGCGATCGGTGTGCTGGTCGGTGCCGGGTATCAGGCGAAGCAGGCGATCACCGCGGACTTTCGCGACAATTTCCTGCAATCCGCCATGTCGTCCACCGAGACGACCTGGGCGGTTCGTGCGGGCCGACTCGGTCACGGTGCGCGTGCGGTGGTGTACGCGCTGATCGCGTGGTTTCTCGCCCGTGCCGCACTGGCGGACAGCGAGGCGCGTGCCGGTGGGCTCGGCAAGGCGCTCGAGACGCTGCAATCGCAGCCCTGGGGTTCGTGGATACTGATCGCCGCCGGGCTGGGGCTGGTCTGCTACGGCGTCTACTGCTTCGTCGTGGCCCGCTACTGCGACGCGTCGAGCTGACCGGCCGTGTATCTGTCGGGCATCGGTACCGCCACTCCGCCGGCGCGCTACACCAAGGCCGAGTGCCTGGCGGCCTTCGAGGCCTCCGACTGGTTTGCCCGCCTGGACGCACGGGCGCACCACGTGGCCAGGCTGGTGCTGCAGCGCGACAACGGCATCGAGGCGCGTCGTCTGGCGATCGAGTCGCTCGACGAGGTGTTCGAGATCGATCCCGACACGCTCGCGCAGCGCTTTCTCGCGCACGCACCGACGCTGGCGAGCGCCGCCGCCGAGCGGGCGCTGGGACGGGCCGGCATCGCACCGGACGGCATCGATGCGATCGTGGTCAGCACCTGCACCGGCTACCTGTGCCCGGGCCTGTCCGGCTACGTGGTCGAGCGGCTCGGACTGCGCGCGGACGTGCGGTGCTTCGACCTGGTCGGTCAGGGCTGCGCGGCGGCGTTGCCGAACCTGCAGCTCGGTGCGGCGCTCACCGGCGCGGGGGCGTGCGAACGCGTGCTGTCGGTGTGCGTGGAAGTCTGCAGCGCGGCGATGTATCTCGACAACGATCCGGGCGTGCTGATCAGCGCCTGCCTGTTCGGCGACGGTGCCGGGGCTGCGGTCCTGTCCCGGCAGCCGCCGCCGGGCGGTCCCCGCATCCGCTGGCGAGACAGCGCCTCGCTGATCGAGCCGCCACGGCGCGAGGCGCTGATGTTCGAGCAGCGCGCCGGTCTGCTCAGGAACATCCTGACCCGGGCGGTGCCGGCGCTGGCGGGCGACTACGCGCGTCGCACCCTCGATACCGTGCTGGACCGGGCCGGGCTGGAGCACGGCGACATCGGCACGTGGGTCATGCACGCCGGCGGCCGCGACGTGCTGCAGGCGCTCGAACGCGCGCTCGAACTGACCCCCGACGATCTGCGCCACAGTACCGCCGCGCTCGCCGAGTACGGTAACCTGTCGAGCGCGTTCGTCTACTTCGTGCTCGAGGCCGTGCTCGCCGACGATCCGCGTCCCGGGCACTGGTGGCTGTCCTCGTTCGGTGCCGGCTTCTCGTGCCACGGCGCGTTGCTGGAGGTGGATTGAGCCTGGCCCGCCGCGTGCGCGAGGAGACGCTCGACGCGCTGGCGCCGCACGATCCGCGTGCGCAGCGCTCGCGACGCGACCTGGTCCGGGTGCACCGCGCAATGGGCACGCGCGGCACCCTCGTGCGCGCGTTGCGCGACCCGCCGCGGGTGCCCGGCACGCCCGATGCCCTCGACCCCCTCGACGTGCTCGAACTGGGTGCCGGCGACGGCACGCTGATGCTCGGCGTCGCGCGCCGCATTGCCGGCGGCTGGCCGCCGGTACGGCTGACGCTGCTGGACCGGGTCGACATCGTCACCGGTGCCACGCGTGCAGGCTTCGCGGACCTCGGCTGGCAGGTCGAGGTGGTGACCACCGACGTGCTGGATTGGGCGACGCGGGAGCCTCCCGGCCCCGCGCGGTGTCCGGACCTGATCGTCACGTCGCTGTTCGTGCACCACTTCGAGGGGGCGGCGCTCGGGGCGCTGCTCGGCGCGATCGCCGCGCGCACGCAGCGCTTCGTGGCCTGCGAGCCGCGGCGCGACCGGTTCGCGCTCGCCGGCAGCCACCTCGTCGCGCTGCTGGGCGCGAACGCCGTGACCCGCGAGGACGCGGTGCTCAGCGTGCACGCCGGCTTTCGCGACGCGGAGATCGGTGCGTCCTGGCCCGACCCGGACGGTGTCTGGAAGGTGCGCGAGGGTCGCGGCGGAGCATTCGGTCACCTGTTCGATGCGCGGCGGCGTGCAGCGGTGCCAGACCGGTGCCCGATCGATGAGCCGCCGGTGAGCCGCCGGTGAGCGGCGCGGGCGACCACGGTTACGACGCGGTGATCGTCGGCGCGGGCCTGGCCGGTGCCGCGGCCGCCATCCTGCTGGCCCGTGCCGGCTGGAACATCGTCCTGGTGGAGAAGAAGCGCTTTCCGCGTCGCAAGGTGTGCGGCGAATGTCTCGCCGCCAGCAACCTGCCGTTGCTGCACGCGCTCGGCGTCGGCGAGGCCTTCGAAGCGCGCGCCGGCGAGGACCTCGTGCGCGTCACGCTGATGCGCGGCGAGGCGTCGGTCAGCGCCCCCCTGCCGCCGGCCGACCACCCGCGCTGGACGTGGGGCCGCGCGCTCGGGCGCGACAGCCTGGACGTACTGCTGGTCGAGCGGGCGGTGGCGGCGGGTGCGAGCGTGCTGCAGCCGGCCACGTTGCGCGCGGTGTCGGGTGGGCCCGGTGCGTGGCGCTGCGAGGTGCGCCCCGGTGACGGGTCGGACACGATCACGCTGCGCGCACCGGTGCTGATCGATGCGCACGGCTCGTGGGAGTCCCTGCCGAGCGAGCGCGTACAGGACGCGAGGCCACGGCGTGCCTCCGACCTGGTGGCGTTCAAGGCGGTGTTCCGCGGTGCGGCGCACGCGCCGGGCACCATCGGCGTGCTGGCGCTCGACGGCGGCTATGGCGGCACGGTGCTCGCCGACGGCGCCACCACCACCGTCGCCGGTTGCGTGCGCCGCGACCGGCTCGACGCGCTGCGCGCGGCCGCGCCGGGGGTGCGTGCCGGCGAGGCGTTCGAGGCGTGGCTGCGGCGCGAGTGCCGGGGGGTGCGCGAGTCGCTGGACGGAGCGATGCGCGACGGCGCGTGGCTGGCATCGGGCCCGCTGCGTCCTGGCATCCGCGTCGATGATCGCGGCCGCGGCCGCAGTGCGGTTCGCCCGGTCGCCGCGTTCCGGATCGGCAACGCCGGCGGCGAGGCGCACCCGATCCTCGGCGAGGGCATGAGCATGGCGCTGCAGTCCGCGGCCCTGCTGTGCTCGCACCTGCTGGAGGCGGGTGCCCGTGACGGTGCCGGCGCCTCGGGCATCGCGCAGCGCTGCTACGCGGCCGACTGGCGGCGCGAGTTCGCGCCGCGCCTGCGCCTGGCGTGCGCGTTCGCGCACCTGTCGATGCGCCCGGGTGCCTCCGGCGTCATGATGTCGCTGGTTCGGGCCTGGCCTGGCATCCTCACCCACGGCGCGCGGCGCGGGGGCAAGGTGCGCCTCGCGATCGATCCCGCCACCCTTGCACTCTCGCGACTCCGGAGCGGCGCATGACGACGATCACGACACTCGACGCGCTGCGCGCGATCCTCGCCAGGGACCACGCCTTGCCGCCCGAGCGGATGACCCCGGACGCCACGCTCGAGGATCTGGGCATCGATTCGCTCGCCACGATCGAGATGCTGTGGAACGTCGAGGCCGAGTTCGGCATCGATGTGCCGTCCGAGCCGGTGCCGCTGGCCACCCTGGGCGACGTCGCCGATTACGTCGACGAGCTGGTCGCGGTCTCCGCCACCGCAGCCGATCCCGCAGCCGGTGCGGCCACCACGCCGTGAACCGGCGCGTCGCGGTCACCGGCATCGGCACCGTCTCGGCACTGGGCAACGGTGCGGCGGCGCTGATCGGTTCGGCGCGTGCCGGGCGGTCGGGCATCCGGCGGCTGGACACCGCGTTCGCGCACCGGTTGACCGATCCGCTGGCCGCGATCGCCGACATCGACGATGACCAGCTCCTGCTGCCGCCGGCGAAGCTGCGCATGCTCGACCGGGTCGCGCGCCTCGCGCTGCATTCGACCAACCGTGCACTGGAAGCGGCCGGCGATGCGCTGGCGGGAGTCGATGCCGCAAGGGCCGGGACGTTCATCGGCACGGGCATGGGCGGCACGCTGTCGATGGACGATGGCTACCGCACGCTCTACGAGGACGGCTCGGACCGCATCGCGCCGTTCACGGTGCTGATGGGCATGCACAACGCGGCCGCCTCCTGGATCGGCAGCGTGCACGGCCTGCGCGGCCCGCAGCTCACGTTCTCGACCGCGTGCTCGTCGGCCACGGTGGCGATCGGCGAGGCGTGGCGGCGGGTGGCCTGCGGCGAGCTGGAGCTGGCGCTCGCGGGCGGGGCCGAGGCACCGCTGTCGTGCGGCTCCCTCAAGGCGTGGGAGGCCCTGCGCACGCTCGCCAGCGTGCACCCGGACGACCCGTCCGCCTCGTGCCGGCCGTTCTCGGCCGACCGCAGCGGCATGGTGCTCGGCGAGGGGGCGGCGGTCCTGGTGCTGGAGCCGTGGGAGCGGGCCGTCGCCCGGGGTGCCGACATCGTCGGCGAGGTGATCGGCTACGCCGCGACCAACGAGGCCGGCCACGTCACCCGACCAGACGTGGCGGGTCAGGCGGCGGCGATGCGCGCAGCGCTCGCCTCGGCGGGCATCGATGCCGCGCAGATCGACACGATCAACGCGCACGGCACCGGCACGCGTGCCAACGACGCCACCGAGACCGCCGCCATCCGCGAGGTGTTCGGCACGTACGCCGACAAGGTACCGGTCAGCGCGACGAAGTCGATGCATGGCCACCTGCTGGGGGCCGCCGGCGCGATCGAGGCCGCGCTCGTGCTGCTGGCGATGCGCGAACGGGTCGTGCTGCCGACGATGCACCTGCACGAAGCGGATCCGCGATGCGATCTGGACTACGTGCCGAATGCTGCGCGCGAGGGCGTGCCCACCCGCACCGCGCTGTCGAACTCGTTCGCGTTCGGGGGCAGCAACGCGGTGCTGGTGTTGCGCGGGGCCTGAGAGGCTCCCGGGGGGCTTCCGGCCGGTTCGGCTGCCGTGCGACGGCGGTGCGTTACCCTGAGCGTCCGCCCCGTTGCCGAAGTCGAACCGCCGTGAGCGAAGACGCCGTACCGCCCCTGCCGCCAGCGCTGGACGCCGAGCGGCACGAATTCGTCGGCAGGGCGGGTGCGCAGAGCTACTATTCGGCGGGCGAGGGCAGGCCGATGGTGCTGTTGCACAGCATCAATGCGGCCGGCTCGGCGTTCGAGATGCGGCCCGTGTTCGAGCACTACCGGCGCACCCGCCACGTGTTCGCCCCCGACCTGCCGGGGTACGGATTCTCCGACCGGTCGGCGCGCGACTATTCACCGCGCTTGTTCACCGACGCCGTGCACGACATGCTCGACCGGATTCCGGGCGACACGCCGGTGGATGCGACGGCGTTGTCGCTGAGCTCGGAGTTTCTCGCCCGCGCGGCCAGCGAACGGCCCGAGCGTTTCCGCAGCCTGACGTTCATCACGCCGACCGGGTTCAACCGCGGCTCCCGGAAGTTCCGCGCTCCCGAAGGCGAGACGCGCGAGGTCAGGGGGCTGTACAAGGTGCTGACCGTGCCGTTGTGGCGACGCGGGCTGTACCGTGCGTTGACCCGGCCCGGTGTCATACGCTATTTCCTGAAGCGCACCTCGGGTTCCGGCCACTTCGACGAGGCGCTGGCCGCCTACGACGACGTGACCACCCGGCAGCCGGGTGCGGAACACGTGGTCTACGCGTTCCTGTCGGCCCGCCTGTTCAGCAAGGACATCCGCGACGTCTACGAACGGCTGGAGATGCCGGTCTGGGTGCCGCACGCCACCCGGGGCGACTTCAAGGACTTCAGCGGCGCGGACTGGGCGCGCGAGGCGGACAACTGGACGGTGCAGGCGATCGAGGGCGGGGCGTTGCCCCACTTCGAGGTGCCGGAGGCGTTCTTCGCGGCAGCGGATGCGTTCCTGGCCGGTCTGGATCGTGCCGAGCGGCCCGGACACGGTGCGCGACCGGTGTAGTCTCGCCAGCGCTTCGGTGCGGGCCCCGGCCGTCGCCGGGCCGCCGTCCGGTCCTCGCTCGAAGTCCGGTCCGCGTCCGTAGCAGAATGCACCCGATCACCGCCGCTGCCGAGCCCCGCACATGCCGACGTCCGCCCGCCCGCACGACAGCCTCGCGGCTTCCGAGGATCCCGCCGCCTGCGGTGTTGCCACCCGCGCCCCGGCGAGCGCCCCGCCGCACCTCGACGCACCGTTCGCGTGGGAGGACCCGCTGCTGCTGGAGCGCGAGCTGTCGGAGGAGGAACGCATGATCCGCGACGCCGCGGCCGCGTTCGCCACCGACGTGCTCGCCCCGCGCGTGGAGACCGACTACCTCGAGGAGCGCCACGACAAGACCCTCTTCCGGCAGATGGGCGACGCCGGGCTGCTTGGCGTGACCATCGACGAGCGCTTCGGCTGCGCGGGTGCCGGCTACGTCTCCTACGGTCTGGTGGCGCGCGAGATCGAGCGGGTGGACTCGGGCTACCGCTCGATGATGAGCGTGCAGAGCTCGCTGGTGATGTACCCCATCGATGCCTACGGCACCGAGGCGCAACGGCAGAGGTACCTGCCGGGGCTTGCCAGCGGCGAGCTGGTCGGCTGCTTCGGCCTGACCGAGCCCGACGCGGGTTCCGATCCTGCCGCCATGAGGACGCGGGCCGAGAGGACCGGCACCGGCTACCGGCTCACCGGCAACAAGACCTGGATCTCGAACTCGCCGTTCGCGGACGTGTTCGTGGTGTGGGCGAAGTCCGACGCGCACGGCGGCAGGATCCGCGGCTTCGTGCTGGAGCGCGGCATGGAGGGGCTCTCCACGCCCGCCATCGAGGGCAAGCTGTCGCTGCGCGCCTCGCTGACCGGCGAGATCGTCTTGCAGGGCGTCGAGGTGGGCGAGGGGGCGCTGCTGCCGAACGTGTCGGGGCTGCGCGGTCCGTTCGGTTGCCTGAACCGGGCGCGCTACGGCATCTCCTGGGGCGTGATGGGCGCGGCCGAGGACTGCTGGCACCGGGCACGGCGCTACGGGCTGGATCGCACGCAGTTCGGCAAGCCGCTGGCCGGCACCCAGCTGTTCCAGAAGAAGCTGGCCGACATGCAGACCGAGATCACCCTCGGGCTGCACGCCTCCCTGCGGGTGGGGCGGCTGATGGATTCCCACGACATGGCGCCGGAGATGATCTCGATCGTCAAGCGCAACAATTGCGGCAAGGCGCTGGACATCGCGCGCACCGCGCGCGACATGCACGGCGGCAACGGCATCCAGAGCGGGTACCACGTCATGCGACACTCCCAGAACCTGGAGACGGTGAACACCTACGAGGGCACGCACGATGTGCACGCGCTGATCCTGGGGCGGGCCCAGACCGGGATCCAGGCGTTCTTCTGACGCGCAGGGCTCGCGCGTCACCGGGTTCCCGGTGCCGTGAGCGCACCGTGCGCCAGGGCCACGCCGTAGGCGCTCAGTGATCGCCCGTAGGCGAGCCGCTGCCGCTCGTGGCGCTGCAGCGCACGGTCGATGTCGTCCGGATCGTCGTGCAGCGCATCGGCCAGGGCCATCGCGTCCCCCGCGGCCTTGGCCGCCGCCGCCGCGGTGTGCGGCCGCACCACGAACGCCGCGTCGCCGAGCAGCACCGCACGCCCGTGGACCATGCGGGTCGCCGCCTGATCCTCGATCGCCTGCAGGAAGGGCTCGCGCGTGGCACCGACCAGGGCGGCGAAGCGGGGTTCGAGCACGCGGTCCGCCTTCGCGTGCAGCGCCTGCCGGGCCGTCGCGCTCATGGCGCCCGGCGGGAGGGCGCCGTCCCTGCGACGGCCCGCAGCGTCGGTGAGCACCGCGTCGAGCGCGTCGCCCTCGGCGACGTTCTCGTACCACACCCAGTTCAGGCGTCGCGAACCCCGCTCCACCGACGCCTCGTCGCCCGGGATGAGGTAGCACAGCGCGTGTCCGCCATCGCGTGCATCGCAGAACACGAACGCGTCGTCGAAGTGCCGGACGTGTTCCCGCTCCTGCACGCACTGCCGGACATCCGTGCCCCGGTGATACCGCTGCGCCGGGTGGAGCGCGCGCCGGGCCCGATGGATCGCCTCCCACGACGTGAACCGCTGCGGCATGTCGTGATGGCCCGATACGCGGCCATCGGCATCCTCGGTGCGCCGGTGCGTGCACGCGGTGGTCGGCAGGGGCCCGCCGCCGATGCCCTCGATCAGCCGCAGCAACTCCGGCTGGACCACGATTCCCGCGCCCCGGGACGAGAGGCCTTTCTCGCGCCGCTCGAAGAGGTCGACGTCGTGCCCGATCGCGTGCAGGGCGACCCCGGCACACAGGCCACCGATCGAGCCGCCCACCACGGCGATGCGTGTCCGGGACACGCGTGCTACCGACCGGTGCCGGTCGAACCGGGCGCCGGCGCATGCCAGCGCACCGGCGGCGGAAGGTGCAGGCGCAACGCGTCGCCGACGCCGATGCGGCCCGGCCGTTCGACCCACAGGGTGACCCCGCGGCGTCCGAGTGCCGCCTTCGGGAACCGCTCGCCGATGCCCGGCAAGTGCCGTTCGATCACCTTGGCCGGCAGCCGGCACGGTGCGTTCTCCATATCGACGACGAGCGCGGCACCGTCCGGGCCGATCAGTCGGGACGAGGGCGGCAGGGCGCTGAGGTCCTCGATGCCCTCGAGCACCAGGTTCGCGCCCAGCCATTCGGGGCGCAGCTCCGGCGCATCCATCGCGGCCCGGATCTGCTCGAGCTGCTCGACCGACACGGCCGTCACCTGGCGCACGTTGCGGATCTCGGTGCCGCGCGGGTACTGGCCCGCCACGCGGCTGCAGGCCGGGCGCGTGAGCCCGCCGTGGGCCTCGCCGACGATGCCCGTCCAGTCGAGATCGACCGCCGTCCTCGGCTCGCTCTCCAGACCCGTGGCACGGTCCGGATCGATCAGCAACCCGTGCACCTTCGCGTGCAGTCCGGTCGGTGTCAGCATGGGCATCGGGTGTCACGGTACACGACCCGCCCTCAACCGGCCCGTGCCGCGGCCACGAGGGCCCGGACCCGCGCCACCTCCACCTCGTTCCACCAGTCGCCGTCGCGCTTGAGCGACGAGGCGACGATGACACCGTCGACGCGGGCGAGTATCCGCGCGATGTTGTCGGGCGTGACGCCCGAACCGACCAGCAGCGGCAGCGCCGTGGCCGAGCCGACCTCGTCGATCTCCGCAAGCGTTGCGCTGTTGCCGGTGCGCTGGCCGGTCGCGATCACCGCGTCGGCGTCGAAGAAGGCGAGATCGCGGGT